>JGI12316J15310_10000941_pt7 | contig 17630 bp, 16 predicted proteins | sample MarCyaLeptolynsp_FD_15310 | JGI IMG/M metagenome (IMG submission 15310)
GCTATTCGGACATTGCCATCAGAGAGATCGAAAAGGATGGGGAGGAAACCCTCGCCATGATCCAGGAGACACGCGGCGGGGTCGAGGCTGTCGCCAAGACCGCGCGCGATGCCTCGATCGTCAAGGCCGCAAAGAAACGGGCCGCCACTTCATAGCGTCGCTTTGGTGACAGTCTTTCTTGAAAAGGCAGTCCACCCGAATGTCAGTCCGGCCGCGGCAAGGATGATTGCGGCCGTTCCAAAGAACTGCGACACGTGTATTGCCTGTCCAAAGGCAACGTAGTCGACAAGAATGGCGACGACTGGATAGACAAAGGAAAACGCGCCTTGCAGGTGGGTCGGAAGCTTTTGCACGGCCCCGTACATGAGGATGTACATCAGTCCGGTATGGACTGCGCCAAGGGTAATCAGGGCCCCCCAGGCGACACCGTCATCGGGCAGGGAATTCCAGGTGACAAATGGCGCCAGCATCAGGATCCCGACGCAGACCTGGATCAGCGCGATCAGCTGCGGCGGTGTTCCGGCGAGTTTCTTGGCAAGGAGCGCGGCAACTGCCCAGAAAAAAGCTGCGCCCAGCGCAAGTGCGATCCCAAACGTGTAGTTTGTCCCATCGGTTGCCGGTTCCGCCTGAACGATGAGAACCACGCCGAGGAACGCGACCGAAAGCCACCACAGTTTTGCCGCCGAGAGACGTTCTGCGAGAAACAGAGCACCAAAGCCAACGAGTATGAAGGGCTGCGTGTTGTAGACTGCGGTGGCAACGCCGATCGAGGTGTTGCCATACGCGCTGAACAGCATGGCCCAGTTAACGACGATGGCGACGCCACCAAGCGCGGCGATTGCGATTTGGCGGAAGGTGATCTGCCGGCGCAGCATTCCCTGCAAAGCGCAAATCAGCAACAGGGCAATTGCGCCAAAGGCGCATCTCCAGAAAACGACATTGATTGCGGTCTGTCCCGATAGAACAACGAAGAAACCTATCGTGCCGAGAATGGTCATTGCCGCGCTCATCTCAACCGCACCACGAAGTGTCTTGTCCATGACGTCCTCACCTTCTGATCCAAGCGGATCAAGGATGGCAAATGGTCATGAACGTATCCATGCGGAAAATTAGGTGGATTTGTAAATTTGCCTTATTATCGAAAGTCAATGTAAGGAACGGGGTGATATTTTGAATTTGGATGACGCGGATGCGAAAATTGTCGAAGCGCTGATCCGGGACGGGCGCATGTCGCTCAAGGACCTGGCGGCCTATGCCGGGTTGTCGTCCCCCGGTGTTTCCGAACGGATCAGGCGATTGCAGGAACGCGGTGTAATCCGCGGATTTTCGGTTGAGATCGATCCGAAGGCGCTCGGCTACAGTTTGCAGGCTATCGTCCGCATTCGTCCCTTGCCCGGGAAACTTCACATTGTCCGGCAGTTGATTCAGGAGATCCCGGAATTTTGTGAATGCGACAAGGTCACCGGTGATGATTGCTTCATCGCCCGCCTGGCCGTGCCATCGATTGAACAGCTGGACGATATTCTGGACGTGATCGCCGACAAGGCGGAAACGAGCACGTCTATCGTGAAATCCCAACCGATCCGCCGCCGCCCGCCGCCGCTTGTCACCCGTTAGGGCAAACAATCCGGTTGCGCACAGGCCGGGTTCGATCCGGGAAACTGACGGAAAGGCTTGCCGTTTTCCTTAGAATACCCTATCAGCAGGCCGTCTGAAAAAACCAAACAGCTTACCTGCATCGTCTGCAGGAGTGAGCAGGAGAAACGACATGATCCAACTGACCTTTCCCGACAATTCCGTGCGCGATTACGAAGCAGGCACCACCGGCCTCGCCGTCGCCGAAGGCATTTCCAAATCGCTGGCCAAGAAAGCGGTCGCGATGACACTGGATGGTGAGCTGAGGGACCTCAGCGATTCCATTTCGGCCGATCACAGCATCGAAATCGTCACGCGTGACGACCCGCGCGCCCTGGAGCTGATCCGGCACGACGCCGCGCACGTGATGGCTGAAGCCGTGCAGGAGCTCTGGCCGGGAACACAGGTCACGATCGGCCCCGTCATCGAGAACGGGTTCTATTACGATTTCAAGCGCGTTCATCCTGACAGCGGTGACGACTGGCCATTCCATCCCGATGATTTGCCGGTCATTGAGAAGAAGATGCGCGAGATCATTTCCCGCGGAGCGCAGTTTACCAAGGAAATCTGGTCGCGCGAGGAGGCCAAGACCTATTTCGCCGCGAAGGGCGAGCACTACAAGGTCGAGCTTGTCGACGCGATTCCTGAAGATCAGGAACTCAAGATCTACAAGCAGGGCCAGTGGCTCGACCTTTGCCGTGGACCGCATATGGCCTCCACCCGTCAGATCGGCGATGCCTTCAAGCTCATGAAGGTGGCCGGTGCCTACTGGCGCGGCGATTCCAGCAACGAGATGCTGAGCCGCATCTACGCGACCGCCTGGCATAACGAGAAGGAGCTCAAGGGTTACCTTCGCATGCTGGAGGAAGCTGAAAAGCGCGATCACCGCAAGCTCGGCCGGGAAATGGACCTTTTCCATTTTCAGGAAGAGGGCCCCGGTGTCGTGTTCTGGCATCCCAAAGGCTGGGACATGTTCCAGAACCTCATCGCCTACAAGCGGCGTGTTCTGAAGAACGACTACAAGGAGGTGAACGCACCACAGGTGCTGCATACGTCCTTGTGGGAGACCTCCGGTCACTGGACCTGGTACAAGGAGAACATGTTCTCCGTGCAGTGTGCCGATCCGGAGGCGGAGGACGATCGTGTCTTTGCGCTCAAGCCGATGAACTGTCCCGGGCACGTCCAGATCTTCAAGCATGGCCTGAAAAGTTACCGCGACCTGCCGATGCGGCTTGCCGAGTTCGGAGTCGTGCACCGCTACGAGCCGTCAGGTGCGCTCCACGGGTTGATGCGTGTGCGCGGTTTTACACAGGACGACGCCCATGTCTTCTGCACTGAGGAGCAGCTTGAGGAAGAGTGCCTGAAAATCAACGACCTGATCCTGTCGGTCTACAAGGATTTCGGATTTGACGAAGTCGTCGTCAAGCTCTCGACGCGCCCCGAAAAGCGTGTGGGAACCGACGAGATGTGGGACCATGCGGAAGCTGTCCTCTCGGATGTGCTGAAGAAGATCGAAGCACAGTCGGAAGGCCGGGTCAAAACCGACATTCTGCCGGGTGAGGGGGCGTTCTACGGTCCGAAATTCGAATACACTTTGAGAGATGCGATCGGGCGGGAATGGCAGTGCGGCACGACTCAGGTTGACTTTGCCCTGCCGGAGCGCTTCGGTGCCTTTTACGTCGACAGCAATGGCGAAAAGAAGACACCCGTCATGGTGCATCGCGCGATTTGCGGTTCCATGGAACGCTTCCTGGGAATTCTGATCGAGAACTATGCCGGACACTTTCCGCTCTGGTTCGCTCCCTTGCAGATCGTCGTTGCGACCATCACGTCCGAGGCCGATGCCTATGGTCAGGAAGTGGCGGACCTTTTGAAGGCGAACGGGTTGAAGGTCGAGACCGATTTCCGGAACGAGAAGATCAACTACAAGGTTCGCGAACACTCGCTGGCAAAGGTCCCCGTGATCATTGTCTGCGGTATGCGCGAGGCCGAGGAACGCACGGTCAATGTCCGGCGTCTTGGCTCCAAAGACCAACGCTCGATGGGGCTTGAAGAAGCCGTTGAGGCGTTTGTCCAGGAGGCAACGCCGCCGGACTTGAAATAATCTCCGGAGCACCAAAATACGGGGATAAGTTACAGCTTGCACATTGCCCTTACGCTAGGGCAATGTGCTGTCACAATCCTGAAACACTGGTTCTGGTATCTGGTTCCGAATTTACCCGAACACCCTATCGAGACGATGGCTGCCGTGGATTACGCAGAATTCAGTTACGCCAATCCTGACCATCCACCCCTGAAGCGGTGGACGATAAGGGCGATCGAGGGCATTTCGGGCCGCCGGAAACTCGTTGACCTGTACGAAGTCTGGAAAAACCAGATGGTCGGGACTTCAGACTATATCTGGAGTGACTTGCTGGGTCTCATCAACCTGAATGTTGCCGTTGAAGACGGCGAGTGGCCGCCCAAGAACCTGCCCGAGGGACCGCTTGTCCTGATCGCCAATCATCCCTATGGAATCGGCGACGGCCTAGCCATTCTTGCGCTTGCCGAGCAGCTTGGACGGCCTTTCAAAATCTTGATAAACAATGAGCTTCTGAAGGTACCGGAGGTCCGGCCATTTTCCTTGCCGGTAGATTTTGAGGAAAACAAGAAGGCTCTGAAGACGAACATGCAGACCCGCAAGGAAGCTTTGCGCCTGCTTCAGGAAGGAACGACGATCATCGTCTTCCCGGGAGGTGGTGTCGCGACTGCGGCAAAGCCGTTCGGCCGCGCTGAAGAACTTCCCTGGAAGACGTTCACCGCGAAAATGATCCGCTCTTCGAAGGCAACCGTGCTGCCGCTCTATTTCGAGGGACAGAATTCCTGGCTCTTTCACCTGGTCAGCAAGTATTCGCTCACCCTGCGCCTATCGCTTCTGGTAAGAGAGTTCCGCCGCATCCTCGGATCCGTCATAACGGCCCGTGCCGGCCAGGCGATCCCGTTTGAAACTCTGTCAGGTTTCAAGGATCAGAAGGAAATCATGGATTTTCTTCAGACGAAGGTGATGGAAATGGGGCCGGGCGCCTCGGCAAAAGGTCTGCTCGGCCGCCGCCATTAAGCCCAATTCGATGAATTCGCTGAGCGTTGCAGCAGACGCGTGCCCGCATGTCCGGGGGCACCCTCAGTTGTTGCTCGACGTTTCCTGGGTGTCCAGCTCACTGACGGCCGTGACAACTTCGACTTCCCTGTCCTGGCCCGGAGCAACCTCGAAATTGTGGAGGTAGGTCTTGCCGTTGTTCCTCGCCAGCGCTTCGTATTCACCGGCTGCCAGGACAAAATCCGGAAACGCGCCCGTTGCTTCAACGACGACGTGGCCACCGGCGCTCAGGACCGACCACGTGGTATTGGCAATTGCTTCGCCGCCGCGCTCGTTGACGAGCTTCAGCGTGATATCAGCAGCCTTGTGCAAGATCGTTGCCTCGGTCAGCTTGCCGGGGAGCACCTGAATGTCGGCGCGGATCACTGCGTTCACGTCACCATAGCGGCTGACGACATGGTAGGTGTCGGCGTTGAGCCTAACGATCGCTCCGGGTGCAATGTCTTCGACGATCTTGTTGCGCTCGCCCCGTTCATCGAACGTCATTCCGTAAACGTCGAATGTGACCTGGGTTTCGTCAATGCCGTCACCGTCCTTCATGGCAGCACCGAATTTGATTCCACCCGCGTTCAGCGTCAGCATTTTCGACTGAACGTCCTGGCCGATGACCACCCGGTTTGTCGACTGGGCATACCCATAAGCGGTATGAACCAGGTAGGCACCGGGATTGAGCCTGAATTCCGCATCCCCGCCCATCGAGGTCGCAACAAGTTCAAGCCGGCCGTTGGCATTGGCCGCTTCTGAATAAATGCGCCAGATTAACCCGTCGTCCAAAGGCTTGCTGTCCCGTGTCAGCTTCGCCATCAGATACAAAGCACCCTGATCGAGTCCGCCGCTGGTCCCCGTCGCAACCGAACGGGAGGCGGGGGCATAGGGCAACTCGACATCGGAAAAAAGCGGTTCGGGTTCGCGATCCAGCAGATTGATGATCTGGTCACTGTCCGCTGCAGACGGGGCATTCGGGTCGGGCTTTACCCTCGGGGGCATCGGTGCTTCTGCAGTCTGCGCGGGAACGACGGCGCTTGTGGAAACTGCGACCGGAAAGACCATCAGTATTCCGCACGCGGCAGTCCTTGCCAAACGCTTTGCCGCCGCGGCAAATGGTGTTGAACCTTTTTCCAACATGCCCACTTCTTATTTTTGTTGACTGTGAAAAGTTACAGCCCTTTGACTTTTATACCAATTCAGACCGGAACGATATACCGCAATATGTTCAACCTTCTTCCTGGTCGAATCGAGGTAATTTGTTTGCGGGTTCTATCAGGGAAGGTTGTCCCGGCAAATCCTGTCGAATGGATACCGCACCAACCTGTTCTGCACCCGGCAGCCATGTCCAGCGGTATCAAATGCGCCTGAAAATCGGGCAAATTCAAGACATCGAATCCAAGTTGACAATTACGGTCAATGAATTACGTCCAGTGACACGATCGAAACATCGAGAAGTGCAAAACTCATGTCCGCTTTCAGTCCTGCTGCACCCGGCGTCCTGGAATTCCTGCGTAAGCGCCGTTCTCATCCGTCAATCACCATGGCGGAGCCCGGTCCGAGCGAGGATCAGGTGAAGGATCTGCTGACAATTGCCGCGCGGGTTCCAGATCACGGCAAGCTTGCTCCCTGGAGGTTCATCCTGTTTCGGGCCGCACAGGGGGAAGCGGTTGGACACCGGCTCGCCGCGATCCTCGAAGAGAGGCAGGGACCGCTTGATGCTGACCAGCGGCAAAAAGAACTGACCCGCTTCACACGCGCCCCTCTCGTGATCGGTGTTGTCAGTACGGCTGCGCCGCACCCCAAAATACCGGTCTGGGAACAGCAACTGTCTGCCGGCGCTGTGTGCATGAACCTTGTTACGGCGGCTGCGGCGGCCGGCTTCGTGTCACAGTGGTTGACCGAATGGTACAGTTTCGACGAGGAAGCCGCGCGGTTCCTCGGCGCGCGCGACGATGAGCGATTTGCCGGTTTCGTGCACGTGGGTACACCCACGCAAGCGCCGGTTGAAAGACCGCGCCCCGATCTTGCCGATCTTGTCAGCCAATGGAGCGAAGACACCTGACATGTTTTATGAAACCGCCAAAAACGACCATGGCCTGCCGCACAACCCTTTCAAGGCGATCGTGTCTCCCAGGCCGATCGGCTGGATCTCCTCGCTCGATGCTGACGGACGGACAAACCTAGCGCCCTACAGCTTTTTCAATGCCGTTGGCGATCGGCCCCCGATCGTGATGTTTTCTTCGTCCGGCTACAAGGACAGCGCTGCAAATGTAGATGCGACAGGTGAGTTTGTCTGCAACATGGCCAGTTGGGACCTGAAGGATCAGATGAACGTCTCTTCTGCCCCGGTTTCCGGTGACACCAGCGAGTTTGAACTGGCCGGCCTCGACATGGCGCCGTCGCGGCTGGTCAAGGCCCCTCGCGTTGCCAAGGCAGCCACGGCCCTGGAGTGCAAGCACCTTCAGACGCTCAAGCTGAAAGATCTCGATGGGGTGGAAACGGACAACTGGATCGTGTTCGGACAGGTCGTTGGTGTGCATATCGATGAGGCTATTCTCGTTGATGGCAAGGTCGACGTCACCCGCTTCAAACCGCTTTCCAGGCTGGGCTACATGGAATACGCGGCTGTTACCGAAGTGTTCGAAATGGTTCGGCCGAACGTCTAGGACAAATCGGCCTGGCTTTGATTCCCCGATTTTGGCTGTGTGAACTGTGTCCCAGGGTCAGCCGATTCCGGCTGACACACGTTTCCGTACCCATGTCTTTGTGCGTGCAACCGGAAAAACAAGGGCGAATCCGGTTGGCCGGGCATTGCTATCGTATGTTTTGCTTACCTAACGTCCTCTTCGCGCCTGTTTCCCAGAAGAATTAAGGTTTGCTGTGAAGTGTTAAGGTTTTGTTAACCATTTCGACGCGAAGGTTAACAAAGTCATAATCAGTTCCGTCGAGGAGACTAGGTCATGCATGTGACTGACACACCCTCGGTCGCGTCTCGGATCGAGCTAGCGTTTCAGTCTGCGAGTAGTTCCACGGGTACTTCGTTCGAGTACCTGGTGAAAACCGCTGCACGCGAGTCGTCTTTCAATCCGTCGGCAAAGGCCAGAACTTCCAGCGCAACCGGGCTGTTCCAGTTCATTGAGTCGACCTGGCTGGAGACAATGAAAGAAGCGGGCCCCAAACACGGGCTTGATAAATATTCGGACCAGATCCTGCAGACCAAGAGTGGCAAGTACTACGTTAAGGATGCCCAGGTGAAGCGTGAGATCCTCGATCTTCGCAAGGATCCCGAAATCTCCTCGATGATGGCAGGTGCGCTTACCCAGAAGAACGCTGCTTACCTCGAGCGGAAGATCGGCAGGGAGCCCACCGATGGCGAGCTCTACTTGGCACATTTCCTTGGGGCGCATGGTGCCAGCCGCCTTATTGATGCGACGAATGCCAACCCGGACATGCGCGCTGACAAAATGTTCTCGGCGCAGGCACGGGCCAACAAGCCGATCTTCTTTCATGGCAACGGCAAGGCCCGTTCGATGCAGGAAGTCTATGAGGTCATCGTTTCAAAGCATGATGCTGTCACGATGATCGCCCAGGCGGGCGGTAAAACCGACCTTCGTACGTCGGGCGAGTTGCTGAATGTAGCCGCTCTGCCAACAGCGAAGCCTTTGAATGCCATGCCCGGCACAGATCCGCAGAATTTTGACCACCTTGCCGGTGATACGGCTGCTGCTTTTGCAATGCGCTCCAAACCTCCGGGGCCGGAAGAGGTGGCCCGCGCGCAGGCACAATTGCCTGATGGCAATCCGGTTCAGCTTGCCGAAGCCACGACATCCTTGCCACGCGGCGGCGAAACAAAGACCGCTGGCCAGCAGGATCCCCGGGAGGCTTCAATAAATCCGTCGGACCCTGCAGCGGCCGAACGTGTGGTTTCCGCGTTCCAGGCAACGGAAACGGATAGCCCGTTCGAAGCCCTTTTCAGAAACGATCAGGGATCGACTCAGGCTGATCTTAATCCGCGCTTCGCGTCCGCCTTTGCCGCTGTCGAAGAGGCGGGGATGTTCAGCACCTTTACCGGTGTCTCCAATCAGGTAGCCGCCCAGGAACTGGCGCTTGCCGATCAGGGCAGCCCCCTCGATTTGACGCGTTTCTTGAGATTGAAAGCGGAAGAAGAGCAGAAGGATCTGCTGCCGCCGGCCTGATTGCGTATTTTTACAGGCCTCGTGAAAATTATGGTGAACAGATCGTTAAGCCTTTGCTGGCAGAGTGTGAGTCGAGACTCAAACAACACTGATTGCCATCATGACCGCACACGACCTTTTGCTTTTCGAAGACGACCACACTCCCGAGCGCGACGTCGCTGCCGCTAGGGAATTCGCAGAACGTTATTTGCAAGCCGAACACGGCAGTCAGGAACGGGCCAGCATGGCAACAGCTCTTACAGTTCTTCTGGACGACCCGAGCCGCGCGATCCGCATGGCAATCTCCAGGACACTGGCCTCAAGCGCCTATGCGCCCGCACATGTTGTGCGGTCGCTGGCCAGCGACGTCGACGAGGTTGCCGTTCCCGTTCTGAAACAGTCTCCGATACTCACCGAGGCAGAACTTGTCGATCTGCTGGCGCAGGGCAGCGAAACCGTTCAGTGCGCGATTGCCGGTCGCGCGGGGCTGTCTGCCTCCATCAGCGCCGCGATCTGTGAAGTCGCCTGCGAGCGTGCCTGTCAAGTTCTCCTCGACAATGGCAGCGCCGAGGTTCTGCAGTCGTCGCTGTTACGTGTGGCACAGCGGTTTGAAAACCGCCCCGACATTTGCGACCAGTTGCTGCGAACCCGGGATCTGCCGTTAGCGAATCGCTATGAATTGCTAATGAGGCTTGCCGAAAGTCTCGATGATCACCCGATCGTTTTGGAACGGGTGCCTGAGAACCAGCGGCATACCTTCCTGAGCGATGCTGAGGACAAGGTTGTCCTGAGACTGGCTCTGGAAGGAAGCGAAGACGAACTTCCGGACTTCGTCGAACATCTGAGAAGCCGGGGCAAGCTGAATACAAGGCTGCTGCTGCGCTCTGTTTGCTGTGGTCGTCTGCGCTTTTTCGCTGCGGCGCTCGCCAATCTTGGCCAGGTTCCGCTGCCGCGACTTTGCAAGTTGCTTGTTACCGTTCGCCGGTCGGCGCTTCAGGCGATCCTGCGCAAGGCGGGTCTGCCGATACGCTCCCATCAGGCGTTTTTGCTGGCCATCGACATTGCCCGCCAGGCTGAGGCCGACTTCACCTACGATCTGGCACTCGATGAAGCCAGGATGCTGACTGAAACGCTGCTTGAGGAAATGCAGGACGGCGCTTTGGGAGCCGACGAAGACGTTGCCGCCTTCCTGCGCCGATTCGCAATCGAGGTCGCACGCCTGGAAGCTCGCCTGCTGGTGAAGAACGGCTCCCTGCATATCACTGCGGCTGCCTGATCCCTTTCCGGCTCGGCCAACGCGGCTGATGACTTGAACTCCCTGATTCTGTTTCTTCCGGACACTTCCGGCTGAAAAGTGGCTTGCCGCCGGTTTCGGGTGGTGTTTTGGTGCCCGTCCGAAACTGAAAAGGTGGCGTGATGCAATCTGCGACGGGCGACGCGCGGTCACAGGCGTCGATGGGCATAATTCTTATGTGTGCGGGCATCGCCTCTCTGAGTATCAGCGATGCGATTGCGAAGCAGCTGACGTCTTCCTACACGCCCATACAGATCCTGTTCATGCGCAACCTCATCGCGTTGCCGTTTGCAGTGCTGATTGCGCTGAAAATGGGAGGCACGGGTGCGCTGCGTTCCTATCGCCCGGCTGCGCACGTATTGCGCGGAGTTCTCTGGCTGATTGCGGCGGGTCTTTTTTTCACCAGCCTGAAGTACCTGGAAATTGCTGAAGCAACGGCCCTCGTGTTCGCGGCACCGGTGTTCATTACCGCGATTTCTGCCCTTTTCCTGAAGGAGACAGTCGGCTGGCGCCGGTGGCTCGCGGTGCTTGCCGGTTTTGCCGGCGTACTGATTATCGTCAGACCAGGCGCCGGAACGTTTCAGAGCGCGTCATTGCTGCCAATCGTGGTCGCGTTTTTCTACGCCGTTCTGATGATCAGTGCCCGTTGGGTCGATCCGCGCGAGAGTGTCTGGACATTGATGCTCTATCTTGTCGGGGCGGGTGCCTTGCTCAGCGCATTGGTGGCACCCTTTGTCTGGGTCGACATTCGCGGCGAGGACATGTGGCTTTTCATAGGTATCGCCATCTTCGGGACTGCGGGCATCACTCTGATTACGCAGGCTTTCCGCTTTGCACCTTCGGCAACGCTGGCACCCTTTGAATACAGTGCGCTGCTCTGGGCGACGTTGCTCGGCTGGCTAGTCTGGCAAGAGATTCCGGATCTGCTGACCTATGTCGGCGCAGCGTTCATTATCCTCAGTGGCTGCTACATTGTTTTCCGGGAACAGCGGCTCGCCGATGGCAGTGCGGACTGATGCGGTCAGGCGGTTTCCGGATCTGCCGGAAACTGTTTCAGGAATTCGTCCGTCACACTTTCCAGTGTTTCCAGCAGTTCAACACCCGTGGAGTTGCCTTCATCCTTGGCACCTTCCATGACCATTGCACGGATGGCTTCCACATAGCGTCCGGCCAGTTCGCGCGGCAGCTTGTCAGGTGTGGGGACCGTCTCGATCAGATGACAGAAACTTGCGGCGACCTGACCGACAAGAGGGAAGCCAAGCGTCAGGGCCTGACCCTTGATGTTGTGGGCCGCGTGAAACAATGGCGCGATTGTTTCTTCTGAAAGGCCATCCGGGGGAACATTTTCCCAGGCCTGATTGAGCGTGACCGTTTCGTTGACCATCCAGCTGCCGAAATGGCTCGACAGACGGCTCATCGCGGCTTCGGCAGCCTTGACGGGATCAAATTTTTTAGCTTCCCGTGGAGACAGTTCCCGAACCTTGCTGCGCAGATTGGTCGGGGGAGTCAGGATTTCGTAGTCCTTGTCCTCGGCTTGTTCGGCCATGCTCGCAATGCCTTTTGTCAACGAGTGCGATTTCAAACGTCACCGGAGTATGATCGCAGTCGCTTAACAGGCTGTTGCCAGGACGCGTTTTTCAGAAGATACGCTCAGTAGCGGAACATTTCCGACAGAATGCGCTCGTCCCAGCCATGGTCGGAGTCGAACATGATCACGCCTTTGGCCTTGGACGATTCCTTGACCGATACGCGTGTCACGCGGCGGATTTCCGTGTGATCGGCAGAGGCGCTCACCGGGCGCTTATCCGCTTCCAGGATCTCGATGTCCACCTTCGCTCCGTTTGGCAGAAGCGCTCCGCGCCATCGCCTCGGGCGGAAGGCACTAATCGGCGTCAGTGCGAGCAACTGTGCCGTGATCGGCAAGATCGGCCCGTGGGCGGACAGATTGTAAGCGGTGCTGCCCGCGGGGGTCGCGACAATGATGCCGTCGCAGACGAGCTCTTCCAGCCGAACCTTTTCGTCGACCGAGATCCGCAGCCGGGCTGCCTGGGAGGTCTGTCGCAGCAGCGAGACTTCGTTGATGGCGAGCGCCATATGCTCATTGCCATGTTCGTCGGTTGCTGTCAGTTCAAGCGGGCGAATGGTGGTGACATCTGCTTTCGATAGCCGGTCCGGCAGATTGTCTTCGCGGTATTCGTTCATCAGGAAGCCGACCGAGCCACGGTTCATGCCGTAGATCGGCTTGCAGCTTTCCATGTGCGCATGAAGTGTTTGCAGCATCAGCCCGTCGCCGCCGAGAGCCACAATGATGTCCGCGTCATCTGCATCAACGTTGCCGTAGCGATCCGACAGCGACGCGAGCGCGCGCTGCGCATCCTCAGTATCACTTGCGACGAAGGAAAGGCTACTTGTCGACACGACCCGGCTTTCGGCAGACAACGGAGGAGGAGCGGATTGGTTCATGGTCAAAAAGTCTTGCATGTCTGAACGGAGCACGAACATTCGGCGCCGTTCGGATTTCGTGCGGCAAACCCGTTTCACCATACCGGCAATTGCGGCGAGGCACAGCGACTTTTTTGGGCGCCGTCAATTCGCCTGCTGATTGTCTTCTTCACCTGTCAGAAGAGCTTCATCTGCGCGTGCACTCTCGCAGGAAGCAGAAGCAATGAAATCCTGCCACTCCGGGAAGGGAACGACGATCGAGCGCTCGTCATTGATTTTCGAAGACATGACTGCAGCGACCCGAGGACCGAATATCGTATTGACCATCAGCGGCCCGCCTGACGCGCCAGATTCGGTATTGCAGTCGGTTATCCAGACATCTTCCTGGCTACCGAGCACCGAACAGGACGAAACGACTGTGGGCAGATACGGCCTGCTCTTGCGATATCCAACAGAGAGAAAGCGGGTAGATCGGCGCAACCGCCGGGATTCATCCGGTGTCAGCGGAGGAAGCGGAAACAGGGTGCTTGGCTCCTTCAGGACAATGAGGCCGAGATCCTTGTGAATGTTGCTGATTTTCGGCCGGCCTGATGGAACGTAACCATCCGGCACAATAAGACACTCCGCCTCCAACCTTGCCGCGTATTTGTCACGCCGCACTCCAGCGATGAAGAGGACTTCGTCGGCTGGGAGCTTCTTTTTCGTTTTTGCATTCACGATGCAGTGCGCAGCCGTGAGAACCAGGTTGGGGGCAATCAGTGTGCCGGTGCAGCTGGAAACCGATTTGTAGCCGGCCCGATTGACGCGGCCAATCGAATGCCACGGATAATCCGTGCTGTCGATGACCTTGAGTTCACCTTTGGCAAGGGCGGGCTGTGCGCTGGAGGGTGCGATGACCAAGGCCAATAGCACCGAAACAAAGGCAAGGAGCCTGCCGCCCAGACGGGGAAACTGATGTTTGCGTCTCATGTGGCGCATCTTGTCCGATCCTGTTTCGCTCGCAAAGCAATGCCGGGATCAAGAGCTAAGATCCCGGCGAAGGGCATTTGCGTAGGATAGTAGTCCCAGACCAACTTTCTTGCCAATTGTTATGAATGTGGGCGGCAAGAACCGGTGATTAGAGCTGTGGCGGCTTACAGCAATTTTCTTGCCGGACTGTCATTCGGTTTCAAGCTTTTTGATCAGTGCCGGGAGATCGGCGACCGTGTCGATCACATAATCTGCTCCTGCGGCTTTCAACTTTGTTGTTGCGCGTTGTCGCAGGAGGTCGACGTCGGCTTGCGTCAGCAGCGCGAGTTCTTCCGGCGTTTTGCCTGCATGGTTGCCGGAGAGCGCGAGCCCGACCGTCAGGCAACCTGCCGCGACACCCTCCGCGATGCCGGGCTCCGTGTCATCGACCTTTATTACAGCGGCAGGGGGATAGGCGACGAGGTCAATGAAACACTTGTACATGCCGAGTGGACCAGGTCTGCCTTCGGGAAGATCGTCCGAGCAAACGAGACTGTCCGGGGCGTAGCCCTGTTCGGCTGCCCTCGGTAGAACGCGTTCCATGATCGAACGCGTGTAGCCTGTCGTGGAACCGATCTTGATACCTCTGGCTCTCAAGGTCTGAACCGTTTCAGCTGCGCCCGGTACAAGGTCGGCATAATCCGCGACGACTTCCTCATTCATCGGAACAAAAATCTCATAGACCCTGTCAACATCAGCAGAGGTTGGTGCTGCGCCATATTTTTCCGTCCATTGAGCCGCGATATCCGGATCGTCCATCATGTCGCGGATGTGGTCCCGTTTGGGCTTTCCCATCGGCCCACGCGCCTGTTCGATTGTTGCTGAGACACCGAACTCTTCAAATACCTTTACGAACACACCCATGGGAGCGAACGACCCGAAATCGATCATGGTTCCAGCCCAGTCGAAGACCACGGCTTTGAATTTGCTCATTTCCTGTCCTTATGATCTGAAGCTCGAGACAATTTTTCCACCAGTTTCGTGCAGTGCCAGATTGCTGGGCGCTCGTCGATAGAGACAACGGGCGTAACGCTTCAATGATGGATAGCGCAGGCAAGGCATTTGCAATACGACGATCGAATGACGATGAGGTGAAGCCATCATAAAGCGACCCGCTGCTTTTTCCGGCACTCGAGTTGTTCATCGAATTTCCTCTACGCGACCCTTTCAAAGCAGAGACGGCTCGGCTAGGCTCGATTCTATTCGGTTTATGGTTTTTCGTTGCCGTTGATATCGTTCAACAATGAGGAAGGTCGCAATGGCTGACTTCTTCAGGTTCCGGAAAAAGCTGGGGTGGTTATCGCCCCGAACGGCGGAGCATAAGCCAACGTGAATATTCCGCAATTCTTCCGCTTTACCGTGAAACAGATGTGGATCGCCGGTGTCTTTGGGATGTGCCTGCTTCTGCAGGGCTGTGGTTTGTCGGAGGCGCCGGTGCTTCATCCGAAAGGACCGATTGCCCTGGCAGAGCGCGACCTTCTCTTCACGGCGTTCTGGATCATGATGATTGTTGCGATCCCGGCAATTGTCCTGACGCTCTTCTTCGTCTGGCGCTATCGCAGCGGCTCCAAAAGCGCCGCTTATACCCCGGAATGGGACAGTTCCTGGAAAGTCGAGATGGTGGTCTGGCTGGTTCCGGCTGCGATCATTGTCGTTCTCGGAACACTGGTCTGGCAATCCACGCACAAGCTTGACCCATACAAGGAAATCGCTTCGGACAAGGCCGCGTTCAAGGTGCAGGCGATCGCCCTCGACTGGAAGTGGCTGTTCCTCTACCCCGAACTCGGCGTAGCCAGCGTGAACGAGCTTGCCTTTCCGGCGGATCGCCCACTTTCCATCGAAATTACGTCGGACACGGTCATGAACTCGCTGATGATTCCGGCGCTGGGCGGTCAGATCTACGCAATGGCGGGCATGCGTTCGGAACTTAACCTGCTCGCTGATGATCCCGGCGTTTTTTCGGGCCGCAACACAATGTATTCCGGCGACGGCTTCCCGGATCAGCACTTCAAGGCCCATGCGATGAGCGAAGCTGACTTCACCGCCTGGAAGACCAAGGTTTCAGGGGAAGGAACACCTCTTGACGCGGAAACCTATCTGGAACTGCACAAGCAGAGCGTCGCCAATCCGGTCGCCTACTATTCGTCCTTCGAGACCGGCCTTTTCAAGCTGATCCTTCGAAAATATGCGCCGATCGTTGGGCCCTATGAAAGCGAGGCGGCCGAACTCATCTGCAGGGGGGCTGCGTGATGCTGGGACGTCTGACATTCGAAGCGATACCGCTTTATTCGTGGGTTGCCATGGGCGGCGCGGCAGTGACTGTCGGTGGCGGGATCGCAGTGTTTCTTCTGATCACCTATCTGAGAGCCTGGAAGGTGCTGTGGACCGACTGGCTCACCAGTCTCGATCACAAGAAGATCGGCATCATGTATGTGGTGCTTGCGCTGGTCATGCTCGTGCGCGGGTTCATAGATGCTCTCATGATGCGTGCGCAGCAGGCCATTGCGCTCAACAATGAAGGCTATCTGCCGCCGGAGCATTTTGAGCAGATCTTTTCCTCACACGGCACGATCATGATTTTTTTCGTGGCAATGCCGTTTCTGACCGGTCTCATCAATATCATCGTACCGCAGCAGATCGGCGCCCGGGATGTCGCGTTTCCTTTCCTGAATTCCGTCAGCCTCTTTTTGACGGCGGCCGGGGCGGGGCTTGTCCTGATTTCCCTGGCAATCGGAAAATTCTCGACGGCAGGCTGGACCGGATATCCGCCTTATTCGGGCATTGACTACAATCCCGGTGTGGGCGTCGACTACTGGCTGTGGGCGCTGATTGTCAGTGGTGTCGGCAGTACGGCCTCAGGGATCAATTTCATCGTCACCATTGTCAAGAACCGGTGCCCCGGCATGACCTATATGCGCATGCCGATGTTCACCTGGACGACGTTGTGCATTTCTATTCTGATCGCGTTCGCCTTTCCGGCCCTTACCGTCGTTGCAGCGCAGCTGGCTCTCGACCGGACGCTCGGCTTTCACTTTTTCACAAACGGGGACGGCGGTAACATGATGCTGTTCGCCAATCTCCTTTGGATCTGGGGCCATCCGGAGGTCTATATCCTGATCCTGCCGGCATTCGGCATCTTCTCGGAGGTCGTTGCGACGTTCTCACGCAAACGTCTCTTCGGATACAAGTCGCTGGTCTATGCGACCGCCTGTATCGCCATCCTTTCCTTCACGGTCTGGCTGCACCACTTCTTTACGATGGGCTCTTCGGCGAATGTGAACGCGGTCTTCGGGATCGCCACCATGATCATTGCCGTGCCGACGGGCGTAAAGATCTTCGACTGGATGTTCACCATGTACCGGGGCCGGATCGAGTTCCACCCGTCGATGGTGTTCACAATCGGTTTCATGGTTACGTTCGTGATCGGAGGCGTAACGGGCGTTTTGCTCGCGCTGCCGCCCGCCGACTACCTGATGCACAATTCCACGTTCCTGGTGGCGCATTTCCACAACATGCTGATCCCTGGCGCATTGTTCGGCTATTTCGCCGGTCTGAACTACTGGTTCCCGAAGGCTTTCGGCTTCAAGCTCGACGCCAAGTGGGGGATCCGTTCCTTCTGGTTCTGGATCATCGGTTTTTACCTCGCCTTCATGCCGCTTTACGTTCTCGGCTTCATGGGCATGAGCCGGCGCATGGAACATTATGCAGATCCGAACTGGCAGCCTTACCTGATCGTGGCAGCGCTCGGTGCCGTCTGCGTGCTGCTGGGCATAGTCTGCATTGCGATCCAGCTCTACGTCTCGGCGAAAAACTGGGGATCGGCGCGCGACCTGACCGGGGATCCGTGGAACGGGAGGACGCTGGAATGGGCCACGGCGTCACCCGCGGCACCATATAATTTCGCAGTGGTTCCGACCGTGCGCGACATTGATGCCTTCCACGACATGAAACT
>JGI12316J15310_10000341_pt13 | contig 17625 bp, 20 predicted proteins | sample MarCyaLeptolynsp_FD_15310 | JGI IMG/M metagenome (IMG submission 15310)
CAGTGCAAATCCCGGCTAACGCAAAATTAAACTACTCAGGAGATGGTTGGACGTGTCATAGTGGGTTTCGCAGAAGTGGAAATAAGTGTATTTAATAAATAATACTTAATAAATAAAACCCACCTTGGACTCAAACGCTGCATTTACCACTCAAAAACGGTCAAAAAATGTCAGCTTTCGGCGCAATAGCGGTCATTCAATAATTTCAAAATCTTTCCAGTGCCAGCCATTAGACTGATTGTGTAAGACATACAGATAAACATCATCTTTTATGTCTAAAATTTTATATATTTCATTATCAACCAATCCCCAAGTATCACGATGAGGAGTCCATCCTTTAGAATGCTGTGATGGTATAAATCGCACCTTGTCACCAATTTTATATGGGCACTTTTCCATTTTGAGCGTCTCTTTTCGGCGCAAAAGCAGTCATTAGTGATTTTTTGATACCGCTGAAATAATTCATGGTCAAAATCTTTTAATTATTCTTGTCATAATTTGTAGCATCTTGTAAAAGCGTGCCACATTCTTTACATGATATTTGGTTGCTATCGTATTCATATAACTTATTACATTTCACGCAAACAGCAGTTTTATCGCTCGCTGAAGGCGGATTAATAATATAAGTTAAAAATCCAGCTATAAGAGATAAAACAAACAATGCTGGAGACATATCTATTAGTTCTGACCACGGCATTACTTCATAATCATCACCATGCCTAAACTTTCTTAAATCCAGCTTAAAAACAATCAATAATCCAATGAAACTATAGATTGAGACCTTTATCGACCTGATGATTCTTCTTTTGTTATGCATCATTCGCTTATAAATTCAGAGGCTGTAAAGTGTCGTCTATCGGCGTAATAGCGGTCATTAAGGGTTTCTTCTAGGCTACACGAGTTAATATTAATGACAATATACATATCACCGCTATCACTAGTAGGAAAATAGCCCCATATCTTTTTCTTTCTATGGATTCTTCTGGGGTGATTTTTGACATAGGTAAAGATGCTAACTCCTAGAAAGACCCAATTAACCAAAACATAGGTATCAATAACAAGTATTCAAGCTTATTGAAGATATAAAACAAATAAACGCTAAGCCCATAGCCTGTTAGCTGAAAAACAGTAGGCCATGCACTTTGAAGTCCAAAACGATATTTCGAGTGAACATAACTTATTTCTCCGCAGAACTTACACTTCGATGGTGTATCTGATCCTGACCAAATTTTTGACCAAAACCCTATACCGTTGCGACTACAATGCGGACATTTAAACATTTAATTTAGGTCGGTTATCGGCGCAAAAAAGCGTCATCTTTTAAATGATGTCATAAATGAAATAAGACCACGAAAAGCTGTGTAAGATAAAATTAGCATTATCAACCAAAAAAATATTGGATTTTCATGTTGAGTTAGTGGATCACCTATACCAATCGCACTAATTTCTCCTTCATATATGCATTTAAGCACACCACTTCCAAAGAGTATGAATATTAATAAATTCATAAACCTCACTACATTATTTTCATTATATTTATTCATTTTTCAATTCAAGCTTATACCAATTATAGAGATATAAAAATTATTGGTTATCTCACACATTTTGGTTAGTTGTTGATTAGAGTAACAATTAAATAACGCAAGTGATATCTAGAAACATAAAAATTAAGAAGTAGATTCAAAAATAATCTTATGTCCGCTTAGGGTCGAAAGCGGTCATAATATCGTAGGGACACTTTTAGGGGCTCCCAATCAAAACTACATTTAATACTCTACCCTAATTCAATGACTTATCTATTGGGTTTGTTAGTGGCGAGCACTCCTTAATTGCACCCTTCTCATGCGCGCTATGATACTGTTTCACTCACAGTATCTTTGGGTTGGAGAAACTATGTTGGAGTTACCCAGTTTAAGACATGAAACGCGTTATGGAATGCCCACCGCCGATCAAATCCTCTTTAATCGTCATTATGTCTTGGGCTATTCCTATCACTTTCGCCAAGCCAAATGGGCCTTGGAGATTGTGGATCCGGATAAAACCGATGTAGAACGCGCCGATAATTTTCGCCCCGATTACCGTATCCCTGAAATCTTCCGTGCCGATTTAGCGGACTACTCGGGCTCAGGCTTTGATCGTGGCCATTTGGTGGCAAGTGCCAATCAACGCGAACTTGAAATCCAAAACAGTGAGACGTTCCTGCTCTCCAATATGACCCCGCAAGCCCCTAACTTTAACCGTAAAGTATGGAAAAAATTAGAAGAAGCGATACGCGCATTAAATGACAAACGTCATATTCTAGAAACTTATGTGATCAGTGGACCGATTTTTGATTTTGGCAAGAAAGTCGACACCATTGGGTCAGAAGATGACAATGGGGTCACCCTCCCCATTCCCCATGCGTTCTTTAAATCCATTTTAACGGAAAATAATAAAGGCAGCTTGCATATGTATTCCTTTGTCATTCCCAACAAAGGCACCAACAAACCCTTAGAAAATTTTAGAGTACCGACCCATCAAGTCGAAGTATACTCAGGCCTTAATCTTTGGGAACGCTTGGTGGGATCCAAAATTAAACGTGAGAAAGATCGCATCCGATCGATGTGGTCATTTTAAACACTACAATAAAACTTGGAGAGATAAGATGGCAGGTAAATTTGAAATCTATAAAGACAGACGTGGTGAGTTTCGTTTTCGATTGAAAGCCAGCAATGGCGAGATCATTCTAGCCAGCGAAGGCTATAAAAGTCGTTCTGGTTGTAACAATGGGATTGCATCAGTTCAGAAAAATGCTAAATCGCTCAAACAATTTGAATCCAAAACATCGCGCAACGGCAAACATATGTTTAATCTCAAAGCGTTGAATGGCCAAGTGATTGGTACGTCTGAAATGTATAACACCACCCGTTCAAGAGATAATGGCATTAAGAGTGTCAAAACGAATGCGCCTAAAGCAAAAATTGAAAGTCTTACATAACTAATCAGTATTACTAGATATATTCAGGGCATTACTTGTAACTGATGCCCTACTTCCTTGCTACTTAAAACTTAAGACTGAATACAAGCTAATCAACCAGAAAGTGACCAATACTTATTAAAAATACGTGTATGTAACATTTTGCGTGCTAAGTCTAATTAATGAATTATACAATTATTGTATATTATGCACTCATGATTTTATGTTTCAATAAACAGAATGCGTGATGATCTCCAAAAAAACTGCTGATCAAATAAAAGAAAATCAGAATAGAGTTGATACTTTAGAAAATAAAAAACGCAATTATGCAAAAGTTGCTTTTGTATTAGCAATAGTATTTTGGTTGGCTTCATTAGCCTTTCCAGGCTTAATTACATACAAAGAAGACAGTCTTATTGGATTACAAATCTTATCTGTTGGATGGCTTGGCCCTCTCACTGGCAATTTTTCTTGGTATGCAAATATTTTATTTTTTATTGGCTTATTTAGAGTTGTATCAGGCAAGTCAACTGAAATATTATTATTCATAGCAATTATCCTAGTATTAAGCACTTTTACGTTAGGTAATTTTTCGTCCGGCCTAGAATCTAGTGACACAGTATATGGTTATGGGTTTGGCTTTATCCTCTGGACGCTTTCATTCTTTTTATTGCAATTAGCATCATGGTTCAAATTAGAGTTTGATATCTCTAAAGATTGGTTAGTATCTATTCCTGCTATTTGTATAGCGTCTTTTATCATAATGACTGTATATTTTTCAGTCTCAGATCGCTTGAAAGGCAATGAAGACGAACTAGATTATTTCTCGAAAAACGATGTAGTTTTTAAAAGAGGACCTATATGTAGTGAAACTGTTAATCAACCAAAATATACTTTTACTACTGACAAACCAATTGAAATTATCAATATAAATAATACTGGTTCTAGTTGGCCTTTATTTAGTACTCCAGGCAAATTATTACGATGGGGTTTCCCAGTAATAAGAATGAATGGAATTGACTACTTTAATGCTAGCAATGATGACTTTATTTTAGCCGGGAAACCAGCTAGCGATGAAGCAGGCAGTATAATAAAAGTAACTAACAACTATATTGAAAAATATAAAGCGTATTCAAGAGCTATCTTTATTGCTTCTAATGATTTTCCTGAAAAAAACATTTCACAGTCATGGTTACCAATTATTAAAGGTAAAAACATTACTTGCCCAAAACAAAGTAGCTATCCTAAACCTGATGAACAACCTTTAAAACTTTTATCAGAAGTTTTCAAAGTCGATGTAAATAATCATAAAGAAAGCAATCAGAATAAATCCAAAAGAATTAAAAGTGTTATTGAATCTACTTCTTCAGAAAAGTATATAGGTATTAAAATAGATAAATATTTGAATTACAATTGTATTGATAATGTGGGATTTATGAATCGCCTCGAATGGCATAACATGAACAAACCATATATTTCCTTACCAGCACCATTTAAATTAAACGGGATATTATATTTTGCCGATAATACTAATAAAGCAATCTGCAAAGAAAATAGTGTTTACGTATATACAGTTAGAAGCAGAAAAAGAAAAGAAAGTAGCGACGTTAATTTCACCATAACCAAAAGAAGTTTAGTTGATTATTCGGAATACTGGCGGATATCATCTCATACCCGGATTCCAGAAAATGATTCTCAGCGGTATAATTATGTGATTAAATCGATTTCTGATAACACTGACAGTATTAGAATTCAGTTATTTGATCTCCTTTCTGCTACAACTATCGATGTATCTTCTGATCTTACAATAACAAATTAAAGGCTAATTATTAAAAAACTTAAGATAGTAAATGGTACGAAGCACTGCGTGATACTCACGGATTTTTCTTCATAAATAAAACTCGCATTCAAGTTAGTCTTAGCTAACGACTGAAGTACTCTTTCTAAAGTAACGGAGACATAGCCCAATAATTATAACTAACCAATTAATCTCAATGTGGTCTAGCTTGTCTATTAAGTAATGGAAATTTATATATTCATTAAAACAGTTCACATAATAAGTTCTACTATACTATTTGGAACTGGCGCTGGGATAGCATTCTTTATGTTTCGTACATACTCCACCAATAGCCTCCAAGAAAAGTACTATGCTGCGAGAACAACCGTACTAGCAGACTATCTGTTCACCTTCCCTGCTGTAATACTACAACCAATCACAGGCTTTTGGCTGATTGCAAATAGTGGTTATGAGTGGACCAATCTATGGCTCGTGTTGACTTATATCATTTATGCCATCACGGGTGTTTGCTGGCTTCCAGTTGTATGGATACAAATCAAGCTCAAAAACATGCTTGCAACCTGCATGGAATCTAATTCAGACCTCCCTAAGCGATACCATCAATTATTTAAAATTTGGTTTATTCTAGGTTGGCCAGCCTTTATTGGGTTACTTATTGTATTTTATTTGATGGTTGCTAAACCATTATGATTAATGACAATGAACTCGATGGAATATGGTTTGTATATGATGGCGAATGTCCGTTATGCACATCGGCTGCTCTAGCGTTAAAAATAAAGAAAGAATATGGAACACTTAATCTATTAAATGCACGTGAAGAAGTTGATCATATCCTTATTAAAGAGATAAATGCTCAAGCGTTAGATCTCGATGAAGGCATGGTGATATATGACGGCAAGCAATTTTATCATGGTAAAGATGCGCTCAGATTCATGGCTAGATTTGGAGAATATAAAGGTCTCTTTAACTTAACTAATAAGACCTTATATTGGTCTAATAGCTTTGCGAGTATTAGCTACCCTTGGTTACGTGGTATACGTAATACGCTACTAAGAAAAAAGAATATTGATCGTATAGACAACCTTGATTTAAAGAGCATCCCCACTTTCAAATCTATACTGGGCGAGCAATGGAATGAATTGCCACCTGTCATGAAGAAGCATTATGCAAACCGCCCATACACAAATGATGATTACGTCGTTGAAGGAATATTAGATGTTAAGTGTTCAGGTATCATCAAATGGTTTTCATGGGTTTTTTGGTTCATGAAAGGAATTCCACCACATACAGAAAACAACGTTCCTGTGACTGTTCATTTTAGAAGCGAGAAGAATACTAAATACTTTCATTTTGACCGAATCTTTCACTTCAAATCTCGAAAGCCATATCGATTTCACTCAAAAATGATACAAACGAAAGATAATGAAATAGTTGAGGTTATGAAATCCAGACTTGGATGGAAAATGAATTTTCTATTTGAAGACGGGTTAGTGAAATTAAAGCATAGAGGCTATGTACTGTGCGCATTTGGACATTTTATTCCATTACCACTAACTCTATTTCTTGGTAGTGGAAATGCTGTTGAGGAAGCTGTTGATGACAACACTTTTAATATGTCGGTCACTATCACCCACCCACTTTGGGGTGAGATATACGGATATAAAGGCCAATTTAAGATTAAGCAATGAACCCAATCAAAAGAATCCTTATTATTGGCGGGTATGGAAACTTTGGAAGCTTTATTACTAAGACGCTGGCCAAAGAAAACAATATTCAGTTAATTATTGCTGGGCGCTCACTAAAAAAAGCGCAAGACTTTACAACATCTATCAAATCCTCAAATCCTATCGAATCTATTGCTATTGATATCAAAAATGATATTCAAAATACATTAGATAATTTGAATCTTGATATAGTCATTCATACATCCGGACCATATCAATCTCAAGGATACGACGTTGCTCAATCGTGTATAAAATCAGGCATACATTACATAGATTTAGCAGATGGCCGTGATTTCGTAAGCAATATCACTACACTAAGTGAATCAGCTGATAAGAACAATGTACTAGTAATCAGTGGGGCAAGCTCAGTACCCTGCTTAACCTCAGCATTAATTGACTATTATTCCCCTGACTTTAAGTCAATAGAAAGTCTAAACTATGGGATTACTACTGCACAAAAGACCACACGTGGCCTCGCAACAACAGCCGCTATACTTGGATATACGGGAAAGTCATTTAAAACACTAATTGATGGTAAGCAAACAGATATATATGGCTGGCAAGGCTTACATGCTCGTAGATATAAGAATCTTGGATTACGTCTATTAGGCAATTGTGACGTACCTGATCTCGCAATATTTCCTACACGCTATCCTCACATACAAACTATTCGTTTTTATGCAGGACTAGAAATTTCATTTATACACATTACGCTATGGGCTCTCTCATGGCTGGTGAGAATAAAATTTATTAAAAACCTACAAAAATATGCTCCTTTACTTTTAAAGTTATCATTTTTATTTGATTGGCTAGGCACTGCTAATAGTGCTTTTCATATGGAATTGGTTGGGAAAGACTTAACTGGACAAAATAAGACAATCACATTTGAATTAATTGCACGCTCAGGTGACGGGCCTTATATACCCTGTATGCCTGCTATATTGTTAGCAAAAAAATTAGTTAATGATGAAATTAGCAAAAGAGGTGCTTACCCTTGTGTAGGATTTATCAATCGAGATGAATATTTAAATGCCTTAAGTGAGATGGATATACTCTGGGATACGTTATAGAAATGCCTCTTAATCCATAAAGATCCACATAAATCTATACAAGTTTCACAACAGCCAAGTCTATTAGGGGTATTTTTAGGGACACAAAGATTCACAAAACTCTTAAATTAACAATAGAAACAAGTACTTACTTTCTTTGTTAAGTAGCTACCGCCTCCACCAAACAACATTCTTTTAGGGAAAAATTTGGGAGCATATCTTTCTGCTCTTTTACCCCCTATCTCCACATTTACAAAGACTTACTACTTCACTTCGTTAGTGGCTTACAACCACACAATCAACACGCCGCCATTCAGACTGTGTTAATACAAACAAGGATTACATAGATTCCCACATGAATTTTGGGTCCCACTAATCACGTTATTGACCGGCGCAAGGAAAAATGCAATTTGCCAATTGTTAATTGACGATGTCCATCAAGATAAACAAACCGATGATTATTTATTGCGTATTTAATATAAAGTGGACTGGAACTGTGTATGAAAATTTACTTTGGTTTGAGTTCAATTCATTGGGAATTGGAGGCATTGGAGACGCTTTTTTTATCATACGTTCAACTGCTTTATTTAAACTATCATATTTTGAAGATTGTTTAATATCGTAAAAGAGTAAATTACCATTTCTATCTATTTCAAAAGATAATACAACTGAACCTTCATAACCTCGACGCCGTGCTATTTTTGGGTACTTTTTGTGTTGATTTAACCATGAGATTAACTCTAGTTCGTAATTCTTTCTTATTGCTTCTGTAAATTCACTACCCTCTTTCTGAACAGAAGTTTCAGAAGGCTTATTAATTATTTCTTTAACAAAAGGCAATGGCTCTATTAGAGGCTTAGTTTTTCTTACTGGTTTTACTAACTGAATTTTTTCAGTTTTTTTATGAATTTTTTTTATACGTTTTTTGACTGGTTTAACAATTGGTATAGGCTTATTATCTATAATTTTATTTTCAATTACTTGCTTTTTAAATTGGTGAGCTATAGATATATTTTTTAAGTTAATAGTAATATTTTTTTGTATTTTAATTTCATCTGCATTGCTTTCTATTTTATAAGAAATTAATAATGCTGCATGAGCAAGTAAAGCAATACCTAAGGCTACTAACCAGTGTCTAATATTTATTTGGTAAGGCGTTTGATAATACATTAATTATTCTGATTATTTTACTCAAGGCGACAAGGTGATTAAATGCACCGTATCGAGATCTGTATTATTTAGAATCTCGATAACATCGAGTAATCTGACTGCGTTCATATTCGCATCTGCTTTTAACTGTAGAATCTCAATCGAGTTGTTTTCGATTTCAGCTGTAACAAAGTGTTCCAATTCCTGCATATCGATAATCAAATCATTATATGCTAACTCACCATTATCATTCATCAATATTGTTATTATCTTCCTATCAGCAGAGTTATCATTTTCTGCAATAGGCATTTCAATCTTAAATAAATCCGGCCTACTAAATGCTCCCGCAAGCATGAAAAAAATTAGCAACAAAAATACAACATTTACAAGAGGGAGTATATTTTCACCAAGTGAAGAATTATATTGTTGCTTTAATCGCATTATTTTTTCGCTTTGGTAATAGAGATGTTGTCATTTGCAAATTCATTGATACTGTCTAATAGTGTAACTAATGACTGCAGAGAAACGTTTTCATGTAGTTGAATATTTATTGGATGATTAATATTATTTCGACAATGTTCTCTAACTATTTCTACTATAGAATTAAGTTCCATTTTAGTATTATCCAGATAAAAATCACTATTTGATTTCATTTCTATTACACTTATAGATTTATAATCTATTACAATTTCTTCGGATTCTCCTATGTTGAACTCAATAAATTGCCATTCTATAAAATTAGACGCCAGCATAAAAAATATTAGTAGTATAAATACCACATCAATAAGTGGTGTGAGACTAACTAGTGAGCGTTGAGGTTGGACTTGTTTAAGAAGCATTTTCATTTACAAGTAAGTATAAGCAGTTATTTGAAATTCCTTATTGAAGAATCTGAATCGGATATAATCTTAACTGTCTTTGAATTGTTCTCGTCGAATACTCTTGTATTCATTGCATGAATGATAAAGACTTGAGTCATCGCATCTTCCATAGCTAACTGAAAACGTGAAACACGTCTTTCCAGCCAATTTAAAACAAAAATTGCAGGTATAGCGACACTTAATCCCATTGCTGTTGTAATTAACGCTTCCCAGATTCCACCAGATAATATTGCCGGATCAACTGCGGTGCCTGCACTTTCCAAGCGTTTAAAAGCTTCAATCATTCCAAATACTGTACCCAATAATCCTAATAACGGGCTTAGTGCTGCAATAACTTCAAGAGATTTCAAATGTGATCGCACAGCATCCAGATGAATTGACGCAATGCGCAACACTTCTTCTCGTGCCATATCAAAATCAAGTTTGTTATCTTTTAATATATTTATTGCAGATTCCATTACACGCGCAATTGGGCTTCTGGAGGTGCTTAATATTTCTATTGCATTAGAGTTATTGCTTGCCCGCCAATTTTCTAAAGCATTTGAAATAAATTTTCTGGAATCTAATTGTACCCAGTAGAAGTGCCATAATTTTAATAAAGTCAGTGCTAATACTATTACCGATAATATAATTAGTACCAATGCAACTGGGCCGCCCGTACTTAGGAGTGCTTGTATTTGATCTACAGACCAATCAAAGTTTTCAACTTCAGCTGCAACTTGAGGATCCAGACCCTCTGTCGGTTGCTTGTGAATTTCTGATTCATTAGCAATGTCCAACTGATTTGATAAGTTTTCTTCCATATTTTTATATTATTTTGTTAGCCTGCGTACTCCAAGCACGACACCAGTTGCACTGAATAAAGCACCTAAAGATAAAAAGGTTAATATAATTATGTACCAAAGTATCGGACGTGTTGTTATAGCAGGAATATCAAAACTATGTAATCCATTAAATAACCATCGATACACTCTTCTACTCGAATCCATAACTGAAACAATATCGCCAGATAATTTATCTATATGGATCCATGTTTTCCCCGCGTCATCTAAAATAATTCGAATTACACTTTCTTCTAGTTTACCTTCTCTTAAATTTGCATAAGCATCATACTCGTTAATTAAACTTATATTTTTGATAGGAATATTAGGCCAAGCTAATTGTGTTGCTTTTCGTATCCATTGCACAGGTAAGCCAGCACTATTTTCTTGCCAACCTGTCTCATTGTCTGCCACAACCCAAACTTGATTGCCTTCTGTATCAGACTTTGTATATATATACGGATAACCGGCTAGCACTCGAAATTCAATTTCTTTAGCGTTTGTTGATCTATATATGGAAGCAATTGATGGTAAGTTATTAAATATTTTTGTATTCGCGCTATTTTGAAATAATTCTAATTGCGTATCGCTGGGATTTGGTTTTGAAAAAATACGTCCATGATCCATAGATAACCAGCCACTAAATATCCAGCTTAACACTACAACACCTAAGGCAAGTCCACTGATGTGATGCCAATACATCCAACCTTCGAAGTTTGATAGTGCACTTTTTGCTTTGATTGCGCGCACCACACCTAGAATTATACCTGTGACTGCGCCAACAATTCCGATTAATGCCAACCACCACACAAATTGGTCCCATACAGCCCAATGTTTTCTCAAAACAGTCGGGTAAATCCAATGAATTATTGCACCTACATAATTCCAGCGACGTTGTGATTGTGTCGTTTGCTGTAGTGTTTGTGCATTTCTGGAAGAAATATAGATACTGGTTTTATCTTTATCATCATAATCTATTCGATAAAATGGCCTGTAAGGATCATAACCATTACTAACAACCCACTGGTCATACTCGATGTCTGGTTGAATATTTTTTAATAATTTTTCTGGATAATACTGGTGTGCTATTTTAGCAATTTGCTCTTCATTAAATTTTGCTACTTTTCCAGTGACAGCATGTACCGTTGTCACTCTATTGCTATTGTTATCGAACCACCAGTAATAGGGTTCGCCTAAAACGCTAACAAGTGAAATTTTATGAAAAGATGAATGCTCTTCAGGCCAAAAATTTTGTATCGGAATTAACGTGTCATTTGTTGCAATTGATTCTGTCTTTTGTAAACGCTGCTCCTCACTCGATGATGGAAATGGATGATAAATCATGATGATTCCACTGATAAACCAAGCACAAAAAAATAGGCAGAGTACCACTCCTATCCATCGATGAATGAAGACAAAAAACTTCATATTGCATTTTAATATCGTAAGGTAAGATTTAATTCATAGCTTCTTGGTTCTCCAAGCAATAATTGGTTGGCAAATGGAAAGCCAGGATCTGTTTGTTGAAAATAAAATATATCCGACCATTCAACGTAATCTTCATCTGTTGCATTACGTATGCGTGCAGTCATATCAATTTTATCAGTCACCTTGTATCTAGCTGTAAGATCAAGCAACGAGTAATCTTTCAAGGTTGCGTCATTAGCATTTGAAGCTTCTCGATCATCAACATAGCGATACCATGCACCAAACTCTACTGGAACTGTCTTGAAGGGCCGTATATTTACCCAGGCATTGGCCGTCCACTCTGGCACGTTGGGAGGAGTATTTCCATCAAGCACACCTGTATTAAGATTGGCAGAGTCGCTGAACTCTGCATCTACATAGGAAATATTAGCAGCCACGTCGAGATAAGAAATAGGCGCATAATTGATTGCCGCTTCGAATCCATTCGATTCTCTACCACCTACATTTGTTGCTCCACTAAACGTTCCAGGAGTACGTTCAGTCACATCGTCACGCTCGATATCAAAATATGCGATGGTGAAATTTAGAGAATCGTCAATATTTGACGCCTTCAATCCGACTTCCCATTGTTCTGCATCTGTCAGATCAAAATCTTCGCCTGCATTGACGAGGAAAATGTTTGAATTAGCAGGATCCTGCGCATTACTGTATTGACCGTAAACATTGACATTGGATGTCAAAGAATACACTCCACCGATACGCCAACCCACTGAATCAAAGTTGCGTGTAAATCCACTAGCTTCTTCCATACCAGCTGCATTAAAATTTTGGCGTCGTAAATGCAATTGTTCGTAACGTGCTCCTGCAACTACACTAAATCGATCTGTTACCTGTAATGCATCTTCGAAAAATACGCCAAAAGTATTTATATCAGTAGGACTCACACCTCGCTCTTCAACCGGACCATAGACACCTTGGACGGGATTAAACAAGTCGACAGAGTCTCCTGCCACCGGAGAAAAACGAAATCCACGAGTACGTCTGAAATCCAGATCCTGATAATCAAATCCAACGACGAGTTGGTTGTCTCTTCCGAATAACTGATGCTGAGTTTGCACGTCAAATTTTGTACCCCACATTTTCTGTTCATGTTGTACAAAGAAAAATCCATTGGTACGATCGATTAAGTCGGTGGCTTCATTATATATATACCCTTCAGCATTAAACCAATCACGGTCGGCATCAAAGTAATATAACGTATTTCTTACTTGAACATTATCCCAAGGCTCCCATTCAAGATCTGTACGCAATAATAATTGGTCCGACTCAGCTACATAATCGGAAACATTGTAATTTTCATCACGAGTCCGGTCGTCAATGACTGTGCCAGCATCCGTATCAAGAATTCCACTGATTGGATCAGTGCCAACACTCGCAGGCACAAGAGGCGTTCCCCAGTAATTTGCTAGTTCGTCATCCAAGTAGTCCGCACTAAATCTGATAGAAAGATTGTCTTTAGCTTTCCACAACAAGCTACCATTAACATTGGTAGACTCAGGATCCATATCATCGACAAATCCATCTGAGCCATTTTGACTTAAATCTAATTGATACCAAAGAGAATCAGAAACTGGCCCTGCACTACCTCCGCATAATTGGTAAGTGTCCCATCTACCGTAGGTCAACTGCATTGCGTGGTCATAATAATCCATTTCACGCGCTTTTTTGGTCACAGAGTTTATTGCCCCTGCAACCGTACCTTGCCCATGTAGCCCTGATGATGCTCCTCGAATTAATTCAAGTCGCTCCAAATTACAAGCATTTTGGGGTCTGCTTACCATATTTGCAGGACCTAACCAGATTCCGTCTCGTAGTAAAGTAATCTGACTTCGGGTAAATCCACGTATAGAAAAGCTAGAAGGTGCTGCAGGTGAATTGCCAACTGTAACGCCAGGTAAAGTAATTAATGCATCACCAATACTCTGAGCACCAATTTTTTCAATATTAGTTTTGTCAATAATATCAACAGAAGCAGGTGTCTCAAATGGTGTTAATCCTAATCTTGATCCTGTTTCACTAGGAGTATTTAAGTGTAATTCCCCAGGCTGGTTAAATTCATTAACTCTAGTGTCTTCCACAGTCATATCTTCTAAGATAACACTATCGTCAGCCACACAAATTGAACTGCTTAAGCCAGTTATTAGAATATATATAAAAATTAAATTGTGTAGCTGATTTTTGTAATAAGTTAGTTTTTTTATTAGCGGCTTTATAGATAGTGGTTTAATTAAAATAGGCACTAAAAACCGACAGTTAGAATTCAAACCCTCCATTCAATACCTCTTTTTTATTTTTTATTATATTTTTTTAATCTACAGTTATAAGCGATAGAAACCTGAGATTCCAATAGTTATTACCTATAATAAACTTAGGAACAGTTTTCTATTGAGTTCCATATTGACTAAGAAATTAGCTAATAACGAAATCAAGGATACTGATGCTTATCTTTGTATTGGCTTCATGACTCGTAACGAATATATGAGTACATTGAGTAAGATAGATGGAGTAAGGTTATTTGGATATTAAAGTAAAGTGATCAAATATATTGATAATTTTGCTGGCAAAAAATCGTGGCGCTTTGGTGAGTTACGATATTGCTTGTGATTATTGTAGGGTCAATATTAGAAACCACTTCTCATGATAGTTGTCGAATCATCGATATGCATTGCGCCATAATTCATTTCGTTGAGAACTGATAATTCCAACATAATCCACCATTCCCAGTAGAAAGTATCTTTGATTTAGAAAAGTTATGCTTAATATATTAATCAACAAAATCGAGTGTTAACAATAATCTTTTCTCGCCTGCAGGGACTTGTGGTGAGCGATGAACCAAACCGGCATTTTCATTACCATGCCAAAGCTCACCCTTTAACATTGCAACATCACCAACTTTCAATTGATTGATATCTTGTTCGCTTTGATAAAGGCCCGATTTTTCATCTACAAGACCATTGTTTCCTTTACCTAGTTTACTTCTATCAACCTTGTCGTGTGATAACCACTCGGAAGCCCCTCCATGGTATGTACACACTAATCGACATGGCACTCTATCGACATGAAAACGTGGGCACATTGCACGGTCCAACGTTGCTAACCTTAAACCTACCTGTTTAAGCTCATATAAAAGACAATACATATCTACAAGTTCAGCTATGTCTTGACACAACGCTTGAGCATTTTGCAGCGTACTATCTGCTTGGATTAGTTTTGTATAAGCATCATTTGGCTTAACAACTAATGTTTTTTCATAGTTACTATTAGTATCTAGTAACTTTTGCACGCAATTATCTACTTCATTGGATAAATCCCGTTGCCAAATAGCAATATTTACATCTTCTTGATAGATTTCAGTAAACACTGAAGGATGATGGCTAATTGCAGCTTTGCGAGATTTGACTTGTTCTTGAATATCAGAAGAAACATAAGATACGACACTCATACTTTATTCTCCCATTTAGGAAAAGGATCGGTAAGTGTGGCCCAATACTGCTTGCCTTTGAGTAATTCATCTTCACTTAATAAGCAGTCATCTAAAGCCTTGGTCATCGCACTCTGATCTAAATCTTGACCAATAAATACAAGTTCTTGGCGCATATCTCCAAATGGTTCAACCCAGCTTTCTGATATTGAATCCAAGTACTCTTGATCTGTCGGCCAATTTTCTTTAGGTACGGCTTTCCAAAACATGCCAGCAAATCCATACTGAGCAATACCACCCGCTTGACTCCACTGACCAGCAAATTCCGGACGTGTTGCTAGCCAAAAGTATCCTTTAGAGCGGATCAATTTGCCAAAATCCTCAGTGTTATGAAGAAATTGATAAAATTTTTCAGGACGAAACGGACGTCTTGCAACATAACTGAAACTGCTAATGCCATATTCTTCAGTTTCAGGAACATGCTCACCACGCATCTCTTTAAGCCACCCCGGTGCTTGTTGTGCTTGTGCAAAATCAAATAAGCCTGTATTTAATACTTCATCAACTTTTATCTGCCCATTCATTATCGGAATAATACGAGCTTTAGTATTTAAAGTTTTTAGAATTGCTGTAAGACGCCCTACATCAGAAGATTCAACTAAATCAGTTTTGCTAATAAGAATAATATCTGCAAACTCAACTTGGTCTATGAGTAAATCTGAAACACTGCGTGCATCTTCAGCGCCCAATGACTCGCCTGTTTCTTGTAATGATTGTGCTTCTTCGTAGTCTTTCAAGAAATTGACTGCATCCACAACAGTCACCATAGTATCCAGTGACGCTACATGCGATAATGAAACGCCTTCTTCATCAGCAAATGTGAATGTTTCTGCCACGGGCAATGGTTCAGAGATACCTGTTGATTCAATTACTAAATAATCAAAACGGCCATCCTGAGCTAGCTTGCTCACTTCCACTAATAAATCTTCACGCAATGTGCAACAAATACACCCATTACTCATTTCAACAAGCTTCTCTTCACTATGGTTTAGCGTTACTTCATTTTTTAAAATTGATGAATCGATATTTATTTCACTCATATCATTTACGATAACCGCTACTTTCTTACCTTCTCGGTTATTTAAGATATGGCTTAATACCGTTGTTTTTCCTGCACCGAGAAAACCTGATAAGACAGTTACTGGCAGCCTGTTCTCTTCATTCATATTTTTCCTAAATTGTTGATACAGCAATACTTTGTAATTATTTTTAATAAATTTAGATAATATTAGATAATGTTATAATATAACATAACACTTTTATCGGCGAAACAATTTGGATGTCAAAATAATCATTCAGGAATACTAATATGGGTGCATATTTAAAGAATAATAAATATGAAAATACAGTCCACGGAAAACTGGCTAACAGAAAATCCTAATTTTTACTTTCCTGGTTTAGCCTGAAGGCATTCCTCAGTTATGCATGATATTAGTTGGAACTAAGCTCTTCGAATAGCATCTTAGAATCAAATCAAACTATTCATATCCATTCAGCCATTAGCGTGCATCCTGTGCAATGAAATTTGAGAAGCTAGCTAACTTAAAATAAAAAAAGGCATAAATGAATAAATCACAGTTAAAAACCAACTCTCACAGTTTGACCGCTAAATTTATACATTGGGGGTTCATAGCAGTCTTTGGGTACGCATTAACTAAACAAGTAGATGAGGTTGAAGAACTTGAAGATTTTTCACTTCTCCAATTTGAGATGGCGTTCGCCTCCGTTTTTCTTATTTTGTTAGTTGCCCGTTATATATACATGCACTCGACTCTACCTACTGTGTTATCGACTGATACATCAAACAGTGTGAAATTGATGGCACGATCTACCCATCTTGCAATGTATATAAGCTTATCAATGATCGCTGTGTCTGGTTTGATGATTGGCGGATTATATTGGTCAGGAATAAAAAGTGGTGTCGCAATGGACATCGCTCTCTGGCTGCACGAAATTTCCGTAAATACGAGCTTTTTCTTAATTGGTCTACATATATTGGCCGCTATCTATCACCGCTTAATGAATGATGGCATATGGAGTTCTATGGTGCCTTTTTGGAAAGAAGGCCCAGGCAAGTAGCATTTATATATTCTGACCAGCTAGTTAATTGATCATATTTTGATCAACCTCTATTTTCACGCCTATACACTATTATATGTAGTAGTCTGTACACTTTTCTCTGAAGATGATTGTGATAACATCGCCCGCTGAGAAAAAAGGCTGTATACAAAAACACTGCAGAAGACAGAGCGCCACTATTTATATCCCTATTCATAAA
>JGI12316J15310_10000105_pt43 | contig 17614 bp, 16 predicted proteins | sample MarCyaLeptolynsp_FD_15310 | JGI IMG/M metagenome (IMG submission 15310)
AGACACCGGCGGCAACGATGGAGGCACGGGGCCCGACGACGACGATGATGACGATGATGACGACCAGCCCGTCGACTGCATCGGTCGCGGCGGCATGCCGGGACTGTTCACCGACCAAAATGTCGTCGTCGATGGTCTCGCGCGCTCGTTCGACCTGTTCGTACCAACCACCTACGACCCCAGCGACCCCGCCCCCCTCGTGCTCAACTTTCACGGCTTGACCGGGTCCCCCGCCCTTCAGGCCAACCGCTCCAAGTTCAACGAGGTCGCCGAGCCTCGCGGCATGGTCGTCGCCTACCCCGCCGGCATCGGCTCATCGTTCAACTCCGGTACGTGCTGCGGCGAGGCGTTCTCGCAGGGCATCGACGACGTTGCCTTCTCGCGCGCGCTGGTCGATCACCTCGAACAGATTCTGTGCATCGATCCGTCCCGTGTCTATGCGACCGGAATGTCCAACGGCGGGCACATGGCCCACCTGCTGGCGTGCGAGGCCGCCGACGTCTTTGCCGCCACCGCATCGGTCACCGGCGTGCTCAATCTGCCGCCCCAGACCTGCAATCCTTCCCGACCGATCTCGGTCATGGACTTTCACGGCGACGAGGATCCGATCGTCCCGTTCGGCGGCACCGGCATCGGCTTTCCCGACGTCCCTACGATGATGGCCGACTGGGCCGAACGAAACGGGTGCTCGCCGACCGGCGAAGTGTCGTTTGCGGAGGGCGATACCGCTTGCACCACCTGGCCCGAGTGCGACGATGGCGTCGAGGTGACCCTGTGTGTGACGGACGGCGGGGGCCACTGTTGGCCCGGAGCCGATGCCTGCCTGTTCGGCAACCTGACGCAGGCAATCTCCGCGAGCGAAGCGATCGCCACGATGTTCGACTCGCAAACCATGTAGCGGGCTGCTATGCCTGTGGCCATGTCCGCCGCACGCAAGAACGGTCACTTCGATGGCAACGCTGCTCGGCAGCAGCCCGGCCAAGAGGCCCCGTCGGCGCTCGACGAGGTCGCCGCTCGCGTTCGCAAGGACGCCGAGCGCGACCCCAAGACCTTCGCGCGTGATGCGGAGGTCCCCAACGGCGGCGAATAGGCCGTAGTGGTGCCATGCGCCGTCTGACGGGGCAGGAAACCGAATACGCGATCCGGTTCACGCCCTTCGGGCCGCGACGACCCAGCAACGCGCGCGTCTACAACGCGATTCTCGGGGCGTTGACGGACAGAATTCCGGCCTTCGGGAGGACCGGGGCCGGCGCGGATGCGTCGCTGTCTTCGATCTTCGTCGCGAACGGCGGCGCCTTCAACTACGAGGCGACTGCGGGTGCACTGCACGGCGGACTGCTCGAGGGGGCGACGCCGGAGTGCCAGAGTGCAACCGAGCTCGTCACCTACCAACGCGCGCAGCAGGCTCTGCTTTGCGAGTCGCTTCCCGCCGCGATGAACGAGCTCGCGGGCGAGGGCTATCCAGGGCGGGTCTCGCTGCTCAAGAACTGCCGCGACGCCGCGGGCCACATCTACGGCACCCAGGAGAACTACTCGGTCGAGATCGCCCGAGGTTGGCGCCTGGTCGCGTTGCGCACCGCTTTGGTGCTCGTGATGCCGGTCCAGCTCCTCGCCACCGTCGTCTTCTGGCTGCTCATCCTCTTGATGGTGGCAATCGCAATCCCGCTGGGACTGCTGGTGCTGCTGGCGATGCTGTTGTCGCGCTGGACCACGGTGTTCGACCCCCTGCTCGATCGTCTGTTCGCGGATCCGGTATCCGACCCGGACCGGACTCATCAGCCACTGTGGGCTCGCGCCGCCGAGTTCTTCGACCGAGGCTTCGGTGCGGTGTCGTTCACCTTGGGCGCTCTGGTTGCCCGCGCCTTTGCCCTGCACGGGGTGCGAACGAAACTCGCGGGCTTCGTCGCGTCGCGCACGATCTTCACCGGCGCCGGAACGCTCGACGGCGACGCCTTTCGTCTCAGTGAGAAGGTCGGTGCAACGCGACGCTTGATGCGAATCGGACTGCACCGCGACGCTCGCGGCATCTTCGACGCATCCGAGCTGCTGCGCGCACCGGGCCACCTGCTGATGCTGCGCACGCGCCTCGTGGGACGAGCGTTCCGTCGCCATCAGCGGCTCCAGCTGACCCAATCCGACGCCAACATGGCGCAGCAGGCCGAGCTACTGAAAACCGGCACCATGTTGCTGATGCTCGAGATGCTGGACGCCGGTGCACTCGAGGATGCGCCTCGCCTCCGCGACACCGTCGCCGCGCTGCGTACGATCGACGCCGACCCCACGTTGCGGGCACGCGTCCCGCTCGAGGACGGCTCGGAGGTCTCGGCGATCGAGCTGCAGCGCTGGTACCTCGAACGGGCGAAGTCTTACGTGGCCGAGGCCAACGTGGTGTCCATGGAGACCCAACGCATCGTGCGGCTGTGGAGCGAGGTGCTCGATCACCTGGAGTCCGATCCGCAGACGCTGGTAGGCACGATCGACTGGGTCACCAAGAAGTACTTACTCGACCGAAGCGATGACCTGGACGCAGACGCGCGCAAGAAGATCGACCTCAAGTATCACGACATTGCGCACGGCTACTTTCTCGACCTCGAGCAGGCGGGTGTCGCGAACACGGTCGTAGACGAAGCTGCGATCGCGCGGGCCAAGATCGAGCCGCCGCCGAATACGCCGGCCGCCAGCCGCGCCAAGCTCATCGTCGAGCTTTCGGGATCGGACACCAAAGCCCGCATCGACTGGGACCACGTCCGAATTGGTGGCGGACTAAGGCGCCGAATCATCTGGCTGAACCGATAGTCGGTCCGCGCGCGACAGTGCTCCGCTCGGCAGTGCGCTACAATTTGTACGCATGCGAGCTGCGGTCCTCGGCCTGGCAGTTCTCGCGCCCCTGATGGGCTGCGCGCGCGATAACCCGTTGTTTGGGGCGACGGGCGGGCAGGGCACCGCCGGCGGAACGGGCGACGGTACCGGCGCCGCGGGCCCAGATGACCCCTCCGTCGCCACCGCGGGCTCCTCGACTGGTGATCGTCCGAGCACCGGTGGAGGCGGTACGGGAGACGGCACCGGCGACGCCGACAGTGGCACGCCACAGGCCTGCACCAACGGCGAGCTCGATCCCGGCGAAGAATGCGACAACGACAGCGATTACTGCGTCGACTGCGTCGACAGCGGCAGCATCGAGTGGACGCTGCTCTACTCCGGGGGTCTCGCCCAATCGGACGACCGCTTCTACAGCGCCGCGTTTGCCGATGATCGGCTGGCCGTCGTCGGGCGGGTTCGGCTGACCGAGGACAACGGGGCCGGCTCGGACGCGATCTTCGGTCTCGTCGACCCGGTCCTGGGCGAGTTCATATCCGAGCCGCTCGTTCTGGAAACGGCGGAGGGTCAATCCCTGGCGACCAGCCGATTCTTCGACGTCGTGGTCGCCGACGACGTCGCCTACGCGGCTGGGGCCCTCGAGTTCGCGGGCGGGGGCGAAGGACAGCGCCCGGCGGTCGCGGCCTACAACATCGCGGACGACCCGTACCTCGATGGGCTCTACACCACGTTTCCGGGCCGCGAGGCGCACGCGATGACGCTGTACGGCGACGAGTTGCACCTGGCACTGTCCAACTTCGGGGCGCAGGGCCAAGGGCACGGCACCGCGGTCGTGTTGCTGTCGTCGGGGCAGCCGTTCTCCTGGTTCAGCGCTCAGGTCGGGGACGAGGGCAACGCCGTCACGGTGCTCGGAGACTCGGTCATCGTCGGCGGGATGGTCGGCAGCAGTGCGTTCCTCGGCGTCTCCAACGGCGACACCCCGCCCACCCCGTTGGCCAATCTCGGCCTGATCGGAGACGGCAGAGTTCAAGGCTTGCTGCCGCTCGAAGGCGACCTAATCGTGACCGGCTTCGCGGGAAGTGACGCGCGATCGCCTTGGATCGGGCGCTACGACGACGAGGGCGCGGAAGTGTGGTCGACGGTACTCCCGGGTGGGGGCACGGCCGAGGAGTTCGAAACCGCGACACAGGATGGCGCGGGCAATATCGTCGCGCTCGGCCACATCGAGGAGCCGACCGCGGGCCACCTGATGGTGTTCTCACCCGACGGCGTCCCCCTGTTCGAACAGGTCTATGCGTTTGGCCCCGAGACACGGCTGAGCGACGTCATCTACTCCGCGAACCACGCGGCGCTGTTCATCGTCGGGACCCAACCCCGTGACCCGGACGACGTGTCCGTGGGCAAGGACGCGCTCGTCATGCGTCTCGCCTGGGACCTCTGACGCCATCGGCTATAGTGAGCTTCCGTGAGGTCTTGTGGGCATCTGCTGCTAACCGCGCCGTTGGTGCTCGCCGGTTGCGCGCGTGACAACCCGCTGTTCGGCCTCACGGGTGGCGAGACCGCGGCTGCCGACGGGGGCGGTACGGGTGGTGATGGCGGTAGCGGAGCCGCGGAGACGTCCAGCGGGGCAGCGGATCCCGACGAGGGCGGTTCCACTGCGGCCGGCGCCAGCGCGACGGGCTCGAGCGGCGGAGCGTCATCGGCCGAATGCGGGAACGGCCGCCTCGAGACCGGCGAAGAGTGCGACGACGACCGCGAGTTTTGCGTCGACTGTGTCGAGATCGGTCGCATCGTATGGGACGAGACCTACAGCCAAGGTGGCCCGTATGAAGACCGCTTTGCGGGCGTGGCGTCCGTTGGGAACCGGATCGTCGCGATCGGCCGAACTCGTGCCCCTCAGCTCAATGGCGTTCTCGCGATCTTCGATTCCGAGACGGGAGACCTGGCCGAGCCCCCCGCACTGCTCACGAACGCCGCGGACGGAGCCAACTTCAACGCCAGCGATCTCTTCGGTCTCGCTGTGGATGGCACCACGCTCTTCGCTGCGGGCAGCGTCGACCGGGCCGATCAAGGCGGCGGCCTCAGAGCGGCGGTCCTCGAGTACCACGCGCTCGACTCGCAACCGCAACTCGTCGAGGTCCATGCCGGCCTCGCCGGGAACGTCGCACGCGCCGTGGTGCACGACGGAGGCATCCTCGGGGTGGGCCTGGCCAACTGGATGCAGGGGGCCTATGGGTCGGCCGAAATCCCGACCGACGGCGGCCCCGCCGACTACTGGCTCAGTGTTCCGGCCGCCGACTTCGAATCCGCCGCCGCCACGATCTTCGGCGGCGAAATCTTGATCGGCGGAATGAACGATGGCTTCCCTTTCGTTGCCACGACTCAAGGCAGCTCCCCGCCTGCGCACTGGGACCTGTCGACTGGGACCGGGTTCGAGGGTGGGATTCAGGGCCTGCTATCGCTCGATGGCGACATCCTCGTCGCCGGGTTCGAGGGCGTCGAGCTGCGGTCGCCATGGATCGGCCGCTACGAACCCACCGGCGCCGAAGTCTGGAGGCACGTCCTCCCCGATAGCGGCCCCGTGGAAGAGTTCGAGTCGGTCGTCCTCGATGGCGCGGGAAACATCATCGTCGTCGGCTACATCGGCGGCCCGACGGTCGGCCTCGTCGCCGGATTCGAGCCCGACGGCACGCCAGGCGTGATGCGGATCTATCCCGAGCTGGGGGAAGGGACGCGATTTCGGGACGCGGTCTACGTCCCCGAGCGCAGCGCGCTGTTCGTCGTGGGAGAAGTCGTGACCGAGGACGACGCGGAAGATGCGTTCATCATGCGCGTCCACTGGGACTCTTGACCCGCCCCGGTGTACGCTTCGCTGGCGATGGAGAAGGAATACATGGGCGGCGGTCGAGCCAAGATGTGGACCTACTTCATCTTGGCAGTGGTGCTCGTGGTGGGCACCGTGGTGGCCAACTTCGCGTTGACCAACCCGGAGACGGCCCGCGAAGGCGTGGACGTGGTGATGGGCCTGCCGACGTGGTCCTTCGTCGCGATTGCGATCGGAGCCGGCCTGCTCATCTTCCTGGTCGGACTCAAGCTCGAGACCGACTGGCCAGAGGGCCTCGGTGCACTGCTGGTCGCCGGTGGCGTTGCCGGCGGCGAGTTCCTCGTCGGCTGGGAGAAGTTCATGCTCGGCGGACTCGTCGTCGTGCCGTACCTGATCCCAGTCGCGGTGTTCCTGGTGATGATGGGCTACAGCATCGCCCGCAGTCGCTAGTCACCGATCGCCCGCAGGTCGGCCGGCGTCAGCGCGATGCTGCGGTGGCGCGCCCGAGGGTCGTAGAGCACGGTGAGCGTATCGCCGCGGTCGAGGTTGTTGATCGATGTGAACTCGCTGGTCCCGAAGGCCCCGCTCAGCGGAACGCCCTCGACCTCGTAGGAGTACTTGACCGTGTGCCCGCGCTGATGGCTCTGGATGGACTGCACCGTTCCCTCGGTGGTGGTGCCGTTGCGGTAGAGCGCGAGCATCCGTTCCCGGCTGCGCGCACGAACGGCGAGATACCCCAGGCCCATGGTCGGCAGCATCGTCAACGGGGCGAAGGCGGCAAGGTAGCCAGAGAGCGTGAACAACAGCAGGATGGGAAGGAGGGTTCCGACCAGGAGGACGAGTCCCATCGCAGCGCCGCCAACGGGAGTCCGTCCATCCAGCACGACCCGCCGGACCGCCGCGTCGACCGGGCGCGGCGTGGCGACCAGCGCGGTCGAGCCCACCTTCGCCAGCGCCCGGCTCGAGCTCGACGCGTCTGAGCCTGGGTCGTCGGGGTCGGCCCTCAGGGCGGCGAGTGCCTCCTCGGCGTCGGCGAAGCGCTGCTCGGGGTCGGGCTCGAGCAGTCGCTCCAACACCTCGACGAAGGCATCGGAGGTGCCCAATCGGTCGCGCAGCTGCAGCCGTAGTCCGTCGCGAGGAAACTCGACCGGATGCACGTGGGTGAGCGCGTGCAGCACCGTGGCCCCGACGGCGTATAGATCCGACCGCGGGTCCTTGGCGCCCATCGCTTGCTCGGGCGCCATGTAGCCCGCAGTGCCCGCGACCGAGACCGTGCCGTCGCTGGCCGGCGCTGCGTCGACCACCGCACCGAAGTCGATGAGCACTGGATCCGTGCCATCGCGCATCACGATGTTGGCGGGCTTGATGTCGCGGTGCACGATGCGAGGGCTCAGTCCGTGCAAATACGCAACGGTCTCGAGCAGCGACTCGATCAACGACCGAGCACGATCCTCGTCCCAGCGCTCCCCTTCGTCGATGAGATCTTGGAGGGTCGGTCCCTCGAGGGCCTCGGCGACGATGTACAGCGCCAAGCCGCGATCGCTGCGCGCCTCGAAAGCATCGACGAAGCCCACGATTCCGGGGTGGTCGACCGATCGAAGCGCCTTCGCCTCGCGCTCGAACCGCTCCATCGGCTCCCAGTCGCGCTGCTCGGAAACCGCCAGCTCCTTGACTGCGACCCGACGGCCCGTCTGCAGATGCTCGGCTCGGTAGACGACGCCAAAGGCCCCCCGTCCGATCTCGTCCAGTCGCTCGTAGTCCCCGATCTCCATCTGCCTCCGCCCTTCAGACCTCGAGCTTGCCCTTGCGGGCGAGCGTCACCAGGGGTCCGAGCCGCTTGCCCTCGTACGCACTGCCCTCGAGCGCCGCTGCGGCGGCTTTCTTTGTCTTCAACGCAGGGTGCTTGGCCAGCTGCCGCACCTGAGGATGCAGGACCTCGGGCGAAGCCATGGCGACGTCGATGCCCCGCTCGAGCGCCGCGTGGAACCGATCCTGGGCGGGGGCCACCGAAGCGAGGACGTCCTCGGCCGGCACGACGTCGACAAAGGCCGCCGCGCCCGGGCGGAGCTCGGCCGCAGCGAGCACCGCATCGGCGGACAGCTGGGCCGAGGTCTCGGCGAACAACACCGCATGGTCGACGCGTTTGCCCGTCAGATGGTCGGATGCCGCCGCCACGGCGCGCAGCGTGGCCGCGATGTCGGCCTCGGCGAAACCCACGTGCACGTCGAACAGCCACAGCGCCCGCGCGGCGCCGTCCCAGGCGAGCACCAGGCCTCCACCCCCCGCCGCGCTCGCGTCGGCCCGAGCCGCAAAATGGTGACGAACGCTCTTGGCGTCGCCTTTCCTGGCGACCAGCGGCAGCGCTGCCCGCCCCTGCCACGCTCCCAGGAATGTCGCGTCGTCTGCCGCCGGGGCCAGAGGCCCGCGAAGCCATGCCGTCACGCCTTTTTTCGGCAAGCGCAGCCGGGCCGCAACGACGAAGGTGTCACTCACTTCGCCACGTAGCGTACCCGATTCAGAGTCCGGCGCAGATCCCTTCGGCCACGCCCACTGCTTCCGCGAACGCCCCTTCGTAGCTCGAGTCGCAGACGCTACCGAAGACGCCGTGTTCACCCCACAGCTGCATGAACGAGCGCATCCGCTGGCTGGATTCGGCACCGCCTTCGTCGGGCGAGCTGATGCACGAGGGGAACGGCAGATCGCCGTCGCCGAACATGCCGAGTACCACGACCGAGTCCGGGTCGTTGCCCTTGGCCTCCAGCAACGCCGTGTGCCACTCCGCCGGGTTGCCCGCCGAGTCACCGGCGGCATCGTCCTCGTCGGTGACGAACACCGCGATGAGCAAAGCGCCGTCGCGAAGAAAGCCGTCGTTGCACGAATCGACGTCGCCGGCGCCCGCCACCGCCTCGACCAGCGCCTCCATCGGACGCTCGGGGTCCGCCAGGGAGCCCGTCCCGACCTGGGTCGCGCACGCCAGCGCCTCGAGCAGATCGGGCTCGCTCTCGTCGATATAGCGCCCGCCCGAAGCGAACGAGCAGCTCTGCTCCGCCCCGGCGATGTCGTAGACCGAAGTCACGCCGGCCCCCAGGGTCTCGTCGCAGGTGCTCTGGCCGATTCCGCCGCACGTGTACCCGCCACAGGTCAGGCCAGCCAAGCAGACCGCAGGGCAGCTGGCGGTGTCGCACTGGCCGTTGTCGAGAACGCACTCGGGCGGGAGCGAGCAGGCTTGCTCGCACGTCTCGTACGGCCACGCGTCGGTATCGACCACCATGTAGTGCGTATCCGGAGAGCCGAGGCTCGCGTCGATATCCTCGATGAAGTCGGGCATCGCCGCCAGCAGCCGCGCCTGCTCGGCGCCCATCGAGCCGGAGTTGTCGATCACGAAGACGACATCGACCGCGTCGCAGCTGGTGAGCGGACCAGGGCCGTCGTCGTCATCATCGTCGTCGTCGCTATCGTCGGTGCCGGCGTCGGGATCGGCATCATCGTCGTCGTCGTCACCAGGAGTGCTGTCGTCATCATCATCGTCGTCGCCGGGCGCACTGTCGTCGTCGTCACCAGGCGTGCTGTCGTCGTCTCCCGGACTGGGCAGGTCGTCCCCGCCATCGGCGCCATCGTTGCCGGTCTCGGCCGGCGACTCGTCGGGGTCGACACACAGGTTGGACAGGCACATCAGACCGTCGAAACAGTCTCCCTCGAGACAAGGGCCCGTCTCGACCCCAGGGCTCGACGCAGGCGCGGCATTGCAGCCGGCCACCAACCCCATCGCGAGCAGTGCACCAAGGCGATCCAGTCTCATGCCCGGGGTGGCGCGCGCAGCCCCCGAGTGATCCGGACTCAGGATGAAAGATCACTCACAGCCCGGCGAGCGCCCACGAAAGCGTACCGCAAGCGGCCAACAGCGTCATTGCTCGAAACAGTAGAGCGCCTTCGGGAACTGGCACGGAACCATCGTGCACGACAGCGTCCAGCCTTCTGAAAACCACTCGACGGCGTGGCCTACCCACCCGGTGTCGAGCGTCGATGTCCAGCCGCCGCAGGAGCCGGCTGGACCCGGAAATGCGACGGTCCCGTCCGACTGAACGTTGGTCCACACGTTCGCGATTTGACCTGGACAGGCTTGCTGCCCGGTGGGGGGGCCAGAAATGCCGTCCTCGGCCAAATCGAGCGGGGCGTCGAGGTTCCCATCGATCAGCGTCAACCAGTTCGACGCGATCTGCATGCCATCGGTCCGCACGTAGGGCTCGGTCGCCTGGGCAAACCGAGTCGCCGGCGAATCGCTGTCGTCGGCGAGCCACGCGAGATACGTCCCGTTCAGACCCGCGCTGGCGGCGAGAGCTTGGCACTCCGAATCCGCCCCCGCCAGTCCGCCGAGGTTGCCGTTGTAAGTCGCGCTCGTCACGAAAACAACCTTGGCGCACGACCCCCCCGGACCGCAGAAGCCTGCGTCACACAAGTCGCAGTCCGGGCACCCAGTGGTGTCGAAAGCGCAGCTCGCGTTGCAAGCGAGGACGCCGCCGGGACCCTCGCCCAGTGAGTCGCAGCTTTGGCCTCCTAGGTCGCGCCCGTCACATTCTTCGGTGACTCCAGCAACCCCATCACCGCAAGAATCATTGAAACAGGACGCGTCATCAAGCTGACAAGTTTCCGGGTCGCAACCTAGCGCCCCACCATCGTAGCCGAGCGTCTGGCAGGTCTCGCCTTGCAGCTCGCCAGGCTCACAGAGCTCGGTCTCGCCGACAACCCCGTCTCCACACTCGTCGGAAAAACAGAGGCTGGTGTCGAAGACGCAGGCGTCCGGATCGCAGACCAGCGCGCCCCCGTGGAAGCCCAAGCTACGACAGTCCCCCCCTCCAACATCCCGCGGCTCGCACTCCTCAGGCACCTCGACGGTTCCGTCCCCGCAGACGGGTCGTGTCCTCCCTCCGCTCTCTTCGGTCGTCCCCTCTGAGCCGCTAGACGTGCTGGTTGTCGACCCGGACATCACTTCGCCACTGGACGAAGATGACCCACCGTCGGAGTCGACTGCACCGGTCGACTCTGCAGTGGTCGCCGTCGTCGCGGCGGTAGTGGTGCTCGTCGTGAAAGTCGAACCGGACTCCATCGACGCGCCGCCGTCGCTGCTCTGGTCGGTGCCGGATCCGCCTTCGCCAGCGTCTGAGTCGCCGCACCCTGCGAGCGTGAGGGCAGCGCAAACACCGAAGGTGCCAATGCGGAGCGCCAAAGCACTCTCAGCGTAGTCATCGCCGGAATCGAGTCGATAGGCATCGCAACGACCGAGCGCGGCACACTCAATCCGGCGATGGAACTGCGGTACCATGGGCCCAGATCCGCGCCAGATCCGCACGTGTGCGGGCGCCGACCAAGAGCATGGCGCGGCGCAGATGCGACGAAACCGTCGACGGAGCCAGGCCAAGCGCGTAGGCGATGTGCTTGTTCGCGTACCCCATCGCCGCGTAGGCGATGATCTGCCGCTCACGTCGCGACAATGGCCGCGGCCCAGGGACGGAAGGGTCGTTTCGACGCGCGATCAGGTAGCGGCGCCCATCGCTGTCGAAACGGTCGACGAGTGACCAGCGCCCCTCCACGAGAGCTTGCCAAGCGCCCAGCGCATCATCCGGATCTCGGCGGCCGGGCCCCGTACGTGCACGCTCGATCGCGATCGCGCGACGGCGGAGCGCATCCAAAGCGGTCCCCGTCTTCGCTTCGGCTACGGCGTGCAGCACCTTGCCGTTGGGCTCGAGGACCGCCTCCTCGTCGAGGGCGCTACGCAGACGCAGCCCGGCGAGAACATGCGAACGCAACAGTCGCCACCGCTCGACCTCGACGGCAGGCACGGTATCCCTCGCCTCGAGCATCGAGCACAGATTCACGCCAACGCCGCTCGGGTCGAAGGACTTGGCGCCGATAGAGTCGACGAACCCCATCGACTCGATTGCCGTCAGCGGGTTGGCGTTTGGGGGGCTCCCAGCGCGGCACCAAAGGGAGCTCGCTGTCTCAATCGGCACATCGTCAACGTGGACACGACGCACGGTGTCGCGATCGGCGTGGCTCCCGAATGCCACCGCTTTGTCCACGAGCGGAGTCGAGAGTTCCGCGGAATGGCAACGGTTGAGAACATCGACCGAGCCGTCCGTTCGACTGATCCTGAACGCCACCGCGAACGAGCCATGCCCGCGATCGATCAGCGGCCGGGCCGCCTCGAGGAGCCCACACAACCATTCGTGCCCATCTCGTTGGAGGCTGTACGCGGCCTCGACCAGCCGCAGCGCTTGGCGGCCGACACTCACGACTCACCCGAAGTCGGTAGACTCGCGGCACCGTCGACCGCCAGGCGCACCATCAGCTCGTGTCGCGAGCCCATCCGCAGCTTCCGAAGCACGGCCGCCATTTGGTTTGCGACCGTGCGTACGCTGGTCCCCCGTGCGTCCGCAATCTCGGCGTTGCTGCGACCGTCCGCGGCAAGCCGCGCAACGCTCGCCTCGGCCTCGCTGAGACCGCTGAGCGCTCCGCCGGGACGCGTCCGGACCGGAAAGCTGATCACCATCAGGGTCTGTCCCGCGAGCTCCAGTGGATCGACGGTCGTCCCCGCTGGGGGCACGAGCTCTTGCTCTTCCGGGTCCTTGGTCATGGTCCGCGACCAACAACCAGCCACTATAGGACACGCGCAGAATATCCGTCGAGCGCCTACGCATAGTCATTGTGACGAGCGCGGACGCCGACACAATCGAGACTGACCGCGCGGGAGCCCGCGCGCACTGCGAGCCCTCGGCCTACTCCGCCACGAGGTGGGGCAGCGGATCACTCGCGTCGTCGTAGATCCGCTGCGGCCAAGCCGTCGTGTTCTCGTTGTAGACCACGCCGTAGCCGGGCAAACCGTCGACTTCGTACTCCTCCGGGCCGATGTTCATCGCCTGGAGGATGTTGGCGAGCCAGCGGTTGTAGGCAACGCCCGGTCGCTTGTCCAAGACGATGTCGGTCCACGCATCGTCGGTCAGCGCCATGTTGGTGCGGTCGCGGTAGTCGAGAAACTGTCCGGTCTGGAAGTAGCCCGCCGCGCTTCCGGCTGTGACCACCGGCATCGAGTCCGAGTCGTGGGTCATGATGCCGGACTCCTGCGTCCACATCACCAACGAGTTGTCGAGCACGGTGACTCCGTTCTCCTCCTCGACGTTGAGCTTGTTGACCAGATCGAGGTATGCGCCCTCGAAGAAGGAGCGATGGGTCTCGACCTGCGTGTCCTGAGCGGACTGGCTGGCGTGGCACTCGTGCGCGATGTCCTGGTGCCAGTCGCCGCCGTAGGTGTTCCAGATCTGATGCAGCGAGACCGTCGCGATGCGGCTGGTTCCGCAGATGAACGCGGCCGCGATCACGTCGTTCATCAGCGAGTAGTAGTGCTGCACATCCGAAATGCTCGCATTGTCGTAGTAGCCCGGATGGGCTTCGCCGGAGCTCGCGGTGGGTACCGGAAACTCGGCGCACGAAGCCGGCAGCTGGGCGCTGAGCTTGGTCTGCAGCTCGAACAGACGCTCCATGTGGTCGTCGAGCTTGTTCTGATCCGACGAGGACAGCCGCTTGCCGTCGCCGAACGACCCCGAGCGCAGCGACTGATAGTGCTCGAGCACGCGATCGACCACCGGTGTCCGACCCGAGAACTCGTCCGGCGGCGCATCGGGATCGAAGATCTGGTTGAACAGCGCGAGCGAGTCGGTCGTGCGCGGCACCGGATCCACCGACCCGGTGGCGGACTCCGCCCAGGAGATGTCGAGAAAGCCGAGCTGCATCGAACGCTCTCGGATCATGCTGACGTCCGGGTAGAAGGAGTCGGAGTACGCCATCACCTGGTCGATGGTGGGGCGATACGGAAGCGGCGGCAGGTTGCCCTCGGGATCGATCGGGCGCCCGTAGTTGCCGAGGTGACCACCGTAGTGGTGCGCGATGTAGAACGTGATGTCCAAACCTCGGATCACGTTCATGCGCGCCACGATCTCGTCGCTGAGCAGATCGGAGCTCGCGGTGAGCACCGGGGACAACGACGAGTTGCCGCCGATCTCGCTGCGCACCAGCCCGCCGTAGTTCATCTCGTGGCCCGGGTAGATCATCTCGGTCCCCGTGATGGTCTCGTCGCCGGGGTACATGTTCTCGCCCCAGATCCCGCCGTGGTTGGTGGTGAAGGCCACGAACCGCGGGTGCTCGGCGTAGGGAAAGTCGCCGGCCTTCGCGCGCTTGGGCAGCAGCGAGGGCAGCAGCGGCAGGGCGAGGGTGAAGCCGCCCGCGCCCGCGAGGAAGTGTCGTCGTCCGTGCTTGAGTGCGCGCATTGTCTACTCCTCGAGGTTCCGCAGGCGGAAGGTCGGGCTCATCGCGGTGCTGCGAACGATGCTGCGTAGCGAGTCACCGTCGGCGACGCGGGTAGCCACGTCTTCGATCAGACAGAGGTCCTGCCCCGGGTCTTCGGGACGGTTGTAGGTGAAGCGGAACAGATGCCGCGCAAAGCAGGCGTGCACACGCCCGTCGTCGGCCAACAGGTTCGAGAGCTCGACCGCACCGGACACCGGCTGCGCCTCGCCGGCCACGACGAGCTCGGCCGTCGTGTCCACCGGAAGACTCCCCAGCTCGTTGCCGGCCGCATCGAACACGACCTCCTCGGTCCGAAAGCGACCCAGCGCGTCGTAGGCCTCGAGGGCGTAGCCGAACGGGTTGAGCTGCTGGTGGCACAGGACACAGCTCGAACCCTCTTGCTCGGTCATCGCTTCGAGCCGCTCGCGCGTCGTGAACGGAGGCTCGAGGTCGACGTCGCCGTTGACGTTGTCGGGCGGCGGCGGGATCGACTGGCAGAGCATCTCCTCGAGCACCCGCATCCCCTTGAGCACCGGCCGCGTTCGGGTGCTGCCGTTGACGAGGAATGCCGCGCGCGTGAGCACGCCCGCGCGCTCGCCATCGGGGAACGTCGGCGGGGCGGAGCCCGGCGAGTACGTGTCGACACCGTACAGGGCCGCCAGCTCGGGCGACTCGGCGAAGGAGGCATCCGAGGTGAGCAGATCTTGCAGCGTACCGTCGTGCTCCCACAGGTAGTGGTGCGTCATCGCGGAGACCTCGGCGAGCATCGCATCACGGAGATCCGGCGAGGGTGACTGCGATCCGGCAAACGCATCGTAGGCCGGGTCGCCCACCGACTGGGCCGGGTCGATGACCTCCTCGGTCCCCCACCACTGGCCGAAGAAGTGGTCGTAGGCGTGCTCGGCTCGCGGGTCGTCGAGCATGCGATCGACCTGCGCCGCGTAGACGTCGGACTCGAGCAGCGTGCCGTCGTCGGCCGCGGCTCGCAGCTCCGCGTCCGGCGGGGCCTTCCACACCAGGTACGACAGCCGCGACGCGAGCTCGTGGGAGGTCAGTGCCACCACGTCGTCGGCATCACCCGCCGGGCTGCCGCTATCCTCGATGTGATAGAGGGCCTGCGGCGCGAGCAAGAACGCGACGATCAAGTCCTCGAGGGGGCGCCCCTCGATCTCCCCGATTGGACCACCGTCGGCATAGACCTCCTGGACGAAGAACGCCTGCTCGTCCGCGGTCAGCGGCCGGCGCAACGCCTTGCGCCCGAAGCTGGCCACGAAGTCTTCGATGCACACCGCATCGTTGTCGGTGTCCCCATCGGTTGCGCACGCGCCCACGAAAGTCGTCGTGCGCCCGTCGTCGTAGACGATCTCACGCGCAAAGGCCCGAGCGACGTCGTAGTAGCGATCGATGTGGACCTGGGAGGTCGAGTGGTCCATGCCGTCGAAGACCGCGCCAACGACCAGCTCTTCCCCGAACGCCTCGCGGGCATCGTCGGGCACCTGCGCGAGCGGAGTCGCCAGGTCGTCCATGATCGCGGACGCCTCACCCGCGTCGAAGTCCTCGAGCAGCGCAGCGATGGTGTTCTCGAACTCGGGCTTGGATAGTCGGCGCATGTGCGTCGCGGACAGACCGTCCTCCTCGTCACACTCGCCCGGGACGCCGCCGTCATCTTCGCCGGCGTCGTCATCATCGTCGTCGTCGTCGTCGTCGTCATCGTCGTCGTCGTCGTCAGCGTCCGCTCCGTCGGTCTCGCCGCCTTCGGCTCCCCCATCGCGCCCGCCGTAGCAGCCGCCCGCGGCCACTCCGATCGCCAACACCGCCGCCCAGCGCAGCAGCTCAGTCCCGATCTTTGCCCTGTTCACAGTCCCGTCCCTCGTCCTCGCCGTCGCTGAAAACCCGAGGGCGCGGCGGGGCAAAGGAGGTGAGAAAAAGATGGCGCTGAGAAAAAAGTCAGGTCATTCGATCGCCCCGGTGTACCGCGTGGTGTGCAGAGGTACGCCGAGGCTCTGAACCGGCTCCATCGACAGCAATTCGTCGCCTCGATTGAGCTGGTCGTCCTGAATTCCGACGATGGTGGAAGGGCCGCAGCCCAGCGCGTGCGCCGGCTCGACGGCGAATTCGCGCCACTCCACCGCGTCGGTGCTGGTCCGGGCGACAAAGCCGCCGTACGCCACGAACTCGCCCTCGAAGAAGCAGACCCCATCGAAGAAGGTGTCCTGCATCGAGTCGGAGTCGATGTTCATGCCGTCGCTCGTCACCAGGACGCGCCCCTCTTCGCCCACCGCCACGAACCGCCCGTTGCCGTACGCGACCGAATAGAGCTTGGGTCCGGTCAGCTCGGTCATCTCCCAGGTCTCGCCGTCGACCGAAGTGCCGAGCACGTCCGAGCCCACCGCGACGAAGCGCCCGTCGCCGAAGGTGATCGCGATGAAGTCGAACTCGCTCTCGCCGTTGCGGGCGTCGACCCAGCCGACTGCGTCCGTCGAGTGGGCGCGGCGTCCGAGGCCGACGCTGACGAACCGACCGTTGCCGTAGGCCACGTCGCGTGCGTAGCCGAGGGCATCGCCGTACACGTCCCAGTTCATGCCATCGGTGCTCACCAGGGTGGTCCCGCCGCCGACGATCACGATGCGGTCCGGACCCCGGGCGAGGCCCTCGCGCGACTGTTCCCCCTCGATCGCGGGCTCCGGTACGACGCTCCAGTTGCGGCCATCGTCGAACGAGACGGCGATCGTCTCCAAGAAGCCGATGGCGACCCAATCCGGCAGCGCGTCGTCGACTCCACCGGTGCCATCGCTCCCGCCGGTGCCGTCGCTGCTGCCAGCCCCACTATCGCCGACGCCGCTGCCCTCGCTGCCCTCGCTGTCGACCGTGCTCTCGGTGTCCGAGATCGCGTAGCCGATCACCTCGTCGCCGCAGCCGACGGCGAGCACCAGCGTCGCGAGCAGGATCCGGACGGTCATTTGGCCAGGCCCTGCGCGCGAGCTCGGTAGACGCTGCGCGGGAACCGACGCTCGAGTTCCGCGACCGCAGCGGCGAGGGCATCCTTGCGTCCCAGGCCGTTCAATGCCTGAATCTTACCCCACAGCGCCTCCTCGGCGAGTGAGCCCCCCTTGCGCAGATAGGCCGAGAACAGCAACAACGCTGCCTTGTTGCGGCCGGCGCTCAGCCGCAGCTGGCCGAGCGAAACCCGAGCAACGCCGGCCTCCGCGCTGTTCGGATGGGCCTTGATCAACGCGGCAAACGTCTGGCCCGCCTTTTTGCGATTGCCCTGGCCACGGAGCGAGCGCGCGTCCGCGAGCATCGTGGCCGCGTCGGCCGAGGGAACGCGCTCGGGTTTGCGAACGTCCGGGACGGGCTCGGGTTCGGTCGGCTCGGGTTCGGTTGTTGGTGTTGGCTCGGGCTTGTCCGGGGGTCCCGGCGGTTCGGGCACGATCGTAGGACGAGGGTCGGCCTTCGCAACGAGCTCGGGCTCGACCGTGATCGACTCACCACGTGCCAGGGTGCGCTCGCCCTTCGGTGTCACCACCGTCCAGGTTCCCTCTCGCACCGTCACCGTCCCGCGCTCGACGTCGATCCGCGGTGGCTTGTCGGCCCCCTGCACGAGCACGCGCACCACCGTGCCCTCTTCCGCACACA
>JGI12316J15310_10000121_pt22 | contig 17601 bp, 19 predicted proteins | sample MarCyaLeptolynsp_FD_15310 | JGI IMG/M metagenome (IMG submission 15310)
GCGGGAAAGTGTTTCCGATATCCTGAAAACGATCACGCTCAGGGATTGAACATCGATCCCGTTCAGTCGAGCTGGGCGGTTGCCTCGATTTCGATCAGGGCATCATCCTCGATCAAGCCCGCGACGATGACGACCGACATGGCCGGAAAGTGCCGCCCGAAAACACGCCGGTAGGCCTGGCCAACATCTTTCTGACGCGCAAGGTATTCGCGCTTGTCGGTGATGAACCATGTCAGGCGCACAATGTCCGTCACCTCACCGCCGGCCTCGGCGACAATCTCGGCGATGTTCTTCAGCGTCTGTTCCATCTGACCGATGAAATCGTGGGTCTCGAACACCTGGTCCTTGTTCCAGCCGATCTGGCCGCCGATATGCAACGTCCGCCCCTTGGTCAGCATACCATTTGCGTATCCCTTTGCAGGTGCCCAACCTTCTGGCTGAATGTGTTTCGATGGCATGGCTTCAGACTTTCCTTGGATGTTTCAGACGCCGATATAGGTTGTTGTTATGTCGTCGGTGAGTTCGCCGATCGTGCCGGCCCAGACGGACTTGCCCCGTTCCAGAATGGTTGCGGTGTCGCAGACGTCTCGCAGTTCGCGGATCGACTTGTCGATGACGAGGATCGAAAGACCTGTTTCCGCCTTGAGCTTGCGGATCACGGACCAGATTTCCTGCCGGATGATCGGGGCCAGCCCTTCTGTTGCCTCGTCCAGGATGAGCAGCTTCGGATTGGTCATCAGGGCCCGACCGATGGCAAGCATCTGCTGTTCGCCGCCTGAAAGCGAGGAGGCGTTCTGGTTGCGCCGTTCACCGAGCCTCGGGAACATTTCCACGACTCGTTCAAAGGCCCAGTCGCCCGGCCGGGCAGCCGCGATCAGGTTTTCATGCACTGTCAGATTACCGAAACAGCGCCGCCCTTCGGGAACGAGACCGAGCCCCAGACGGGCCGCGCGATGGCTGGGAAGCCGTGTCAGATCCGCGCCGTTGAAGGTGAGCGTGCCGCCTGCAGCAAGCATGCGGCAGATGCATTTTACCGTGGTGCTCTTGCCCATGCCGTTACGCCCAAGAAGTGCGCGGACCTCACCCTCGTCGATGGTGAGGTCTACGCCGAACAGAGCCTGGCTGGCACCATAGGACGCTGTCACGTTGGAGACGGTCAAAAGGCTCATGCGTCTTCTCCGAGATAGGCTTCCCGAACCGCGGCATCTGCGCGGATTTCATCGACGGTTCCGGTGGCGATGACCTCGCCGTAAACAAGAACGCTGATCCTGTCGGCCAGGGCGAAAACCGCATCCATGTCGTGTTCGACAAGGAGGATGGGTGCCTCGGCACGCAGTTCATCCAGAAAACCGGTGAGGCGCTTGGAGCCTTCCGAGCCCATGCCGGCCATCGGTTCGTCCATGACGAAGGCCCTGGGCTGTTTCGTCAGGGCCACGGCGACTTCCAGCTGGCGTCGCTGGCCGTGACTGAGTTCCGCGGTGCGGGTGAGGGCGTGATCCTGCAGACCGACGCGGTGCAGGGCTTCCTCGGCCCTGGTGCGCAGGTCCGTGTCCTTCAGCACATCGCCGAAGAACCGCCAGGGATTTGCCGTAGCACCAAGCGCACCGAGAACCGCGTTCTGTAGAACCGTGTCTTCCATTGCCAACGAGGAAATCTGGAACGTGCGTCCAAGGCCCTGCTGCGCACGTTCCCGCGTCGCAAGTCCGGTGACGTCTTCACCGAGCAGGTGAACAGCGCCGGAATCCGGTTTGAGCGTTCCGCAGATCTGACCGATCAGGGTGGTTTTCCCGGCTCCGTTCGGTCCGATAATGGCGTGGATTTCCCCTGCCTTCAGGTCGAGCGATATGTTCCGGCTGGCGCGCAAGGCGCCGAAGCTTTTGCAGATATCCCGGGTTTCGAGAACCGGTTCAGTCATGAACGGCCTCCTTTCCCGAAGCAAGCCCGATCAGGCCACCCCTGCCGAAGAGGACGATGAGCAGAAGCAGGATGCCGAGATAGATGTGCCAGTAATCGCTGAGGCCGCCGAGCCAGTGTTCGAGCGCGACAAAGGCGAGCGCGCCGACGACCGGCCCGTAGAGCCGGCCGACACCACCCAGGATGAGGAAGATCATGATCTCGCCGCTGGTTTGCCAGCTGAACATCGTCGGGCTGACGAAGCGGTTGAGATCGGCGAAAAGCGCTCCGGCGAGGCCAGTGATGGCACCGGATATGACAAAGGCAACGAGCTTCAGCCGGGCCGGGTCGAGACCGACTGTTTCCACGCGGACGGGTGCTTGCCGCGCGGCGTTGAGGGCGAGCCCGAACGGGGACTTCGACAGTCTCCAGGTGAACAGCAGAACAAGGCACAGAATGACGAAGCACAGGCCGTAGAACTGGATCGGCGCGAGCGTGTTCAGGCCCGGGAAGCCGTTGCGTACGTAGATCGACAACCCGTCTTCGCCGCCATATTCCGCCCAGGAAATGGTGAAGAAGAAGAACATCTGTCCGAAAGCCAGCGTGATCATGATGAAGTAGACGCCCGCCGTCCTGAGTGACAGGGCGCCGATGACCAGCGCCGCGAGCGAGGACACGAGGACCGCGACAATCCAGATGACGGGCATTGATTTGGTGCCGTCGATCAGGAACGGCCATTCACTCAAAGGCGTATAGGTCTGCGCGTGGTAGGCGAGAATACCCATTGCGTAACCGCCGATGCCGAAAAAGACGGCGTGGCCGAGGCTGACAAGGCCTCCGATGCCAAGGGCGATGTTCAGCCCGATCGCGGCGATCGCGAAAATCGCGGCGCGGGTCATCAGCGTGATCGTGAAGGGCTCGTCCGCGAGCAGCGCCCAGGCCGGAATGAGAACGAAGAGCCCCAGCGTCAGGGCGTTCAGATAGGTTTCCCGGATCATGCGCGCGCTCCGAACAGGCCTGCCGGGCGCAGGATCAGGACCGCGGCCATGAGAATGTAGATCGCCATGGATGCGAGCGAGGAGCCGACGGATGTCGCCGTCGACGGATCGAGAAAGAGTTTCAGCGCCTCGGGTAGAAAGATACCGCCCAGCGTGTCCGTCAGTCCCACAAGGATTGCTCCGACCAGCGCACCCTTGATCGAACCGATGCCGCCTATGACGATCACCACGAAGGCCAGAATGAGCACTGGCTCGCCCATGCCGACCTGGACCGACTGGATGGCACCGACAAGTGCCCCAGCGAGACCTGCCAACGCCGCGCCGAGCGCGAAGACGATGGTGTAGAGCTTGGCGATATCGATGCCGAGCGCGGCAATCATTTCCCGGTCGTTTTCACCGGCCCGGATCTGGATGCCGAGGCGGGTCCGCGAAATCAGCATGTAAAGCCCGAGCGCAACGAGGAGGCCGATGACGATCAGCGTCAGCCGGTAAAGCGGATACTCAATGCCGCCCGGCAGCGTAATGGGGCCGGACAGAAAGTCCGGGACATCGAGAAACAGCGGGAAAGATCCGAAGATCCATCTTGTTCCTTCGGAGAAGATCAGGATCAGAGCGAAGGTTGCAAGCACCTGGTCGAGGTGATCCTTGTCGTAAAGTCTTCGAATGACGACAAGCTCCACCAGTGCGCCGGCAGCGGCTGCCCCTGCCAGGGCTGCCACGAGACCCAGCAGAAACGACCCGGTTGCGGCGGCAACGGCAGCGGCGCAGAAAGCTCCGATCATGTAGAGCGAGCCATGCGCAAGATTGATCAGGCCCATGACGCCAAAGATCAACGTCAGGCCGGCCGCCATCAAAAAGAGCATGATGCCGAATTGCAGGCCGTTCAGAACCTGCTCTATGAGCAACAGAAATGACATGAAAATTCAGGCCCCATACCGCCCCGGCGCCCGGCCGGGACGGCATTGTTGGAGATCACTTACATGCTGCAATCGCCTGCATAGGCGTCGGCATGATCGGTGAGCGCGGCTGCGAGGATCTTGTTGGTGAAGACGTCACCTTCCTTGATGACCTCGCGGACGTAGATGTCCTGGACCGGGTGGTGGTTCGGCCCGAACTTGAAGTCGCCGCGCGTTGAATCGAAGTCGGCTTCCTTCAGAGCCGCGCGGAAGGCATCGGCATCCTTTACGTCAGCCTTTGCCATGGCCGAAAGCAGGAGGTTCGCAGTGTCGAACCCTTGCGAGGCATAAAGGGACGGCAGACGGCCATACTCGGCCTGGAACGCTTCGACGAATGCTTTGTTGGCCGGGTTGTCGATATCCTTGTTCCACTGGCTGGTGTTCTTCACGCCAAGCGCCGCATCACCAACGGCCTGAAGGATGCCCTGGTCGAACGAGAACGCCGGACCGACAACGGGCAGGTCGATGCCGCTGTCCGCATATTGCTTGAGGAAGGAAATTCCCATGCCGCCGGGCAGGAAGAAGAAGACACTGTCTGCGCCGGACGCCCGGATCTGGGCCAGTTCTGCGGCGTAGTCCGTCTGGCCGAGCTTGGTATAGAGTTCACCGGCCAGTTCACCGTCGTAGAAGCGCTTGTAGCCGGTCAGCGCATCCTTGCCCGCCGGATAGTTGGGCGCGAGAATGAAGCTGTTCTTGTAGCCTGTGTCCTTGGCGTAGGCACCGGCTGCCTCATGCAGGTTGTCGTTCTGCCAGGCGACGTTGAAATAGTTCGGATGACATCCCTTGCCGGCGAGCGCAGACGGTCCGGCATTCGGTGACAGGTAGAATTTGCCTTGCGCGGTCACGGACGGGACAACGGCCATGGCGAGGTTCGACCAGATGATGCCTGTGAGAACATCAACCTTTTCCGACTGAACCATTTTGTCGGCGAGCTGGACGGCGATGTCCGGCTTGCGCTGGTCGTCCTCGACGATGACTTCAAGATCCGGATTGCCGGCCTGTTTCACGGCCAGAAGGAAACCGTCGCGGACGTCAATGCCGAGACCGGCGCCGCCTCCGGACAGGGTCGTGATCATGCCGACCTTAACAGGCTCTGCCTGAGCCCCCGTGATGCCGATGGCGAGAGCGGCGGCCGCCGCCAAAGTTACCATTTTCATTGCTTGCTCCTGTTGGTCTTTCGACTTCTGTTACCCTAAGTTTCTGGTTTTCGATCACTTTTTATCAAGCGCCGAAGTTTGGGGCATTTTTTGTTTTTTGTTTCGTCCGCACACCCCATTGGCGGATGAACTCTCGCAGCTACGATTCCTGCCGCAACCGGAAGCGTTGTATTTTTCCCGTTTCCGTTTTCGGCAAAGTCTCGGCGAAGACGACCGAGCGCGGATATTTGTATGGCGCGATCGTTGCCTTGACGTGGTCCTGCAGGGACTTCTTCGTCGTATCGTCCGGATCCGTTCCCGCGGTCAAGACGACATGGGCCTCGACAATGGCGCCACGTTCTGGATCCGGCACCCCGATCACGGCACATTCCTGAACATGCGGATGCGCCAGCAGGGCGGCCTCCACCTCCGGACCGGCGATGTTGTAGCCGGATGAAATGATCATGTCGTCGTTGCGGGCAGCGAAATGCAGGTGGCCGTCTTCACTCATGGTGAAGCTGTCGCCGGTGATGTTCCAGCCGTTCTGGACATAGTCGCGCTGGCGGTCGTCAGCCAAATAGCGGCAGCCGGTGGGGCCGCGGACGGCGAGACGCCCGACATCACCGGGCGCGACCGGCGCGCCATCAACGCCGATCACCTTGACCTCATATCCCGTCACAGGCTTGCCGGTGCAGGCGGGCTTGTGATCGTCAAAACGGTTGGAAACGAAAATATGCAGCATCTCTGTCGCGCCGATACCGTCCAGCATCGGCTTGCCGGTCTTTTCCATCCAGGCTTCATAGACCGGAGCTGGCAGGGTTTCTCCCGCGGACACCGCTGCCCGGAGTGAGGACAGGTCCGCGCCTTCCTCCATCGCCTGAAGCATCACGCGGTAAGCGGTTGGTGCGGTGAAGCAAACGGTTGCCCTGTACTTCTGAATGATCTCGATCATGTTGGGCGGCGTTGCGCTTTCCAGGAGCGTTGCCGCCGCGCCGAACCTGAGCGGAAACACTGCAAGGCCGCCGAGGCCGAATGTGAAGGCAAGCGGCGGCGAGCCGACGAAAATGTCGTCAGGTGTCACGCCGAGCACTTCGCTGGCATAACCGTCGGCGATGATCAGCAGATCCCGGTGGAAATGCATCGTGGCTTTCGGCGTTCCCGTGGAGCCGGAGGTAAAGCCGAGCAGGGCCACGTCGTCACGGCCGGTCTCGACCGCGTCGTAAAGCACGGGTTTTTCCAGGGCGAGCCTGTCCAGTTCGGCATCGTGGTTTGATGTACCGTCAAAGCCGATCACCTTCTTTAGAAACGTGGAGGTCTTTGCACAGGCGACAAGCTCGTCCATCAGCCGTGTGTCGCAAAGCGCGAACTCGACTTCGGCCTTGTCGACAATCTTGGACAGTTCGCCCGCCCGCAGCATCGGCATGGTGTTCACGACAACGGCACCCGCCTTCGTCGCAGCCAGCCAGCACGCGACCATTGCCGGATTGTTCGCGGATCGGATAAGGACCCGATTGCCCGGTTTCACGCCGAGATCCGCCGTCAGCGCGTGCGCAAGACGATTGGTCCAGTCGGCGAGTTCCTTGTAAGTCCGGCGGCGGCCATTTCCGATCAGGGCGGTGTGGTCTCCGAACCCTTTCTCAACCATTCTGTCCGTCAGTTCGACGGCAGCATTCAGGGTTTCCGGATACTCAAATCCATCCAGCAGAAAGTCCGGCCACTGGTCGACAGGCGGAAGATTGTCGCGTGCAAAGGTGTCCACATGCGCGGAGGGTGAGAGTGTACCGGCCATGATCGACATCTTCCCCTGTTGTTAAACGGACCGCAGAGCATTCCGACGTCTTTATGGTGCAGTCAAGATGCTCTAACGCGTTTGAAAAATACAGTTATTTGGCGTCCAGCCTATTCATTGGCTTCCGGTGGCAGGAAGTCGACATCGTGTTCCGCCGAGACGCGTACCACCGCTTCCACGTCCGTCATTTCGTGCAGTTCGTCGAACAGTTCCTTCAGTTTGCCGGCCGGTGAAACCCAGAAGAGCGCACGGCAGGGACTGTCTGATTTGTTGAAGTATCCGTGTGGGACACCCATGGGCATGCGAACCAGATCGCCGGCCCGCGCCTTGACCCACTCCCCGTCGAGCTTGAGATCGAGTTCGCCTTCCTGCACCAGAATGAATTCGTCCTGGGTCGGATGAACATGGACGGGAACGAACTGCCCCGGTTCGGAATTGGTCTCGAATGCAAATGTCGATTCGCAGCAGGCCTTGGGATAGTAGGTCTGCCCCAGAATGTTGAGTTCCACGCCGTCAAAGCCTTCGCCATTCCGGGTAATGCCGCCGTCAAGTTTCTTGGTCATGGTCATTCCTTCCCTTCCTGTTGGCCGTCAGAGGCTTTGCAGCGTCTGGCGTGCGATGATGATCTTCTGTACGTCGGAGGCGCCTTCATAGATACGCAAGGCGCGGATTTCGCGGTAGAGTTTTTCAACCGTTGTGCCGCTGCGAACCCCGTCGCCGCCGTGAAGCTGAACGGCCTTGTCGATCACCTGTTGCGCCTGATCCGTGGAAAACAGTTTGGCCATGGCCGCTTCGCGCGTGACGCGCGGCGCGCCGCTGTCCTTTGCCCAGGCGGCGCGGTAGATGAGGAGCGCCGCTGCGTCGATGTCGAGGGCCATGTCCGCTATGTGTCCCTGAACCATCTGCAGATCGAAAAGCGGCGCGCCCTGGATTTTCCGGGTCGTGACCCGTTGCAGGGCTTCGTCGAGCGCACGCCTTGCAAAGCCAAGCGCGGCGGCAGCGACCGTCGAGCGGAAGATATCGAGCACTGACATGGCGACCTTGAAGCCTGCACCGGGCGCGCCGATCATGCTGGATCTCGGCACCCGGCAGTCGGTGAAACGCAGTGTTGCCAACGGGTGGGGGGCGATTGTTTCCAGACGCTCGACAACTTCGAAGCCACCGGCATCCGGGGTCACGATGAAGGCGGAAAGCCCCTTCGCACCGGGTGCTTCGCCTGTCCGGGCGAAGAGCGTGTAGACATCGGCGATCCCCCCGTTGGAGATCCAGGTTTTCTCACCGTTGAGGACATAGTCGTTGCCGTCTGCCGTCGCTGTCATCGTTGAGTTGGCGACGTCCGAACCCGACTGCGGCTCCGTCAGCGCAAAGGCGGAAATCGCTGTGCCGCTGCGCGATTGCGGCAGCCAGTGTTCCTTTTGCGCGTCTGTGCCAAAGAGCGAAATCGCACCGGTACCGAGCCCCTGCATTGCGAATGCGAAATCGGCCAGCCCGTCATGGCGCGCCAGCGTTTCGCGGATCAGGCAAAGACTGCGCACGTCCAGAGCGCCCTCCGGCGAGCCTGAATGTCTCAGGAACCCTGCCGCGCCGAGATCGGCAACCAGTTTCCGGCAGACCGCATCAGTGTCGTGGTGGTCAAGCTCACCGAGGTTGGCAACTGCCCAGCTCTCAAGCTCGTCGGCCAGTGCGCGATGACGGTCGTCAAAGAAGGGCCAGCTGAGGAAAGTCCTGTCTGCCATCAGTCGCCCTCAAATACCGGTTTTTGCTTGGCGGCAAAAGCCTCGTAGGCCCTGAGGAAATCATTCCCCTGCATGCAGATGGCCTGTGCCTGGGCCTCGGCTTCGATCGCCTGTTCCAGGCTCATCGACCATTCCTGCGCCAACATCGTCTTGGTCATGGAATTGGCAAAGGTCGGGCCGGCGGCGATCCGCTCCGCGAGATCGACTGCGGCGTTCTCAAGCTCCGCCGCTTCAACAACCGAGTTGAAGAAGCCCCAGGCATATCCTTCATCGGCTTTCATGGACCGCCCGAGATACAGAAGCTCTGCCGCCCGTCCCTGGCCTATGATCCTCGGCAGCATGGCGCAGGCGCCCATATCGCAGCCGGCGAGGCCAACCCGATTGAACAGGAAGGCGACCTTGGCCTCCGGTGTCGCAATGCGCAGGTCGGAGGCCATCGCCATGATCGCGCCGGCACCCGCACAGATACCGTCGATGGCCGCAATGACCGGCTTGCCGCATCCGAGCATGGCCTTGACCAGATCTCCGGTCATGCGCGTGAATGCCAGCAGTTCTTTCATGTTCATGCGGGTCAGCGGGCCGATGATGTCATGGACGTCGCCGCCTGAACTGAAATTGCCGCCATTCGGGAGAATGACCACTGCGTGAACGTCGTCCGCGTAGTGCAGGTCCCGGAACCAATCGCGCAATTCAGCATAGCTTTGGAATGTGAGCGGGTTCTTGCGTTCCGGCCGGTCCAGCGCGATCCGCGCGATGCCAGCCGAAATCTCGCATCGGAAATGTTGCACGTCACTACGCATCCGCTCGCTCCTGTTCGGTGCTCTGGGCCAGAACCCTCTCCAGTTTATCCGACAGCGTTTCCAGATCTTCATTCGTCAGGCCATCGAGCAGAGAATTTATCCAGCTTTCGTGGCGGCTGGCGAGGTTTTCGAATTCCACTTCGCCTTTTTGCGTCAAACGCGCGACCTGGGCGCGCTTGTCTCCGGGAACGGCAACCCGCTGCGCCAGCCCCTCTTCGGTCAGCTTGTCGACGATGCCGGTCACGTTGCCGTTGGACACCCGGAGGAAAGTGGAGAGGTCGCTCATCTTCAGGCCATCGGGAAACCGGGCCAGTGCCGACATGACGTCGAAACGCGGCAAGGTCGTGTTGTGGCCGTCGCGAAGCCTGCGGCGAATTTCGGCCTCGATCCCGTTGGATGCTTTCAGGAGCTTCAGCCAGACTCTCAGGCGTGCCTTTGAGAGCGTTTCCGATTGACCGGTCATAGCTCGCCTCCCGACAGGCTGAGGGCCTGTCCGTTGACGGAACGGGCACCGTCAGAACATAGCCAGTGAGCCATCTCCGCAATTTCGTCCGGCTGGATGAAGCGCGCTTGGGGGTTGTCCGCCTTCAGGATGTTTTCGGCCTCATCGCGGCCAAGCCCGGTTTTTTCCATGATGTTGCCGATCGAGCGTTCCAGCATCGGCGTCTCGACGAAGCCCGGGCAGATCGCATTGACGGTGATCCCAGTCCTGGCGAGTTCCTTCGCAAGAGACCGTGTAAGGCCGACAACGGCATGTTTTGCTGCACAATAGGCGCTCACATACGGATAGCCCCTGAGCCCGGCCGTGGAGGCAACCGCGATCATGCGTCCCCAACCGGAGTTCTTCATGTCGGCCAATGCTGCCTGCCACACATTGGCGACACCGATCAGGTTGACCGAAAGCATGTGTTGCAGAAGATCCGGAGAGGTCTTCGAAAACGGCATGCTTTCGGCGGCACCGGCATTGGCGACAACGATATCCACCGGACCTGCGTTCCTGCGTGCGGCCTCAAAGGCTGCCTGAACAGCGCCTGCGTCGGTCACGTCGCAAAGCTGATAGGGCAGCGATTGTGCTGCAAGAGTTGTTTCCGTCCGGCCGAGTATGGTGACGGCTGCTCCCTTTTGGGCAAGAAGCGCGGCACAGGCAGCGCCAACACCGCTGCCGCCACCGGTCACGACGATATGTTTGCCGGACACGCTCATGCGCGCAGGATCTCCGCGTCGCGATCAGCCAGCCTCCAGGCCTGATCCCGGCCCGCGAGATAGGGCAGGGGCCAGTCTGTGGCGTTCCTGTCGCCGATGCGGCTTGCCTCGTGCAAGGTCCAGTAGGGATCGGCCAGATGCGGACGGCCCACCGCGACAAGATCGGCACGTCCGGCCATCAGGATGGAGTTGGCGTGATCAGCCTCGAAGATGTTGCCGACCGCCATTGTCTGAAGACCGCCTTCGTTCCTGATCTGGTCAGAAAACGGCGTCTGGAACATGCGGCCATATACAGGCTTTGCGTCCGGTGTCGTCTGGCCGGCGGAAACGTCGATCAGGTCTGCGCCGGCAGCACGGAACATCCTGGCGATTTCAACCGCGTCCTCCGGCGTCACTCCCTCGCTGCCGACCCAGTCATTCGCCGAGATGCGCACAGACATGGGTTTTTCTTCCGGCCACACCTCGCGCATCGCCCTGAAGACCTCCAGAGGCCAGCGCATGCGGTTTTCCAGCGAGCCGCCGTATTCATCTGTGCGGATGTTCGAAACCGGTGAGATGAAGGAGGACAGGAGATAGCCATGTGCGGCATGCAGCTCGATCATGTCGAAGCCCGCGCGTTCGGCCATTTCGGCGGAGCGGACGAACTGTGCCTTGATTTCCGCCATTTCGGCCTGGGTGATCTCGCGCGGCACTGCGTTGTTCGCGGACCAGGGGATTGCCGATGCGGAAACAAGGTCCCAGTTTCCGTCAGAAAGAGGGGCATCCATTTCCTGCCAGCCGAGCTGGGTCGAGCCTTTGCGGCCGGAATGTCCGATCTGGCAGCAGATCTTTGCGTCCGTCTCGTGGTGGACAAAATCAGTCAGGCGCTTCCAGGCGGTTTCATGCTCGGGCGCGTAAAGACCCGGACAACCGGGCGTGATGCGTCCCTCGGCGCTGACACATGTCATCTCGACATAGACAAGACCCGCACCGCCCTTGGCACGCTCGCCATAGTGGATCAAGTGCCAGTCGGTCGGGGCACCGTCGACGGCCTTGTACTGCGCCATCGGCGAGACCACGATCCGGTTCTTCAGCGGCATCTCGCGCAGTTTGAACGGTGCGAACATCGGCGCGCGCACCGGCGCGTTCGGCGATGCACCGGACAGGTCCATGAACCATCTTTCCGCCGACTCAAGCCATTTCGGATCACGCAGGCGCAGGTTTTCGTGACTGATGCGCTGGGACCGCGTAAGCAGATTGTAGTTGAACTGGACGGGATCCTGATCGAGATAACGTTCCACGTTCTCGAACCACTCGAGCGAGTTTCTTGCTGCCGACTGCAGCCTCAGAACCTCCAGCCGCCGCTCTTCCTGATAGCGCTCGAAGGCTGTTTCCATATCCGCTTCGCTGTGAAGATAGTCGGCAAGCGCGATCGCACTGTCGAAGGCGAGCCGAGACCCGGAGCCGATCGAAAAGTGGCCGGTCGCGGCGGCATCGCCCATCAGGACGATATTCTTGTGATACCACTTCTCGCAGATCACGCGCGGGAAGTTCATCCAGACGGCCGAGCCGCGCAGATGGGCGGCGTTGGACATCAGGTCATGGCCGCCGAGATATTTTTCGAAGATCCCGCGGCAGGTTTCGACCGTCTCTTCCTTGGACATGTCGGCAAAGCCCCAGCCGTCCCAGGTCGGCTGAAGACACTCGACGATGAACGTCGCGGTGTTGTCGTCGAACTGGTAGACATGGGCCCAGATCCAGCCGTGTTCCGTCTTCTCGAAGATGAAGGTGAACGCGTCATCGAATTTCTGGTGCGTGCCGAGCCAGATGAACTTGCACAGCCGCGTGTCGATGTCCGGTTTGAAGACATCCTCGTATTCGGTGCGGACCCTGGAATTGATGCCGTCGCAGGCGACAACGAGGTCATAGTCCTGGCGAAAGGTCTCCGCGTCCTGGAATTCCGTTTCGAAGCGCATCTCCACGCCAAGTTCCCGGGCCCGTTCCTGGAGAAGGATGAGCATCTGCTTGCGGCCGATCCCGGCAAAGCCATGGCCGCCGGAAACCGTCCGGACTCCATTGTGCTCAACGGCGATATCGTCCCAGTAGGCAAAGTGATCCCGGATCGCCTTGGTGCTGACGGGATCATTGCCCTCCATCCGGCTGAGGGCGTCGTCCGACAGCACAACACCCCATCCGAATGTATCGTTGGCGCGGTTCCGTTCCAGCACGACGACATCGTGCGACGGGTCGCGCAGTTTCATGGATATCGCGAAATAGAGACCGGCCGGCCCACCGCCCAAACAAGCAATCCTCATCTGATCCTCCACGAGATGCGAACAGGACCAGCGAACCATGTTTCCGAATTTGCTTCAAGTCTAAAATTTCAAACTTAAAATAAATGTCCTGCCGCGCTTGACGTGCCAAAAGGGTGGACCTGCAGATGTGGTTCAGACGGGTTTGACCCTGCGGCTTACCTGACCTCGGATCCAGGTCAGGAATTCGGCGGCGGGTGGGCTGATCCGGCCAGGAGGTGTTGCCAGATAGTAATTGTGTTCGGAATTGTCCTGTATGGAGGCCAGGTTCACAAGCGCTCTTGAGGCGAGCTCGCTCTCGATCAGATAGGTTGGCAATATCGCGGCTCCCATGCCACTGGCAGCGGCGGCAATCACCAGCGAAAACCTGTCGAAGTAGCTGCCGACCTGAACGTGGGTGGCGGTACCGGGAACGGTCTGCTGGAACACTTTCCAGAGGTGAGAGCGGGACGTCATGTGCAGGAGCGGCAGGTTCAATATGTCAGACTTTTCCCTTACCGGGCTGGTTTCGAGCAGCGATGGCGCGGCGACCACAATCAGATCTTCCGGACACAGGGGGCTGAGCTTGGCACCCGGCCAGTCATTGGCTCCAAAGTGGATCGCCACGTCGATGCCTTCCTCGACAAGGTCGAAAGGTTCCGAGCGGCTGTGGACCATCAGGTCCAGGTTCGGGCGCAGTTCCTTGAAATGCTTCAGCCGGGGCACGAGCCAGCGGGTTGCAAAGGAGGGCAGGGCCGCAATGGTCAGCAGCTCCTGGGTTCCGCCCGCCGCAACGGCCTGACTGATTGTCCGCCTGAGCCGCGACAAATCGGAGAAAACGCCTTCCGCTAGCGATTTGCCCGCCTGTGTCAGCCGGATGCCGCGTCCCTCCCGCCGGAACAGCGGCGCGCCGATCTGATCCTCCAGTTCCTTGACCTGACGGCTGACACCGCTTTGCGTCAGGCCAAGTTCTTCGGCAGCTGCAGTGAAACTCTGATGCTTTGCCGCTGCCTCGAAACAACGCAGGACCGAGATGCTGGGGATTGGAAAATCGCGTTCCATGGGCCTATCCATCTATGAGTTTTAGTCATGAAAATAACTATTTTTCAGGTGTTATTGTGCAGGTCAAGGGCGGTTACTCTGTGACTGGTTACTCTCGGGGGATATTTGCAGATGGACAAGATTGCTGTTCTGGGTCTGGGCAAGGTCGGTGCGCTGGCAGGTGAACTCCTTCACGACAGCGGGTTCGATGTGACCGGCTTCGATACACACGCCAATCCCGATCTGCCGTTCGGGACCCGGCACGTAGACGTCAGCAATCTTGACGCGCTGCGCGATGCTCTTGCCGGTTCGCATGCCGTTCTTTCCTGTTTGCCCTATTTCCTGAATGTCGGCGTTGCCAGCACGGCGCATGAACTTGGCCTCCACTATTTCGACCTGACCGAAGACGTGCCAACAACCAAGGCGATCATGGAAATTGCCAAGTCATCCAAGGGGCTTATGGCGCCGCAATGCGGACTGGCACCCGGTTTCGTCGGGATCGTCGGGGCGAGCCTGATCGAGCAATTCGAGACCTGCCGGTCCTGCCGGATGCGCGTGGGAGCGCTGCCGCAGAACCCTACCGGGCTGATGGGCTACTCCTTCAACTGGTCACCCGAAGGCGTGGTCAATGAATATCTCAACGACTGCGAGGTACTCGAGGACGGCGAGATCAAGTGGGTTTCACCGATGGAATGGATCGAGAAGATCGTCATCGGCGGTATCGAACTGGAAGCGTTCACCACGTCCGGTGGTCTCGGTACCATGTGCGAGACCTACAAGTCGCGTGTGCCGAACATGGACTACAAGACCATGCGCTATCCGGGCCACGTGCAGCTGATGAATTTCTTCTTCCACGAACTACTGATGCGCGACCGGCGCAAGGAAGCAGGCGAGATCCTGGTGAACGCGAAGCCGCCGGTGAGCGATGACATTGTCTATATCCACGTCGCTGCAGAAGGCGAACAGAACGGACGTACCCGGCGCGAAGAGTTCGTAAGAGGCCTGAAGCCGATGGAGATCGCGGGGCGGGAGCGGACCGCCATTGCCTGGACGACGGCATCGTCCGTCGTTGCAATCATCGAGATGGTCAGAGACGGCTCCCTCCCTTCGAGAGGCTTCCTCAGACAGGAAGATGTGCCGCTTGAAACCTTCCTGAAGACAAAGAACGGCGCGCGCTACAGCAGCTGACGCCTTATAGGAGAACACAGTGATGGAGCACGCAGAGGTTCTGCGCGCGCTCGGTTTCGCCGAGCGCGACCTTACGGGCGGCAGCCTGACGGTTGTGTCGCCGATCGACGGGGCTAAGGTCGCGGCGGTTGCCGAAACACCGCCTGCCGACATGGCAGGTGTGATCGCGCGGTCAAAAGCCGCCTTCGAACGCTGGCGGACATTGCCTGCGCCGCGGCGCGGTGAGCTTGTGCGCCTTCTGGGAGAGGAACTGCGCGCTGCAAAGGAAGACCTCGGTGCGCTTGTTACCCTGGAAGCCGGCAAGATCACCTCTGAGGGTCTTGGGGAAGTCCAGGAAATGATCGACATCTGCGATTTTGCCGTCGGTTTGTCGCGCCAGCTTTACGGCCTCACCATCGCTTCGGAACGGCCGGGCCACAAGATGTCGGAAACCTGGCATCCGATGGGGCCATGCGGCGTGATCACGGCGTTCAATTTTCCTGTTGCGGTCTGGTCATGGAACACCGCGCTTGCTCTGATTTGCGGCAATCCGATCATCTGGAAACCGTCTGAAAAGACCCCCCTGACAGCGCTCGCCTGCAAGCGCATTTTCGACAAGGCAATTGCCCGGTTCGGCGACGATGCGCCGGAAGATCTGATGCAGGTGGTTATCGGCGGATCCGGTATAGGCGAGGCGCTGGTTACGTCGAAGGATGTGCCGATCCTGTCCGCAACAGGCTCCACCCGCATGGGCAGTATCGTTGGACCCAAGGTTGCCGCACGCTGGGGTCGTCCGATCCTGGAACTTGGCGGCAACAACGCCATGATCGTCGCCCCGTCGGCGGATCTGGAAATGGCCGTCCGCGCCATCGTCTTTTCTGCGGTCGGGACCGCCGGTCAACGCTGTACGTCGCTCCGCCGCCTAATTGTGCACAAGTCGATCAAGCACGATCTCGTCGCCAGACTGGTGAAGGCCTATGGCAGTCTGCCGATCGGAGACCCACGTGCGGATGGAACGCTCATCGGTCCCCTGATCGACCAGGCGTCGCTCGACACGATGCAGGCTGCGCTGGAAAAGGCGCGCGCGGAAGGCGGCACGGTCCATGGCGGAGCGCCGGTTTCCGGCAGCGTGCCGGACGGTGCCTATGCCGCGCCCGCGCTGGTCGACATGCCGGGCCAGACAGAGACGGTCAAAACCGAAACATTCGCGCCGATCCTTTACGTCATGGAGTATGAGCATCTGGATGACGCAATCGCGCTGCAGAACGATGTCCCACAGGGTCTGTCGTCGTGCATCTTCACGCTCAACATGCGGGAGGCAGAAACCTTCCTGTCGGCAACCGGTTCGGACTGCGGCATCGCCAATGTCAACATCGGCCCCTCGGGGGCCGAGATTGGCGGTGCATTCGGCGGCGAGAAAGAGACTGGCGGCGGGCGCGAATCCGGGTCGGATGCCTGGAAGGGCTATATGCGCCGCCAGACCTCGACGGTGAACTACTCCGCCGAGTTGCCGCTGGCGCAAGGCGTGAAGTTCGATTTCTAGAAATCACAAAGGCCCGCCAAAAGGCGGGCCAGAACGGTTTCATTCAAGAAGGTTCTAGTAATAGTAGCACTTCACCAGGACTTTTCCGCCACGAACGGTTTCGTCTTTTTCCGGGTCGAGCTCGATTGCCAGTATCAGGTTGCCTTTGATTTCATATGGTGAGACAAGCTTGCAAATGGCGGTGTACTTGTCTCCGTCCAGATCGAGCTTCAGATCATCAACGACTTTTCGGCTTTGTCCTGCGTCGTCAAAAACCGTGAAATGTTCGACTTCGACATAGGTGCAGCTGCTGTCTTTGACGTCAGGAATGTAGTCAAATTCCAAGAAAGCGGCTTCGATCCGGGGAACGACCGCGTTTCCCATCTGATCTTCATTCATGGCGTTGATCGGAATTTCAGAAAAAATGGGAGGTTTGCCGGTGTCTTGTCCGGGAACTTTCTCACACATTGGTGCGCTTTCCTGCTGTGGTTCGGTCATTGTTCTCTTCCCTCGGACGCTCAGGACGGTTCCTGAGCGAATACAAAGCTTCAGGACATGTCGACGGGCCCATTGGATCGTGGCTCTCAGGCGATCGCGCTAGGAATTCAGCCTTCCCGATCTGTGCGCCATCTGCATATTCGCCGCATAGGAGTTCGGCGAGCGCCGGCCCGGCAAATTGGCTTCGAGAATCAGTGTTTCGAGCAGGCCGTCTTCAACCGAAATCTCTGTCGTTCGATCCAGTTTGTTCATGCGCCAGTACAACAAGCTGCCCGCTTTTCCAGGCACAGGTTCCGCAGTTCCGGAAACGACCATGATCTTGGGTTTCGGAAGTTCGTAATAGCTTCCTTCGAAAATGTAGGCCTGGATCAGTGCGATGGATTTGTTCGTTGTGTGAACGAGCTGAATGTTAACCTTGGGTTTCACACCGCTCTTGGGGACACACTTTTGGCCACCGCTTCCATCATCCACGACTTCGGTTGCGACTTCCTGTCCCTTGATCGCCACATCGGCAGCCGTCGAAACACCGGCATATTCCGAAATATACATGCCTATCAGCATGATTTCGGCAGGATCGTATGGTGCCTGAGGT
>JGI12316J15310_10001671_pt4 | contig 17584 bp, 12 predicted proteins | sample MarCyaLeptolynsp_FD_15310 | JGI IMG/M metagenome (IMG submission 15310)
CAGGCGGTCATGGATCATCACAAGGGCAAGCGCATTGCCCGCGCCGTTGATCTGGGATGTGGCACCGGACTGCTTGGACCGCTCATCAAGCCGGGCATTGAACATCTGACCGGCGTCGACCTGTCCCCCAAAATGCTGGAGCAGGCAAAGGCGAAACAGGTATACGATGAAATCGTCGAGGGGGACTTAACGGGTTTTCTGACGTCCCGGCAAGCCGAGGCCTTCGATCTTGTGACCGCCGCCGAAGTGCTCAACTATATCGGGGACCTGGGGCCCGTCTTCGTCGCCATCAGCAGAAGCCTCAAACCCGGCGCAACTTTCATCGGAACATTCGAGAGTCTGGACGGGGATGCCAGCACCGGCTATCGGCTGAGCCAAACCGGACGGTATGAGCACCGCCAAGACTATATCATGTCACTGGCCGACAAGTCCGGTCTGCACCATGTCGAAACCAAACGCATTGCCCTTCGCAAACACCTGGACACAATGGTGGAGGGTCTCGTGATCACGTTCTCGAGGCCCGAATGACAGAATCCGGGAGTATCGTCCAGCCAGGAAGACCATTGACCATGACCTTCGAAGACACGCTGCGATCGGCAATTGCCGCCCAGGAAGAGGGCGATCTTGAAGAGGCGGGTCGCCAATTCGGCGACATCCTGAAACAGGCGCCAGAGCATCCCGACGCCCTGCACTATTACGGCATGTTTCTGCATCGATGTGGAAAGCCGGAGGAAGCGATTGCGTCGATCCTGCGTTCGCTGGAGATTTCACCCCACCAGCCCTCGGCCTTCAACAATCTTGGCAGTCTTTACAGAATACAGGGACACGAGGACAAGGCCGACGCAGCCTTCTGGAACGCGGTTCGTTTTGACAGCGGTCACGTTGAGGCCTGGCGAAACATTTCTGAAATCCGAAGGCTGCGCAATGATCCCCTTGGCGCAATAAAGGCCCTGAGGGCCGCACTTGCGTTCGACCCGGACAATTTTTCCTCCCGGCACAGGCTTGGGACATTGCTCGCCGGAGTTGGTGAGTTCGACGAGGCCGCCGAAATTTTCATCGCAATTGTGCGCGATGGCCTCCACACACGCGGCAATGTGATCACCTACGCGGACATCCTCGCTCATCACGGAAAACCGGAAAAAGCACTGGAACTGGTGCTCGAATGGCAAAAGCAGGATCCCTCGGATCCGCTCGCGGCACACCACGTTGCGGCCCATCGCGGGCTCGAAAGCAGCGGCGCCAGCGAAGCTTATGTCCGTGAGATCTTTGACGGTTTCGCCGAGACGTTCGACGACGTTCTCGGAGGGCTGGACTATAGTGCCCCCGCGCAGGTTGCCGATGCCGTACTTGAAATCCAGGCAGGCCGACGCATCGGCGCAGCGGTCGACCTGGGATGCGGGACCGGTCTCCTGGGAGCCCGGCTCAAGCCGGTGACCGATTCACTCGCCGGCGTCGATCTTTCGCCAAAGATGCTCGAGGAATCGCGCAAGAAGGGCGTGTACGACGCCCTGCACGAAGAGGATATCACTTCATTTCTTCAGGCTGAGCCCGACGCCCGTTACGACTTGATCACGGCTGCCGACGTCATGATTTATGTCGGAGACAGCCGGGCGGTCACGCTTGAGGCCTCCCGCACGCTCAAACCCGGTGGCCTGTACGCGGTCAGCTACGAGCTGCTTGAGGACGGAGCCGGTTTTCGGCTCCTCTCCAGCGGTCGCTACGGCCATTCCAGAGATTATATCGAGGCATTGCGCGAAGAAGCCGGTCTCGAACAGGTGACGTCCAGTCGAATCGCCCTGCGCAAGAGTTTCGGCGACACGATCGAAGGTCTTCTGGTTGTCCTGCGCAAACCGGAATGATTGCAGGCTGTTCCAAACAATATCTGCAGATACCCGGCATTATTGACAGCGCTTCGACCGATCCGGTCCGGTCCGTGCACTAAACAGATTTTAGCAATTTTTCGTTACAACAGATGAAACGGGGGATTGAACGGACGCGAATGAGGCGATGGACACAGTCAAAACCAGCACGGACATGCCCATCGCGGACCTGCTCGGCGCATTGAGTTTCGCCCTCGACATGACAGAGGGGCAGCCCAGGGGACATTGTGTGCGGTGCTGCTGGGTCGGAATGCATATCGGCAGGCAGATCGGTCTCAAGCAATGCGAATTGTCAGATCTTTTTTACACGCTGCTTTTGAAGGATCTTGGTTGCAGCAGCAATGCAGCGCGGATTTGCCAGCTCTATCTCACCGACGACCTGACATTCAAAGGCGACTTCAAATACTGGGACGGCAGCCTGCCGCAAGCATTGCGCTTCGTTCTGTCCCACACCGGGTTGCAGGCTGGACTCGCCGAACGTTTCAGGGCGATCGTCAACGTCCTGAAGGATGGTGGCGAGATTGCGCGCGAACTGATCGAAACGCGGTGTTTTCGCGGCGCCGAGATCGCCCGCATGATGCGGTTCTCCGAAGACGTTGCGCTCGGCATACAAAACCTCGATGAACGGTGGGACGGCACGGGACAACCGGCGCAGAAATCGGGAACCGGAATCCCGATTTTTTCGCGCATCGCCCTGATGTCGCAGGTCGTTGACGTGTTTCATACCGCAAACGGCCGCGAGGCGGCTCTACGCGAAGTCGAAAGTCGATCGGGAACCTGGTTTCAGCCGGACCTCGTCGAGGCCTTTCGGTCCGTTGCCGAAGAGGAGGAATTCTGGGACCAGCTGGCCCGCAAAGACCTGCAAAAGATCCTTTATCGGCTCGAACCGGCGCAACGCGCCAGGAAGGTGGACGAAGGATATCTCGACGACATTGCTGCCGCGTTTGCGAAGGTGATCGACTCAAAGAGCCCCTTTACCAGTGGTCATTCCGAACGGGTGACGGTGTTCTCCGACCTCATAGCAGAAGAAATCGGCTATTCGCCGGATCAGCGCGCCTGGCTGAAACGCGCCGCGCTTCTGCACGACATCGGCAAACTTGGAATCAGCAACTCCATTCTCGACAAGCCCGGCAAACTGACCGACGCGGAATTCGGCGAGATCAGGAAGCACCCCGTCTATTCGCAGTCGATCCTGGCCAATATCGAGATTTTCGCCGACATTGCGCCGGTTGCGGGCGGCCATCACGAGCGGCTGGATGGCAAGGGGTATCCAAACGGATTGAAGGGCGACGAAATCGATCTGAACACCCGCATCGTGACGGTCGCCGACATTTTCGACGCTCTGACGGCAGACCGTCCCTATCGGCCGGCAATGCCGATTGCAAAGGCCCTGGAAATCATGGCGGACATGGTTGGCAGCGCAATCGATCCGGCCTGTTTCGCGGCGTTGAGGCGCGCATTGGAAAAAGTCGATCAGCCGGCGGCGGCGGCTTAGAGCCCAGGGACAGGCTTAAAGTATCCGAACCCGAAAGGTTCGCAAGCCCGAACGGGCGCCGGGCGGTCAGCCCGCCCCTCGGAGGCCTACGGCCGTGAGAGAAAACAAAAAAATGGTGGGCGTGACTGGGATTGAACCAGTGACCCCTACGATGTCAACGTAGTGCTCTCCCGCTGAGCTACACGCCCACAAACGCCAAGGCGCCTTTGGTGCGCCGGATAGATCATATTTCTCCGGCCTTCGTCAATAGGCATTTGCGTGCTTCATGACGAAATTCTTGCATCCTCCGCCTCCTTCAGGAGGGCATTGGCCCGATGCACCAGGCCGACCCAGGAATTCAGGGAAACCAGGTGACAATAGATCGCTCCGACCGCTCCTGTCTTGCGCAGGGCCAAAAACGCCTCGTCGTCGAGTTCATTGAAGCGGGCTTCGTCAACGGCCTGGAAATCCGTCAGCGCACGCTGTTCGCCGGTGAACAGGGAGAAATTGCGCTGCTGGGTGACAAGCAGACCCCGATCCTTCAGCATTTCCATAAACCGTTCGGTGGCGGAAAACTGCTGTTGGACATTGGTTGTGAATTCAAGCGCCTTCTGGGTGAACTCGCTGGGATCATCCCCCTCAAAGAACGGATTTTGCGCACCTTCGGCAACCCGGCTGCTGGCGCGATCAAAACACAGAATCAACTGGTTTTCGGTTTCATTCCGCAAAAACAGAAACGGGTATCTTCGCACATAGGCCGGAATGTATCGGCCGGCGGCCCAGCCGCCATTTGCATCGACAAAAAGGTTTTCGTTCTGGCGGATCCCGACAATGGCAACCGGCATCGGATTGTCGCCGCCAACAAAGACGATCGGATAATCCCGGGCAACAAGCGCGAATTCGCCGACATGCACCGGAATTGCGTTCGCGCCGCGCGCGAAGCCGTAATCGCTGGCGTCGTTGAGCCCCATTGTCTTATGGCGCCTGACGTCAAGCGGTTCGGGCTGACGATAGAAGATCGGAGACTGACTTGCGGGTGCCGGAGCGTCGCCTGAACCGGTCGCCGCAGCCGGATCCTGGGGAACGGTGCCCTGCGCATCCGTGGCGGAGTTCACACCTGATTCGTTTTCAGGATTGTCTGTCATTGTCGCCCTGCCCAATCTGGTTCGCTTCGTTCATACAATCGTTGGCGTCAGGATGCAAAAGACGCTTTGGGAACGATGCATAATGCCTGCAATTTTTGCGTTGACCAACCGGTTGCGAGAAAAAGGCGGCAGCTCCGCCACCGCGGCGACCCTGGAGGCGACTCATCGCCGGTTCATCACATTGCATCCTGGACAAACGGCATAGGCTGGACCGGTCGACATTTCCCCGACCGGGTGCGCGATAAAGCCGGGCAGCGGTAAACCGCCGGTCTGCCCGGCCCCTTTTCCAGTTGCGGTATCAACCCCGAAACGCCGGGTTCGTGCGGGGTTCAGGCCGCCAACAGCTTGCCGACTTCATCGACAAGCTCGCGCAAATGAAACGGTTTTGAAAGCACTTTCGCGTCCTGCGGCGCATTGGCATCGGGATTGAGGGCGACGGCCGCGAACCCGGTAATGAACATGACTTTCAGATCCGGATCCAGTTTCGTCGCCCGTCGGGCCAGCTCGATCCCATCCATTTCCGGCATCACAATGTCAGTCAGCAGAAGCGTGAACGGCTCCTCGCGCAGGCGTTCATAGGCGCTCAGCCCATTATCGAAAGAGACGACATCGAAACCCGCATTCTGCAGCGCCTTCGCAAGGAAGCGCCGCATGTCATTGTCGTCTTCAGCAAGCAATATTCTGGACATAAGTGCCTCGGCCCGTCTGTGCGGTGAAAATCGAAGGATATCAGACAACAATAACGTCTATAAAAGGGTAAATATACGGTGAAAACGCTCCAGCGCTTTGTTTACAAAGCGCTGTGTTGCAAAGAGGACGGAATCCCCGGCTCATCCAAAACGCCATCTTGCGGGCGCTCTGCCCCCGCGATAGGTTGGGTCGGAATTTGCCCGGCGACACGGTTCGGCAGATTTTGCAATGAACGGTCAGATACGGTCCCGGCTTGAATGATTGTCATAAACGATTTCGAGACTTCGCCGGCCTTTGAGCGGATCGGTCCGGACGGCATCAGCGCCCCCCTTCTGTTCAATTCGCCCCATAGCGGTTATGCCTACCCGCAGTCATTTCTGGACTCTTCGCGGCTCGACCGCATGCAGATCCGGCGATCGGAAGATACATTCGTTGATGAACTGTTCCAGTGCGCGCCCCGTCATGGCGCCGCGTTCATGCGGGCGTTTTTTCCGCGTGCCTATCTCGACGTCAACCGCGAACCCTACGAGCTGGATCCATCCATGTTTTCCGGCCGGCTGCCCGGTTATGCCAATGTCCGTTCGATCAGGGTGGCTGGTGGTCTGGGAACGATTGCACGCATTGTCTCCGACAACGAGGAAATCTATGCCCATTCCCTGCCGGTGGAAGACGCGATTGATCGGATCGAGACCATTTACAAACCCTACCATGCCTGCCTCAGCGATGGTCTGGCCGCGATCAGGGCGCGGTTCGGATATGCAATTCTGATCGATTGCCATTCCATGCCGTCTATGGCCCGCACGCCGATTGGCCGCAATCGCCCGGATTTCATTCTCGGAGACCGATACGGATCCAGTTGCACTTCAGCGATCGTCAACGCCGCCGCAGATACGCTGCGCGCCATGGGTTATTCGGTGGGCCGCAACAAGCCCTATGCGGGCGGATTCATCACCGAGCATTACGGGCGCCCGGCGGAAAACCTGCATGCCTTGCAGATCGAGGTCAACCGGGGTCTCTATATGAACGAAGCCGATTATTCCCATTCCAGCGGTTTCCGACGGTTCGCGGCGGATATGGCAACCCTGACGGAAAGCCTGTGCGAATTTGCGCTTACCTATATGACACCGCCAAACATGGCTGCGGAATAGACTGGTTGCGATGGAAAGGCCGGCACCGGGACCGGGACACACACCATCCCCGGATCATGCAGTCTGATAGTCTGGAAAAAAAAGGGGCCGCTCTCTTGTGAGGCGGCCCAAGTCTAGGGAGGAAACGCCCAAGGAGGGCATTGCGATAAAACATCGTCATATCGCAATGCAATATTTGGTCATTGCAATGCACAATGTCAAGCCCAACCGACAGGCCGCGAGGTGTGACAATCGGCAAATCTTCAGAACAAGACGGCAAAACAGCCCGAAAAAAGAGACCGGAATTCTCATTTTTCCATCAAATACAGAGGTTTAGCGACTGACACCCGGTTGCAACATCTCTCACCATGACATGATATGCGTTTCAGGAATTGCTGCTATGCACACTAATAGCGTGCCGGAAGAGTTTTTTCACGATCTGGCAACGATCGCCGCCGACGCCGCGCTGCCATTGTTTCGTTCCGAAATGTCGATCGTCAACAAGGATGCCGAAAAGGTCGGCGGACACTTCGATCCCGTCACCATCGGCGACCGCAATGCCGAAATCGCCATGCGCGCGCACATTGAGCGGACCTATCCCGATCACGGTATATTGGGCGAGGAAGTCGAAGATGTCCGGCTCGATGCCGACCACATCTGGGTTCTCGATCCGATCGACGGCACGCGGTCCTTCATATCCGGCATTCCCCTTTGGGCCACCTTGATCGGATTGAAAAACAAGGGCGTGCCGATGGCCGGCATGATGGCGCAACCGTTTATCGGCGAACGCTTTTTCGGTGATTGTCGGAGCGCTTCCTACAGCGGTCCCCACGGCAACAGGGTGTTGAAAACAAGGCAATGTCGGTCTCTCGACGATGCCTTGATGTGCACGACAACGCCATTCCTGTTTTCCGAACCGGAACGGGACCTTTATCAAAGAGTTGAGAACGCTGTGCGCCTGACGCGCTACGGGACCGACAGTTACGGCTATTGCCTGGTTGCTGCAGGTCATCTCGATATCGTGGTGGAAAGCGGACTCCATCCCTATGACATCGTCGCCCTGATCCCGATCATTCAGGGGGCCGGCGGCGTTGTCACCAACTGGACGGGCGGACCGGCGACCGACGGCGGTCAGGTTGTGGCCACCGGCAATCCGCACCTGCACGATCTCGTATTGCGCACACTCGCCTGACACGGTCCCGTGTTACGGCTTTGTGACCGTAAAACCGTCAGTCTTCACCGGGAATGAAGGCGTCAAAAGCAGCCCAGAACTGTGAGCGGATCTCGTCGCGTTCCATCAGAATTTCATGACGGGCACCGGGAATCGAGAGGTGACTGACCGTGCGCGCCATGCTCGCAAAGTCCTCCACCGCCTGGACGGACACAACCTTGTCATCGGAGGCCGACAACATCAGAACAGGCAAGGTGATGCTGGACAGAAAGTCCGGATCGAACAATTCTTCAGCGGATTTGAGCGCCGCGTACATCCAGGACACTGTCGGACCGCCAATGGCCAGTTCCTTGTGCCGGTGGACGAGGTCGGCCGTGCGCTGATAGCGGCGCGGGTCCGAACTGTAGGCATTGCCTTCGAAAGGGTCGTCGCTGGGCGGATTGCGCCCGGCGCCAGGCGCATACATCTCGCCGAGCCCGGAATAGGTCAGTGTCGAGGCAAAGGCGTAGACCAGGGGTTTCGGTGTCCGATAGCTCGCCAGGTCGAGAAACGGCGCAGTGGTTACCGCCCGGCTGATACGCGAGGAAACCAGAGGGGCTGCCCGCAGAAGAATTTGCCCGCCGGTCGAGTGCGCAAGACAATAATAGGGTTTGGGACAGTTTGTTGTTTCCAGGAAATCGAGCAGCGTGGTCAGATCCTCGACATAGGAATCCATGTCGTCGATATGGCCCTTGAGCGGACGCCGTTTTATCAGCCGCTCCGATCCGCCCTGGCCACGCCAGTCGAGAGCGGCGACGCAGAATCCCCTGTCGATCAGTTCGCGTATGACCTCGGCATATTTTTCGATGAATTCCGAACGACCGTTGAGGATGATGATCGTACCGCTCATCGTAACCGCCTGCTCGAGCGGAGCTGCGGGCTGTGGCGTTTGTACGGATGACGGTGCGTCAGGCTCCCCCGTTGGCGTTTCGTTCGCTTCAGTTGACGTCGGTTGATCGTGCGCCGTCGGCGCATCGACCGCAATGTCTTTGCCGCCTGCGAGCAATGATTCGGCTTTTGAATCGGTCTCAGGGCTTTGATCCCCGGAAGCGCCTGTCACTGCGACCGGCCCTTCATTGACGACCTCACCGTGATCGCCCGAGATAACCGGTTCCCGGCTTACCGCCGCGACAGTTTTTTCATTGGCCAAATCCGGTTGAACCGCCGCCTTTTCCTCACCGTTGTCCTCACCAGATGCGTCATCAGCACCACCCCCATCAACGCTTTCGGCGGCCGAGGAGGGATCGGATACCGCATCTACCCCAGTCGCTCCTGCGCCATCCGCCGTGACCGGAGTAGCGTCTTTCACCGTCGGCTGGATTGCCGCATCCGCCTGTTCGCCGGTTTGGTCTTGGAGGGTTTCCTTCTTTTTCGCTTCATCCTGATCGCTATCGACGGCGCCATCGGTATCTTGTGCCGCATGGCCGGCACCGGTCGCCGCTGGGACCTCTGAATTCTCCACATCCGGAATCGATGGTGCCGCCGCTTTGCCGGTTTTGTCTGACACTGCGCCGTCGGGGGCCGACTGCTCCAATGATTCGGTCCCGGCATCCCCGCCAATCGCCGGTTTTTCGCCGGCACGCCGATCCGTATCGGGTGCCGCTGCCGCTTCCGACAAAGGATTTTGTCCGATCGCGAGCTCAGCACCGACTGCATCGCCGGGCGCGGAAGGATCCGGATCCGGTTCCGCAGACGAATCTCCGGGCGGTCCCTGGATCGGATTGTTTCCGGTAGCGGACGGCGTTTCCGCGCCGGGAGAAGAATCGCCAGGCGATTCCATAATCGAGATCTTGAATCCCGGTACCGGCCACAATCCCAGTCGCAGATCCATTCCGTCGGTCGTCGTGATGACGTGGACGGAGCCATCCTCCGGCAGTGGATTATCCTCGTGTTCGAAGAATTTCACGTTGATCTCGGGAGAAGTCATCAGGCGAAAAGCAATCCATCACATCTGCAAGGCCGTCCGGCTCAGGCTGCCCACGACATAAACAGATCCGCTTGCAGACCTCAAGCACGGATGGTGGAGCGTGACCGCCATGAAACATTCGAAAACACCCGACCGCCCATTCTCGCACAAGGGACTCTCTCGGCGACCACGTTCCGGTATGTCAGGGTCTCGCCGAAAGTTTGCATAAAAACAGATCGAAGAACCAGCCAAAACCCTTGAAACCCTATCTCACGATACACACATCTGGGAGGCAGTCGCCATTATGGGGCTGCCGGTTGCCAAGATCCGCCTTTTGGGGATTGCAATGACAGCCGACCAATCTGTTGCTCATCTGGAGGACACAATGCGTCATCTCGACCTGAATCCGCTTTATCGCTCCACCGTCGGTTTCGACCGGCTGTTTTCACTTCTGGACGGCCCTTCCGGCCCCGATGGAAACGCACCGAGCTATCCGCCCTACAACATCGAACGTCTGTCAGACAACGCCTATCGGATCACGATGGCTGTTGCAGGCTTCGGCGAAAGCGACATCTCCATAGAATCCAAGGAGAACTCGCTGCTGGTCAAGGGCGAAAAACCATCAACATCCGACGAAGCCGACAGCGATACTTTCATTTATCGCGGCATCGCCTCGCGTGCCTTCGAACGCCGTTTCCAGCTTGCCGAATATGTTGAAGTCAAGGGCGCAAGCCTCGAAAACGGGCTTCTGCATATCGAACTCGTACGTGAGATTCCCGAAGCCATGAAACCGCGGCGCATCGCCATCAATGCCCCGGCGCAAAAGGTCATCGAACAGGCCTGACCGTCTGCGGTCAATCATTGAACCCGCCTCTCACGTTAAAAGAGGCTGACCCCGTCTCCGGTTCCCGCCGGGGACGGATTTCTCTGCGCGAACACTTTTGTCGATTGATCCGGTGCGGATCGGAAGCGGGGCGGTTCACACTTCAAGTTTCGTGTCCATTCGCACGCGATTGATCGCCAACAATCGCATTGTCGTCAAAGCGACGCGTCAAGGCTCATCAGGAACCGGTCGACGTCCTTCGATTCGGTCGCAAAACTTGCGACAAGGCGATAGACGGCCTCCCCGTCCGCGAGCGGCTCGTCAAGGCTTTCATATCCGACAGGCCATTCATGGAACATGGCGCCGGCCGCCATCATCGCGGCGGCCCGGTCGCGGGTCATGACCGCGAACACTTCGTTGCCGTCGCAACGCCATGCGGGCCGGGCATTCCTGGCGTTTCCAAGCCCCTCGTAAAGGCTTGCCGCCATCCTGTTGGCATGGCGGGCCGTATCCAGCCAATGGTCGTCACGGAAATATCCCTGAAACTGCGCGGCGATAAACCGCCCTTTGGAAAATCTGTGGCCGGAACGGGCGCGATAATAATCGAAGGCTTCAGCCTTCGCCGGATCGAAAAAGACGATCGCCTCCGCGCACCAGCAACCATTTTTTGTGGCACCGAATGAAAGTACGTCGACACCGGCCTTCCATGTCATCTCCGCCGGAGTGCAACCAAGCGTCACCAGCGCATTGGCAAACCTGGCGCCATCCATGTGGTAACCGACCCCGGCCGCGCGCGCATGTGCGCCAAGGATTGAAATCCGGTCCGGTTCGTAGGCGGTCCCGGATTCCGTCAATTGCGTGATGCTGATGGCCACCGCCCGACCGCCGCGCGTGTTGGCGGGTCCATATTTTGCAAGCATCGCGGCAACGTTGTCGGGATCGAGTTTTGTATCCCGGCCTTCAAGCGGCAGCAGCTTGGCGCCATTGGTCAGGAATTCCGGCGCGCCGCACTCATCTGCAAATACGTGGCTGTCGCGGTGACATAAAATGACACCGCTCGGCTTCATGAAGGCTGACAGGGCAAGGGAGTTCGCGGCGGACCCGGTTCCGGTAAAGTACACTGCAGTGTCGGTCTCGAAAATCCGGCTGAATGTCTCCGTAACCGAACGCGTCAGCCTGTCACCGCCGTAAGCCGGTTCGAGGCCGCCCGCCGCGTCGGCCAGGCTTTGGGAAACCTGTTCCGTCACGCCCGCCCAATTGTCGCTGGCGAAATTCATTGGCAACACCTTTCTGGCTAATGCTGTTTCCTGACCCATTTCCCGAGCACATAATCCATCGAAAGCACACCCGGACCGTACCAGATCAACGCCATCAGCAAGAACACCCATAGTGCACGCTGATCACTGATCGCCGAATCCGGAAATCGATCGAAGAACGCACCAATCGTCCTGTCATCCACCGAATGGTAGAAAATATCGACATAGGTCTGAACCGCCACGAAAATAATCATTCCGATCGCGGCAATCCGGGTGAAGAGGCCGATAACGATCAGGATCGGCAAAAGGAACTCGCCATAGGTCCCGAGATAGACCATCGCCCCGTAGGGCCAAAAGGGAAGCTGGGACTTATCGTAGGAAAACTGTTCCATGATTGTCGGCAAGATCTGGATATAGGCTCCGTCCGCGATGGTGAAAAATCCGGCAAAACCCTCTCCAACCTTCGTCATCGCGGAAATGAAGAAATATGGCAGCAGGACGCCCGCGAAAATCAGTCGTGCGGTGCTGCCCATGACCCAATGCGCAGTCGCATAGGAAAAGGCTGCAAAACTGCGCTGATAAAGCACGCATAACCGGCCGGCTGGCGACATCCAAAAGCCCTCGCAATACCATACGGTTCGGAAAATTCACGATCGATCGATCAGAAACGGGAGTCCGGTAACCCGCCGCGCCAAGAGCGTTCGACGCGGACGCCATAGTCTATCTCATGTCCGATCGCGTTCCCAGACGGCGCTTGTTTTTTCAACATGCCATTGTTGCAATGCCGCCCTCTCATCTGCCTGCAATATGGTCCCCGAGGAAACCGGTTTCACCAGATCACCAGCACTGCCGCCAACACGCGTTCATCCGCCCTGCATTTCGGGAATCTCGCGCATTGAAGGTTCCAGCGAACCGGTCCGTGCGTCACGCTATCCGATCACTTCACAGGTCCCGAGGGGGAAAGTTTCCGAGCGTTTCCCTGTACTCCGCTGTCGAGGCGCCGGCGCAGATTGCCCCCGGACCGGCGGCACAATCATTGCGTCCGGCAAGCGCAAGACCATGGCATTTTCCGGTCCGGCCGCCTTTGCCGCCGGCGCAGGCCCGACCGCCATCATTGCGGGGCCATCGCTTCCGCAACGTACAGGGATGCGCACTGGCCAATATTCGACTTTGCCCGACCGCCAGTTACAGTCTTCAAATGGACCGCAACAGTCGCCGCTTTAACGCAATCTCCTGTACCTCGTGGTCAAACGTCCCTGACGGGCTGCGTCCGCAAGCCCCTGAATCCCGCTTTCAAGAGGAGCATCCCCGGCTTCTGGATATACCGCCCAAAATCGCATAAATTGGTTCTTGGGCTTGCCCGACCTTGGTTTTTTTTCTAATGTCGGGCATATAGGTCAGCGTTCCTGTCTAAAATTATGGCCGCAGAGCCGCTCGACAGCGTTGCCGTGTTACATTGGGTCAGGGCCAGTGCGGACAAATCGTTCCATTGACCCTGCGTCGTTTTTTGGGTTCATACACATGTTTGATCCCGGCGTGTGACAGGTAACCAGCATTTCCCGGAAGCGGGTCAGGGGCAAAACGAACATTCGGGTATACGTCCGAACACGAGCCGTACCATTGTGATGGACGACCCGCGCCCGGTGAAGCTGACTCAGCAGGGCTGGCGTCGGAAAGCGATCCGGGCAGCGCCGATTGTATTTTGGTTGTTTGCGGCGACGCAAATCCTAAGGAGGGGAAAAACATGGGAAACCAAATCGAGACATCCGGTTCCTCTATCCTTGATCAGGGATCCGCCCAGGGCCTTTATCAGGCCGGCAAGGAGCGCGATTCCTGCGGCGTCGGCTTCATTGCCGACATCAAGGGCCGCAAGAGCCGCAGGATCATCGATTCCGCGCTTTCCATGCTTGAAAACCTGACCCATCGCGGCGCAGTCGGTGCCGATCCGCTCGTCGGCGACGGCGCCGGCATCGTCGTGCAGATCCCGCATGCTTTCTTTCAAAAAGAATGCGCGGGCCTCGGCATCGACCTGCCTCAATCCGGAGAATATGCCGTCGGCCAGGTCTTCATGCCGCAGGACGAGACGACCCGCGCCGACATTGAACGGATCATCGAAGCGGTGCTGGTCGAAGAGGGCCTGAAACTGCTCGGTTGGCGAAGCGTGCCGGTCGACAATTCCTCCCTGTCAAGCGCAGAGGATGTCGTACGCTCGGAACCGGTCCATCGTCAGTTTTTCATCAGCCGTCCGGACGATATCGCCGATGCGACCCGGTTCGAATGTCGGCTTTTGATCACGCGCAAGGTCATATCCAACCGGATATTCAAACAGACAGAAGGGCGCGACAACGGATATTACATCGTCTCCCTGTCTTCCCGGACCATTTGCTACAAGGGCATGTTCCTCGCCCACCAGTTGGGCAAATATTATCTGGACCTGCACGATCCCGAGTTTCATTCGGCTCTGGCGCTGATCCATCAGCGTTTTTCCACAAACACATTCCCGTCGTGGAAACTCGCCCATCCCTACCGAATGGTCGCGCATAACGGTGAAATCAACACACTGCGCGGCAACGTCAACTGGATGGCGGCGCGACAGGCATCGGTCAGTTCGGAGAATTTCGGCGACGACATTTCCAAACTCTGGCCGATCTCCTACGAGGGTCAATCCGACACGGCCTGTTTCGACAACGCCCTGGAATTCCTTGTGAGAGGCGGCCATTCGCTCGCCCACGCCGTGATGATGCTGATTCCTGAAGCCTGGGCAGGAAACCGGCTGATGAGCGACACGCGCCGGGCCTTTTACGAATATCACGCCGCAGTCATGGAGCCCTGGGACGGACCGGCTGCGGTCGCCTTTACCGATGGCGTCCAGATCGGCGCGACACTCGACCGCAACGGATTGCGTCCGGCCCGCTATCTGGAAACCGATGACGGTCTGGTCATCATGGCGTCGGAATCCGGCGTTCTCGATGTGCCCGAAGAAAACATCGTCGCCAAGTGGCGGCTGCAACCCGGCAAGATGCTTCTGATCGACCTGGAAGAGGGGCGCATTGTCTCCGATGACGAGATCAAAACCTCGCTGACCGACGCCCATCCCTATGAGGACTGGCTGAAGCAGACCCAGATCGTGCTGGAAGACCTACCCGCGGTCGGCACACGGACACCGATGGCGGCCGAGTCCCTGCTCGATCGTCAGCAGGCATTCGGCTACACCCAGGAAGATCTGAAACTGCTGATGGCGCCGATGGCGACGACCGGCCAGGAAGGCGTCGGATCCATGGGCACCGACACGCCGATCTCGGCCCTGTCCGACCGGCCGAAGCTTTTATACACCTATTTCAAGCAGAATTTCGCCCAGGTCACCAATCCGCCGATCGATCCGATTCGCGAAGAACTGGTGATGAGCCTTGTTTCCTTTATCGGGCCGAGGCCAAATCTGTTCGACCTGCAGGGATTGGCGGCCCGGAAACGGCTGGAGGTCCGGCAGCCTATCCTGAGCAATGCCGATCTGGAAAAGATCCGGGCCATAGGCGATATCGGCGACAACCAGTTTCAGACCCAGACGCTCGACTGTACATATTTCGCAGACAAGGGCGCGGAAGGCATGCGCGATGCATTGCAGCATCTGCGTGAGCGTGCCGAAAAGGCCGTGCATGAAGGATACAACATCATCATCCTGTCCGACCGGCTGGTAGCGCGCAACCGGATCCCGATCCCGGCATTGCTTGCGACCGCAGCCGTGCATCATCATCTGATCCGCAAGGGATTGCGCACGTCTGTCGGACTTGTGCTGGAATCCGGCGAACCGCGCGAAGTTCATCATTTCTGTGTCCTGGCCGGTTACGGTGCAGAAGCAATCAATCCCTATCTGGCGTTTGAAACCCTGCTCGACATGCACAGTCGCCTGCATTTCCCGGGCGAGGTCGACGAGACCGAGGTCGTCGAGCGCTACATCAAATCGATCGACAAGGGCATTCTCAAGGTCATGTCCAAAATGGGCATTTCGACTTATCAATCCTATTGCGGCGCCCAGATCTTCGATGCAATCGGCCTTGAAACCGCATTCATCAACGAGTTTTTCTTCGGCACCGCCTCCCAGATAGAGGGCGTCGGCCTGTCTCAGATCGCTGCGGAAACCGTGCGTCGCCACGAAGAGGCCTTCGGCAACATCCCATATCTGGAATCCAATCTGGACATTGGCGGTGAATATGCCTTCCGGCTGCGCGGGGAATCGCACATGTGGGGCCCGGATGTGATCGCCTCCCTGCAACATGCGGTTCGCGGCAATCTTCCCGAAAAATTCCGCGATTATTCAAAGAAGATCGACGAGGAAAACGGACGCTTCACCATCCGTGGACACTTCCGGTTACGCACGGCCGAGGAAGTTGGCCGGCAACCCATAGCCCTCGACGAGGTCGAACCGGCCGCGGACATCGTCAAGCGGTTCTCCTCAGGCGCCATGTCGTTCGGCTCGATCAGCCGGGAAGCGCATGAAACCATGGCATTGGCCATGAATGCGATCGGTGGAAAATCGAATACCGGCGAGGGCGGCGAGGAAGTCGACCGTTTTCGTCCCCTGCCCAACGGCAGTTCGAAACGCTCCGCGATCAAACAGGTCGCGTCCGGACGTTTCGGCGTCACGACCGAGTACCTGGTCAACTCCGATATGATGCAGATCAAGATCGCCCAGGGCGCAAAACCCGGCGAAGGCGGCCAATTGCCCGGCCACAAGGTCGACGCGACGATCGCCAAAGTGCGTCATTCGACGCAAGGCGTCGGACTGATTTCGCCGCCGCCGCACCACGACATCTATTCGATCGAGGACCTGGCCCAACTGATCTTCGATCTGAAGAACGTCAACCCGGAGGCCGACGTTTCGGTCAAGCTTGTCTCGGAAGTCGGCGTCGGCACCGTCGCCGCTGGGGTGGCCAAGGCGCGAGCCGATCACATCACGATTGCCGGCTACGACGGGGGCACGGGCGCAAGTCCTCTGACCTCGATAAAACATGCGGGATCACCCTGGGAAATCGGCCTTGCCGAAACCCACCAGACCCTGGTCATGAACGGCTTGCGGTCCCGCGTCTCCCTGCAGGTGGACGGCGGGTTGCGCACCGGCCGGGATGTGGTGATGGGCGCTCTCCTCGGCGCCAACGAGTTCGGCTTTGCAACCGCGCCGCTGATCGCGGCCGGATGCCTGATGATGCGCAAGTGCCATCTCAACACCTGTCCGGTCGGCATCGCGACGCAGGATCCGGTCCTGCGCAAGCGGTTTCGCGGCACGCCGGAACACGTCATCAATTTCTTCTTCTTCGTCGCCGAGGAAATGCGCGAGATCATGGCGGGCCTCGGAATTCGCAAGGTCGACGACCTGGTCGGCCAATCCGATCTTCTCGATACCAACACCCATTTCGACCATTGGAAGACGAAGGGACTGGATTTCCAGAAGATCTTCTGGAAACCGGATGTCCCCGCGGAAGAGGTCAACTGGACAAAACTTCAGGATCACCCGATTACCGACATTCTCGATCGCGATCTGATCAGTCGCGCGAAGTCGGCGATTGAAAGCCGGGTGCCGATTGTCCTGGAGAGCCGGATCAAGAGTCTCGACCGGTCCACCGGAGCCATGTTGTCCGGTGAAATCGCCAAGCGTCACGGCCACAAAGGCTTGCCGGCGGACACGATTCGTGTCCAGCTGACAGGCACCGCCGGCCAGAGTTTCGGTGCGTTCGTCGTGCGCGGCGTCACGCTGGACCTTATCGGAGACGCCAACGATTATGTCGGCAAGGGCCTGTCCGGGGGAACCCTGATCGTCCGCCCGGCGCCCGATTCCAAGATCGATCCGGGCAAATCGATCATCGTCGGCAACACGGTTCTGTACGGCGCGATCGAAGGGGAATGTTATTTCCGCGGCATTGCCGGCGAACGGTTCGCCGTGCGCAATTCCGGCGCCGTTGCGGTTGTCGAAGGTGTCGGCGATCACGGATGCGAATACATGACCGGCGGCGTCGTTGTCGTGCTCGGCCCGACAGGCCGGAACTTTGCGGCCGGCATGTCGGGCGGCGTCTCTTACGTG
>JGI12316J15310_10000248_pt43 | contig 17547 bp, 18 predicted proteins | sample MarCyaLeptolynsp_FD_15310 | JGI IMG/M metagenome (IMG submission 15310)
GTCAACGAGAACTTCTTGCAGAATTCGAGAAGGAATCTTCGGGCGAAAATCACCCGGAATCAACCGGGTTTTTCTCCAAGGTGAAGGATTTCATCGACAATCTGAGCACCTGACCGATCCATTCCGTGCGCCCGTCTATAGCAATTCCCTACCGGCAGCTCTATATTCCGATTCTGGGGATCGGTGAGGTAACATGCTGAAACGCAACAGTATTCATGTTGAGCGTCTTCGCGAGAAGCTGGACAAGGCGGCAGCCGTTCGCGCCAAGGTTCTCGATGAGATGAAATTCATTCGCTCCTGGGCGCAAAACCCACTTCGAACCGGGGCCGTTGCCCCTTCAGGTCCCGACCTTGCCGCGAAAATGGCGTCCTACCTTGTCCCCCGTCCGCACACGCGTGTCGTCGAGCTAGGACCTGGAACCGGTGCTGTGACAAGAGCGTTGTTCGAACGCGGATTTTCGCACGGCCAGCTGAACCTGATCGAATACAGCGCCGAATTCTGTGAAATGCTGAGCCTCCGTTACCCCGGCCTTTCTGTCCTGCAGGGTGATGCATACGCACTTGAGGAAACGCTCTCCTCCGAGGGTGGGTTCCTTTCCGATGAAAAACAAACAAGCCATTCGCTTGACGGCATCGTGTCTTCGCTTCCGTTGCTCACGCGCCCGGAGGCCGTGCGCAGGAAACTGCTCAACGAAGCTCTTAAATTGCTGAAACCCGGCGCACCGTTCATCCAGTTTTCCTATGGCCTGGTCATGCCGGTCACACCTGAAAGCCGGGCAGTTTCCGTCCATACCTCGGAATGGATTTGGAAGAACCTGCCGCCTGCACGGGTCTGGGTTTACAGAAAAGGGCATTGAGCCGCGAGAGGCCCGCCTTCGCAGTCGCCATTCAGGTCTGCTGCAAGAGCGGTATAGCCGGAACAAGAACCGCCGTGTGGCTGGCGATGGCAGGAGACCGTCTCACACGATCATGACCGCGTGCCAGGCGGCGGTGTCACAGGCAGATCTTCTGATCCCATCGACATCACTCAGATTTTGAACCGGAGAATTCAGCGTTTCGCCGGTATCCAGGTGATTCTGGTCACAGAATTTTTGCGCAAAGCGAAGTAGCTTTTGCGGCTTCGCAGATATTTGATTTAGATGATTGGGCGACTTCAAGATGATCAATTCCAGCATTGGCATAACCGGCTCCGTAGGCCGGTTCGGAAAGAATGACTACCTCGACGTCACGACCGTTCAGACCAGGCTCAATGCGCTCATGGGCGCGTCGCGCAAGACACTGGCTGTCGACGGCAAAGTCGGTTCAAAAACGATCGGCATGATCAAGGATTTCCAGGTCAGCGTCGCGCGGCTGCGCCGGCCTGACGGCCGCGTCGATCCCGGAAAACGAACCATCACGGCCATGAATGATCCGAACTCCGCGTCAGTCTGGCAACGGATGTGCATCCCGCCGGAAGCGAGCCCGGCGACCGTGTCGAATGACACCACGCGCGACGACAGGATGTCCCCGGGCGAGAAGCTGCTGGCGAAGGAAGCGGCCAATCTCGGTGAAAGCACGGCCTTCGACGAGTTCCGCAGGGAGCTCATCGACAAAAGCATTCCCAACATGAAGAAGTTCCTCGGCACGATCGGGCGGGTCGACGATGCAAGAAAGGTCATTGCCGCCTGGGCCCAGTTGCGCAAATGGGGGTTTTCGGTCGATGAGGCCCGCGACGTGATGAAGACCATTGCAGGGATGCGCGGGCGGCAATTCGGTGCACTAGATGTTATCGGCAAACCTGCGTCCAAGTTCGGCCGTTTCCTGGGAACACTCGGTGGCAAGGCCGGTGCTGCCGGACACGTGATCACGATGATCGAAGTAGCCGACAAGTTCGAACAGGGAGACTATCTCTACGGCACGTCCGAACTTTACAAATATTACATGGGCAAGGCGATTCCCTGGGCCGGCATGGTGGAAGGCCTGCAGAGCCTGGTTGAGGCGATCGCTCCAGGCGCGGCCAAGAACAGCAAGGTCTTCCAGGTCATCCGGGCCTGCGATCCCATCGGTCTTGGCGCATCGGGCGTCGACAGTATGACGACACTCGTTCTCGGCACCGTGCACCTCATTCAGACCGGGAACATCGACATGGCCCGCCTGAGTCGGCTTGTCGACCGCATGAAACAGGGGCCGACAAAGCTGTTTGCTGAAATGGGCGAAGACCTTGGCGATTCGGTCTATGAAATGTCCAAATGGCGCAAGGACGACTGGTCCTATGCGGTCAAGTGCATCCCCGGGTTCATCGCAAGCCTGTTCTGACCGTGAAACCGGCAGGGGCGCGGTGTCGCCGTGCCCCGAGCCGCAGGTTTTCACTCGGAAAAACTGGATAAGCGCTTAGGGTTTGCCATATCAAGGTGATCTGTTTGGCCACGCTGGTTTGAAAAGGGTCTCTTGATGCGCAATCCGAGGATTATTGTCTGCTCAGGTTCAGTCCGTGGCGGTTCACACAACACAAAGCTGGCGGCGCTGGTCGCAAAGCGCTTGGCGATCCTCGACGCGGACGTGACACATGTTTCGCTCAAGGAATATCCGCTGCCGATCTATGACGGCGATCACGAGGCCGACAACGGCGTCCCTGAGAATGCCAAGCGGCTGCATCGTCTTTTTGTCGGCCACGACGGTGTGTTTCTTTCGTGCCCGGAATACAATGCCGGCGTGACACCGCTCCTGAAAAACACGCTCGACTGGATCAGCCGCGTGAAGGAGGCGGGTGAGCCCTACAGGAACAAGGTGTTCGCTCTTGGTGCTGCGTCTCCCGGAGGCTTCGGTGGCTTGCGTGGTCTCATCGGAATGCGCACCATCCTGGAAGTGGGGCTGGGTGCACTCGTGCTGCCGCAGATGGTGTCCGTGCCCAAGGCGTCGGTTGCCTTTGACGACAGGGACGACTTGACCGAAGACCGGGTCAGCGGCCAGCTCGACAAGCTTGTTGAAGCTCTCCTGAGAATGACCAGAGTGGAGATTTCGCATTCTCACTGATCTTTCCCGGAAGTGGGCGGTCTCCCTTCAGACGAATTGACGGCTTGGAAAAGCCGGAAACCCCGCCTACATAGGGCGGCAGCATAGAAAGAACCAAGAAGCAAACCCAAGAGGAATGAATGAGCGAAACGCGCGAACCGGCCCAGTGGCACGGGACGACGATCATGATGGTGCGTAAGGGTGGCAAGGTGGTTATCGCCGGTGATGGCCAGGTCTCTCTGGGCCAGACGGTGATCAAGCATTCCGCGCGCAAGGTGCGGCTGCTCGCAAAGGGAGAGGTGATCGCCGGTTTTGCTGGCGCGACCGCAGACGCCTTCACCTTGTTCGAACGGCTCGAAGCCAAGTTGGAACAATATCCGGGCCAGCTGATGCGGGCCTGTGTCGAGTTGGCCAAGGATTGGCGGACGGACCGCTATCTGCGCCGCCTGGAAGCAATGATGCTGGTCGCCGACAAGAACGTCTCCCTGGTCCTGACCGGGACCGGCGATGTGCTGGAACCGGAAGGCGGTGTTATGGGCATCGGTTCGGGTGGCAACTACGCCCTGGCCGCAGGCCGGGCACTGGCCGATACGGACTATGATGCCGAGACGATCGCACGAAAGGCGATGGCGGTGGCTGCCGAGATCTGCGTTTACACCAATGAAAGCATCACGGTGGAAACGCTCGATACGGCTGGATAGACAGCCGTGATTTCTTTCCGCCCCGTTCTGGAAGAAGACCTGGCCTTGCTGGCGCGCTGGCTCGACAAGCCGCATTGGCGCAAGTGGTGGGGCGACCCGGAGACCGAACTGCGCTACATCGAAGACATGGTGCAGGGACGTGACACGACACAACCCTTCATTTTTCAGAAGGACGGCAGCGACAAGGGGTTTATCCAGGTCTGGTTCATAAAGGACCAGCAGAATACGGATTATGTCACCGAGTATCCCTGGCTGGCGCTGTTGCCGGAAGAAGCTGTCGGCGTCGACCTGTCCATCGGGTTGCAGGAGGACTTGTCGACCGGATTGGGGACGGAAGCCTTGCGGGCCTTCGTCGGGCGCCTCCTTGAAGAAGGGTACAGCCGGATTCTGATAGATCCCGATCCGGACAACGAACGCGCAGTCCGGTGTTACCGCAAGGTCGGGTTTGAGGTTATCCCCGAACTCGTCGGAAAAACCGGCGACAGCTTGTTAATGGAATTCAAGAACACGGAAGGCATGCGCGGGCGGACGCTCGATTTTTCTCCGCGCGAGATCGTTTCTGAACTCGATCGATACATTGTCGGCCAGAAGGACGCAAAGCGCGCCGTGGCGATTGCCCTGCGCAATCGCTGGCGCCGCCAGCAACTGCAGGGACAGATGCGTGAGGAGGTTCTGCCCAAGAACATCCTCATGATCGGTCCGACCGGCGTTGGCAAGACGGAAATATCGCGACGTCTTGCAAAACTGGCGAACGCACCCTTTACCAAGGTTGAGGCTACCAAATTCACCGAGGTTGGCTATGTCGGCCGCGACGTCGAACAGATTGTCCGCGACCTTGTGGAAGCCGGCATCACCCTGATCCGCGACAAGAAGCGCGAGGAAGTGAAGGCCAAGGCGCATGTTCTTGCCGAGGAGCGCGTGCTTGATGCGCTGGTTGGGGCAAACGCAAGCCCGGCAACACGCGAAAGTTTCCGCACAAAATTGCGCGAAGGCGAGATGGACGACAAGGAAATCGAGGTGGAAGTCCGCGCCCAGGCGCAGATGCCAAGCTTCGATTTGCCGGGCATGCCGGGCGCGAGCGTCGGCGTCATGAACATGTCCGATCTTCTCGGCAAGGCCTTCGGTGGACAGACCAAGACCAAGCGGACGACCGTAAGCGACAGCTACCAGCTGCTGATCAACGAGGAATCGGACAAGCTTCTTGACGAAGACAAGGTTGTCGAAGAGGCGATCGCGCTCGTCGAGAACTCGGGTATCGTGTTCCTGGACGAGATCGACAAGATCTGTGCACGCGAAGGCAGGGCCGGTGCGGATGTGTCGCGCGAGGGCGTACAGCGGGATCTGCTCCCCTTGATCGAAGGCACGGTGGTGTCCACGAAGCATGGTCCGGTCAAGACGGACCATATTCTGTTCATCGCATCCGGCGCGTTCCATGTCGCAAAGCCATCGGACCTCTTGCCGGAATTGCAGGGCCGCCTGCCGATCCGCGTCGAACTCAGGGCGCTGAACAAGGACGATTTCAAGGCGATCCTGACGGAGCCGGAAGCCAGCCTGATCAAGCAGTACGTGGCTCTCATGGAAACCGAGGAGGTCACGCTCGCCTTCACCGACGACGCCATTGACGAAATTGCATCCGTCGCAGTGGATCTCAATGCATCTGTTGAAAACATCGGCGCGCGCCGTCTGCAGACCGTGATGGAACGCATTCTCGATGAGATTTCCTTCACCGCCCCTGATCGTTCGGGTGAAACTGTTGAAATTACAGCTGATTTCGTGAAGGAAAACATCGGCGATCTTGCCAAGAACGTCGATCTATCGAAATTCATCCTGTAGCAAGGAACGGGTCGCGAGCGGGGATTTCACCGCTTGCGATGCGGGCGAACGAATGGCAGCATGCAGCCATGGTAGCTATTCGGAAAAGCAACGAGGAAGGCCATCGCCGGAAATTTCTGGTCGTGGTTGACGAAACGCCGGAGTGCGACAGAGCAATTGTCTATGCGGCGAAACGGGCGGCACGCACCGGTGGCGTCGTAACGCTTTGCTTCGTGATCGCGCCGGGAGATTTCCAGCACTGGCTCGGTGTTGAAGACATCATGCGCGCCGAAGCGCTGGAAGAAGCCGAGGCAATTCTCGCAAAGACGGCGGAGCGGGTGCGCTCAGTGGCAAGAACGGAACCGGAGACGGTCGTTCGGGAAGGCACGAAATCGGAAGAAATCCTCGAGCTGATTGAGGCCGACGCGGATATCGCAATTCTGGTGCTTGCCGCGAGCACCGGGTCGGAAGGACCGGGACCGCTGGTGTCTTCCATCGCGGGCAAGTCGGCGGGGACATTTCCGATCCCGGTCACGATCGTTCCAGGAAACCTGGATGACGATTCGATCGCGGCACTTGCCTGATGACATCCGTTCATGCGGTGAAAAAGTGGTGCTCGAACTTGATCATGCGTGTTAAAGACCTATCTAGTTTTTAACTATTCCAAACTGCTGTGAGATGGGTTAAAAGAACTCATCGGTGTTTTGCGATGAGGTAGAGGCGCAAGGCATTTGTCGAAACGGACGCGTTGTTGAAACGCAGGGACAAGAAACATGTTCATTCAAACCGAAGCGACGCCGAATCCGGCCACGCTCAAATTCCTACCGGGCCGCGTTGTCCTGCAGGAAGGAACTTATGATTTTCGGACCAAGGCGGATGCCGGGGCATCCCCTCTGGCGGAGCGACTGTTCGATGTGCCGGGTGTCGCCGCGGTTTTCTTCGGTCATGACTTCGTAACGGTGACCAAGGACGACACGGACTGGCAGCACATGAAACCCGCCATTCTGGGTGTGATCATGGAGCAGTTCATGTCTGGTCAGCCGGTCATGGCGGCAGGTCAGGTTGAGGATATCGAAGAAGGCGAGTTCTTTGATGAAGGCACCGAAGACACGGTGAAAACGATCAAGGAATTGCTGGAAACGCGTGTGCGTCCGGCGGTGGCGCAGGATGGCGGCGACATCACCTTCAAAGGTTTCAAGGAAGGCATCGTCTACCTGTCGATGCGCGGTGCATGCGCAGGCTGCCCGTCGTCCACTGCGACACTACAGCACGGTATTCAGAACCTGCTGCGCCATTTCGTGCCGGAAGTTGAAGAAGTCCGTCCGATCTGAAGTAAATTACCCAATGTTTACAAAGGCCTGACTGATAAGCCGGGTCTTTTTTTTCTGTTTCAGCAATCCAGACGCAACGCAAGCCCGCAATTGGGATTAGGCCCAAAGCTCGGCTCGACTTCGCGGATCGGGCGGGTTAGGTGCATTGGGTATGCGTGTACTGGCGATCGACACAGCTCTGGCCAATTGCGCTGCCGCGGTTCTCGACGACGGCAGTGAAAGCGCCTGCTTCGAATCCTTCGGCGAAGAAATCGGCCGGGGGCACGCGGAGCGGCTGATGGACATGATCGGCGAGGTCATGGCCGAGACATCCACCGCCTTTTCCGATCTTGACCGTGTTGTCGTGACAATCGGTCCAGGAAGCTTCACCGGTCTTCGCGTCGGCCTGGCGGTGGCGCGCGGTTTCGGTCTCGTTCTGGGCAAGCCGGTTGTTGGAATCACAACGCTTGCGGCAATCGCCCGTGCGTCCGCCCCGATGGACGGCGGCGCTCCGGTGCTGGTGGCGCTCACGGGGAAGGGCGATGAAGTCTATTGCCAGGAATTCGATGCGTCCGGTGAGAAAACCGGTGAGGCATCTGTTCGCACCATCTCCGATCTTGCGGCTTCCATGCCGAAATGCATAAGGTTGGCGGGCTCGGCTGCAGAACGGGTTGCGTCGGAGCTGGACCTGCCGGGCGAGCAGATCATCTCCCGGGCGGGGTTTCCCGGAATTCGGGATGTTGCGGAACTCGGACTTCTGGCTGATCCGGTCACGGCTTCACCATCGCCGCTTTATCTGCGGCCACCCGATGCAACACCGCAGACCAGGGGAAGGATTGAACGGCAATGAGTTTCTGGTGGTTCTGGACCCAGCCGCCGGTCGTGGAAGTGGCGCTGGACGAAGATCTGCCGAAGATTGCCGAGATCCACGCTGCTTCGTTTCCCAACAAATGGAATACCGAGGAACTTGCCCGGATGAAGGCGCAGGACGGTGTCACGATGCTCGTTGCCCGCCGTGCCAGTCCGTACGGTACGCGCGCACCGCTCGGGTTTCTCATTCTGCGCACAGCAGCCGACGAAGCCGAGGTGATCACGGTTGCGGTTCATCCGAGGCAGCGCGGACGCGGTATCGGCAAGAAACTGATGGAAGCCGGCCTGTTCCGGCTCTACGCGGACAGGTGCAGTCACCTGTTTCTGGAAGTCGATGCATCCAACGAGGCGGCTCTTCTGCTCTACAAGGGGCTGGGTTTCCGGGAGGTCGGCCAGCGGAAGGGATACTACGGCGGCAGCGAAGGCGACGGGACAGCGCTTGTCATGCGGATCGATCTTCGTTAAGCGCTGTGCTACGAAAATTCCGATCAATCATCAGGCGGCGACCAAATGACGGACGAGCGGCAAACAACGCTGGCGGAAATGTGTGTTGCAAAGGGCATGCGCATGACCGAACAGCGCCGCGTTATTGCAACGGTGATTGAGGCGGCATCCGACGAACACCCGGACGTTGAAGAGCTCTATCGCCGCTCCGTCGCGATTGATCCGGGTATATCCATTTCCACCGTTTATCGCACCGTCAAGCTGTTCGAAGATGCCGGCATGATTGAGCGGCACGACTTCAGGGACGGACGCTCACGCTATGAAACCGTGCCTGATGAGCATCACGATCACCTGATTGATTTGCGCAGCGGCCAGGTCATCGAGTTCCGCAACGAGGAAATCGAGGCCCTGCAGGAATTCATAGCCCGAAAACTGGGTTACAAGCTTGTTGATCACCGGCTCGAGCTATACGGCGTTCCGCTGGAGCCATCCCGGGATGAAAAAGGCGATGGCTGAGGTCAAGGCCGCCTGCATCATTGTCGTGCTCACGCTTGTCTCGCTCGTCCTGATACCGCTTCAGTGGCTTTCGATAAAATTCGGTCTGCGCAGCCAGGAGACCCTGCCCCGCATCTGGCACAGGATCGCGAGCCGCCTGGTCGGCATAAAGGTCCGTCAGATCGGTCAACCGGCCGCGAACAGACCGCTGCTAATTGCGGCAAATCATGCATCCTGGGTGGACATCACCGTTCTGGGCTCGCTCATTCCGCTTTCCTTTATCGCAAAGTCCGAGGTCTCGGGCTGGCCGATCTTCGGCCTTCTGGCAAAATTGCAGCGCACCGTGTTCGTGAACCGGACGCGGCGAACGGAAACAGGGCAGGCCGCGGACGAGATCGCCGAGCGCATGGCCGCCGGAGATGCGATGGTGCTGTTTGCGGAAGGCACTTCGAATGATGGCAATTGTGTCCTGCCGTTCCGCTCTGCCCTGCTCGGTGCCGCAACCCGTGCCCTTGGTGATGAGGATGGGGCGACGGTCTGGGTTCAACCGCTTTCGCTTGCCTATCAGGGGTTCTATGGTCTTCCCATGGGGCGTGCGCATCGCCCACATGTCGCCTGGTATGGAGACATGGAATTGCCGGGCCATTTATGGGGTATTTTTACCCGCGGCGCGCTGGACGTCATTGTGACGTGGGGCGAGCCGGTGCTCGTTGACAAGACGACGGACCGCAAGGCCCTGACCAGGGAACTGGAGAACGAGGTGCGCGCTCTGACGATCGCCTCTCTGCTTCAGAAGCCGGTTGAGCGAATTGATTTGGATGCGGCTGAAGAGCCTGCGTTCTTCTCAAACGGCGAAAAACCCGTTAATGCTGGCGCCGGAAATTGAATGCCGCTATACGGCAGTCCTGTTGAGGCCGCATCAGCTCCGTCAGGCTGGGTAGCGGTCGGGTGAGAAACCCGGACAAATGACCACCTGGACATATCTGCCGCGTGAACGAGGCAACGAGAAGCGAATGACAAGCCGCCCTGAACAAGATCAGGAAACGATCGGAAATGCCGTTTCCGAAAATGATGCCGCACCTGCTGCCCGTGGCAACCCGCGCAAGGTTTTTGTGCGCACGTATGGCTGTCAGATGAATGTCTATGACAGCGAGCGCATGACCGATGTACTGGGGCCGGAGGGTTACGAGGCTACAAACACGCTGGAAGATGCTGATCTCGTTATTCTCAACACCTGCCACATTCGCGAAAAAGCGGCCGAAAAGGTCTATTCCGAACTGGGTCGGATCCGAAAGGTCAAGGAAGCGCGCGCAAAGTCCGGCAAAGACATGATGGTCGGCGTGGCGGGCTGCGTGGCGCAGGCGGAAGGCGAAGAGATTTCCCGGCGTGCTCCGATCGTCGATCTCGTGGTCGGGCCTCAGAGCTATCACCAGCTACCCGGACTTCTGGACAAGGCCCGGACGGGCAAGAAGGTTGTCGAAACCGAATTCGACATCGATGCGAAATTCGGCCATCTCTCGGAACGCGCACAGACCCGGGTTCTGAAACGTGCGCCGTCGGCCTTCCTGACTGTGCAGGAAGGCTGTGACAAGTTCTGCACCTTCTGCGTCGTGCCCTATACCCGCGGGGCGGAGGTCTCGCGCCCGGTCGAGCAAATCCTTTCGGAGGCAGAGCGCATGGCGGCCGCTGGTGTGCGCGAAGTGACGCTCCTGGGGCAGAATGTAAACGCCTATCATGGAGAATCGCCGGATGGAGCGAGCTGGGGGCTTGGCCGGCTGCTGCGCAGGCTTTCGCAGATCGAGGGCCTGGACCGGCTTCGCTACACCACCAGTCATCCGCGCGACATGGATGATGATCTGATTGATGCGCACCGGGACCTGAAGAGCCTGATGCCGTATCTGCATCTTCCGGTACAGTCAGGATCCGACAAGATCTTGAAAGCAATGAACCGCCGGCACACCCGCGACGACTATTTCCGGCTGATCGACCGGATCAGGGACGCCGCTCCGGAGATTGCCCTGTCGGGTGACTTCATCGTCGGTTTCCCGGATGAGACGGATCGGGATTTCGAGGACACGATGGACCTGATCCGGCGTGTCGGCTACGGGTCGGCGTTTTCCTTCAAATACAGTCAGCGTCAGGGTACGCCGGGTGCGACGATGGAGAACCAGGTTCCGGAGGAGGTCAAGTCCGCGCGTCTCGCGGAGCTCCAGGAACTTGTGAGCGCCCAGCAGAAAGCCTTCAACGAATCCAGGCTCGGAATGATTTGCGATGTTCTTCTGGAGAAGAAGGGTCGAAATGAAGGCCAGCTTGTCGGAAAGTCACCCTGGCTGCAGCCGGTCCAACTGGATGCATCCGAAGCTCTCATCGGCAGCATACAAGCGGTGGAAATCGTCAAGATCGGGTCTAATTCGCTGTTCGGGCAATTGATTGACGGGCACAATGGTCGTGACACTGCACAGACGGTCACGGCCGCGATGGCTTAAAGGAGACGTCATTTGACGCGCGAGAGTACTTCTTCCTCACGCAAACAGTCTGATCAAGCAGCTGCCTCGGCATCCGATGCGACCCATGTCGTCCTGGCATTTGAAGACAACCGGTTGATCGGTGATCTTTTCGGCCAGTTTGACCAGAACCTTGCCTTGATCGAGCAACGGCTCGGGATCGACGCAATTGCCCGCGGAAATCAGGTCACCCTGAAGGGGTCGCAGGCCGGATGTTCGCAGGCGAGAAGCGCGCTTGAGGCGTTGTATCAGCGGCTTCTGCAGGGACAGGAGGTGCACCCGGGCGACGTGGATGGCGCCCTGCGCATGGCGGCTGCCGCCGAAGCCCAGTTGCCGTTGCCAACCCTTGAGCCGAAGTCACGACTGGCCTTTGCGCAGATCGCCACGCGCCGCAAGACGATTGTGGCGCGCACGCCGACACAGGACGCCTATATCCGCTCGATGGACAGGGCCGACCTCATTTTCGGAACCGGTCCGGCCGGTACGGGCAAGACCTTTCTGGCCGTTGCCTACGCTGCAGCGCTGCTCGAGCGCGGCGATGTCGCGCGCCTGATTCTGTCGCGCCCGGCGGTCGAAGCAGGCGAACGACTCGGGTTCCTGCCCGGCGAAATGAAGGACAAGGTGGATCCCTACCTGCGCCCGATCTACGACGCGCTCTACGAGATGATGCCCGCGGAGAAGGTAGACCGAGGTCTTCAGTCCGGGATGATCGAGGTCGCACCCCTGGCATTCATGCGCGGGCGGACGCTCTCCAATGCCGTGGTTCTTCTCGATGAAGCGCAGAACACGACGTCCATGCAGATGAAGATGTTCCTGACGCGTCTCGGCGAGGGCTCGAAGATGATTGTGACCGGTGACCCGAGCCAGATCGATCTTCCCGCTGGCCAGAAGTCTGGCCTGCGTGAAGCGCTGGGCCTTCTGACCGACATACAGGCTGTTGCCCATGTACGCTTCAACGAGACCGACGTCGTGCGCCACGAACTCGTTGGAAGGATCGTGACAGCGTATGACAATGCTGCCCGCGAGGAATCCGAAGCACGCGAACGCCGTTATGCCGAGCGGCAGCGCGAGCAACCGGCTTCAGGTCCGCGCAAGGCGGCAACGTCCTGAGGCAGTTGGCCATGACCTCTGCGCTGCCCGACGGATTTGTGCTCGACCTGACCCTGGAGGCGGGAGACTGGCCGGCTGAAAAAGACCTTTTGCGTCTGGCCGAGACCGCAATTTGCGCGACCCTGTCGAAAGGCAAGCTACAGGTAGTGGACAGCTGTGAGCTTTCGCTGCTGTTCACCGATGACGCCTCCATCCGGAAGCTGAACGGGGAGTGGAGAGACAAGGACAAACCGACGAATGTTCTTTCCTTTCCCGGAAGCGACCCCACCGATGACATCTATGGTCCGCTTCTGGGTGACATTGTCTTCGGCTTTGAAACGATAACCGCGGAGGCGCGCGATATGGGAGTTGATTTCTCAGATCATCTTTCCCATCTCACTGTTCATGGTTTGCTTCACCTTTTCGACTATGATCATCAGGAAAGTGACGAAGCTGAGCTGATGGAAGGTCTTGAGAAAACCATACTTGCATCGTTAGGCATTGATGATCCTTATGCTGGCAGTCCACTTGTGGTCGAAGGCAATTAGGTGGCATCATGGGGCACAAAGTTCTTGTATTGATAAATGATGAGCGCAGTTGAACCGCAAAGTCCGGAGGGCGAGTCCAAGACCGCAAGTTCCGGGCAGTCTTCCGACGGAGAAGATCCGCAACAGACGAAGCCGCAGCGCACTGCGGCCTTTCTTGAAAATCTCAAACGCGTTTTGCGCTTGGGGCGCCAGTCTTCGAGCCTTCGTGAAAATCTCGAAGACGAGCTGGCGCGGGATGGCAGTGGCGACACAGCCTTCTCGCCCGAAGAGCGTCTTTTGCTCGGAAACATCCTGCGCCTGAGAGAACTGCGTGTCGACGACGTCATGATACCGCGTGCAGACATTGACGCGGTTGACCTGGATACCAGTCTCAGCCGGTTGATGGAGCTGTTCCAAAAGAGCGGCCATTCCCGCATGCCCGTGTATGAAGATTCGCTCGACGATCCGCGCGGCATGGTCCACATCAAGGATCTCATGGCGTTCATTGCCGAGCAGGGTGTAAAACGTGACGTTACAACCCCTGTGGAAAATACTGACGCTGCAAACGCGGAAATTGAACCTCTGCAACCTGCGGCAGCTCGAAAGGGCCACAACACACAGAACCTTGATCTCTCCTGTGTTGATCTGTCGGTCACATTGAAGGAGACGGACCTTCTTAGGAACCTCTTGTTCGTTCCGCCGTCCATGCCTGCAACGGATCTCATGGCAAAGATGCAGGCTGGCCGGATCCAGATGGCGCTCGTGATTGACGAATATGGCGGTACCGACGGCCTTGTTTCGCTGGAAGATCTGGTGGAAGAAGTCGTGGGTGACATTGAGGACGAGCACGATGAGGACGAAGAGGAAATGCTCGCCTCTGCAGGTGAAGGTGTCTGGATAGCCGATCCGCGGCTACCACTCGAGGACCTTGATGAAGTTCTTGGAACGAAATTGTCGGGTGGCGAGATATCGGAAGATGTCGATACGCTCGGGGGACTTCTTTACGTGGCAGTTGGCCGCGTCCCGGTTCGAGGAGAGCTCTTGTACGTCCCGGACGAAGTCCCGGGGTTCGAGTTTGAAGTTATGGATGCCGATCCACGGCGCATCAAGCGCCTCAAGATCCGTCGCAAACGTGCGGAAGCCCGGCCGCAGGAGTTGCGCCGCCGCACGAAAAAGCCCGGTTCGGGATCAGCGGAAAGCGCCCAGACGGGGGCCGCAGATACTGCGCCTGAACAGCAGGCAACACTGGAAGGCTAGGCAGTGCCTGCATAATTGTACTTGACCGCCCCACGGTGAGCCGACGAATCTCCAGTCCTCACCTGGGGATTCGGATTCAATGCACTGGCTCACACAACGACTGTCTTTTCTGCCGAACACGTTCCTGTTGGCTTGGGGGTGGCAGCGCCGGTTCCTGGCAATCCTTCTGGGAGCGCTGAGCGCCTTGTCGCTCCCCCCATTCGGGATATCCCCGGTTCTTTTGATAACTTTCCCGTGTTTTGTCTGGCTTCTGGATGGCGCTCTTGAAGCGGACGAAAGACGCAATGGCGTGCGGTTTCGCACTGGTTTCGCACTCGGCTGGCTCTTCGGTTTCGGGTATTTTCTCGCAGGATTGTGGTGGATCGGTGCGGCCTTCCTGGTCGAGGCGGAGCGCTTTGCCTGGCTTTTGCCGTTCGCCGTGCTCGCCATGCCGGCGGGCCTTTCGCTGTTTACTGCGCTCGGTGTTGCGCTTGCCGCCATGTTCTGGACCGATCAGTTCCGCAGGATACTGCTGCTCGCCGCGTGTCTGACGCTTGCCGACTGGGTTCGGGGACACGTATTGACCGGGTTTCCTTGGAATGCGTTCGGGTATGGCATCTCCGACAGTCTGATCCTGGCACAAACCGCAAGTCTCGTTGGCATATATGGGTTGACCTTCCTGGTCGTCGCCATCTGCTCCGCGCCTGCGGTGCTTGCCGACGCAAAGCCGGCCGGCCAGAAGATTCGGGCAGTGTCCATTGCGGTTGTCGCCTTCGTCACGGTTTCCGCCTTCGGGGTTTTCCGGACCGTAACGGCAGATGTGGAATACACCGACCTTGATATCAGGATTGTCCAGCCCTCGATTGACCAGAAGGACAAGTGGCGGCCCGAACTCAGAGATACGATTTTTCAGACCTATCTCGACATGACGGAAGCTCCTCTCGGTGGAAACGCGCGTGTCGGACAACCAAGGCTGGTTGTCTGGCCCGAATCGGCGTTGCCCTTCCTTTTGACACAGGAGCCGGGCGCACTTTTTCGCATTGGACAGACATTGGGCGCCAATACCGAACTTGTTACCGGGGCGGTAAGGCTTGAAGCCGGTGCATCAGGGCCCGTGTATTTCAACAGCGTGTACGTCGTGGGGGGCGACGGCACCGTGAAGGGTGTTTATGACAAGGTGCGCCTCGTTCCGTTTGGCGAGTACGTTCCCTTCAAGGCTCTGCTGGAAAACATCGGAATTGCAAATCTCGCGGGACCGATCGAGGGTTTTGAGGCCGGTTATCATCAGCGGGTGCTTTCCACCACCGAAGATTTCAGTTTTCTACCATTGATTTGCTATGAGGCGATTTTCCCAGGCGTCGTCTCTGCAACGTCCGATGAACCCTCCTTCCTGTTGAACGTGACCAACGACGCATGGTTCGGACGCACGCCCGGTCCATTCCAGCATTTTGCTCAGGCGCGGATGCGCGCGATTGAGACAGGGCTGCCGCTCGTAAGGGCGGCAAATACGGGTATTTCCGCTGTCGTAGATGGATACGGAGCCGTTGTCGGAGAATTGACGGTATTTGAACGAGGTGTCGTAGATGCAGGTCTACCAGAGCAGTTAGGCACAACTATCTATGAGATTTTTGGCGACCTGCCGGTGTTGATTATTTCAATAACACTTGTCGGATTTGCAATATTCGCGAAATACAACCGCTACTCGCGTTATGATTGATAAAATTTGTTTGAGTTGAGTGATCGAAGTGTGATACAACCGTGAAACAGTCGATTGAAGGCTGATTCATGTACAAGCTAGGGGTTGCGGGCTTGCTTCAGTCTCTTGGATCTTGTGGGAGGATCTAGGAGAGCTTGTACCATCTGATGTGAGCGGACATTCGCCGCAAAAAGAAGAAAGAGCGACGTACATGCCCAGTAAAAAGTCTCCGAATCCGATTGATATACACGTTGGTAGCCGTGTTCGCCTGAGGCGAATGATGCTTGGAATGAGTCAGGAAAAACTGGGTGAAAGCCTCGGCATCACCTTTCAGCAGATCCAGAAATACGAAAAAGGCACGAACCGGATCGGTGCAAGCCGGTTGCAGCATATCGCAACGATATTGAAGGTTCCGGTGTCCTTCTTCTTCGAGGATGCACCGGGCACGCCTGAAGAGGCCGAGGGCTTTGGCGAGACACAGCCGACATCTTATGTTGTCGATTTCCTGTCTTCGTCAGAAGGCCTTTCCCTGAACAAGGCTTTTGTGCGAATCGAAGACCCCAAAGTCAGACGCCGGATCGTCGATCTGGTTCGTTCTCTGTCCGGCGATGAATAACAAATTTTCACAACGCGCTTGACGTGACGAAAAACTTCAAAGATTGATGCACCCGAAGCGGCGAAGTTATTCGCCGCTTCATTCATATTCATTCCCAGAAGGACGATCGCCAATGGCACGTCAGAATTATCTTTTCACGTCCGAATCCGTTTCAGAAGGACATCCGGACAAGGTTTGCGATCGAATCTCCGATGCGGTCGTTGATGCATATCTCCGCGAAATGCCGGAAGCCCGTGTTGCATGCGAAACGCTTGCCACTACCAATCGCGTCGTGATTGCCGGCGAGACCCGGGGACCGGCGGGCATCACCAATGAGTACATTGCGCATCTGGCGCGCATGGCCATCAAGGACATCGGCTATGAGCAGGATGGTTTCCATTGGGAAAACTGTGACGTCGCAGTTCATCTTCATGGTCAGTCAGCTCATATCGCGCAGGGCGTCGATGCAGGCGGCAACAAGGATGAAGGTGCTGGCGATCAGGGCATCATGTTCGGGTATGCGTGCCGCGAAACCGAGGAGCTGATGCCGGCTCCCATCCTCTATTCGCACAAGATCCTGAGCCTGCTCGCAGATGCCCGCAAATCCGGCAAGGAGCCGGTTCTTGGCCCGGACGCGAAAAGTCAGGTTACCGTCCGTTACGAGAACGGTGCGCCCGTTGCGGCGACGTCGATCGTTCTGTCGACCCAGCATCTGGATCCGGCGCTCACGTCGGAAGACGTTCGCCGAATTGTCGAGCCTTATATCCGTACAGCGCTTCCCGATGGCTGGATCACCGGTGAGACTGAATGGCACGTCAATCCCACCGGCGCATTTGTAATCGGTGGCCCGGATGGCGATGCCGGCCTCACCGGCCGCAAGATCATTGTCGACACCTATGGCGGCGCGGCACCTCATGGCGGCGGCGCGTTCTCCGGCAAGGACCCGACCAAGGTTGACCGGTCTGCAGCTTATGCCGCGCGCTATCTGGCGAAAAACGTCGTTGCGGCGGATCTGGCCGACCGCTGCACAATCCAGCTGTCCTACGCGATCGGCGTCTCCGAGCCGCTTTCGGTCTATGTCGATCTCCACGGTACCGGACGGTGCGATGAGGCCAGGTTGGAGAAAACGCTTCGTGATGTCATGGGCCTGAGCCCGCGCGGCATTCGTGAACACCTTAAGCTGAACAACGCGATCTACGAGCGCACCGCTGCTTACGGCCACTTTGGCCGTCAGCCGGATGCAGATGGCGGCTTTACATGGGAAAAAACGGATCTTGT
>JGI12316J15310_10000066_pt6 | contig 17512 bp, 11 predicted proteins | sample MarCyaLeptolynsp_FD_15310 | JGI IMG/M metagenome (IMG submission 15310)
GCGGTGACGGTCGAGGCGACCGACGCGGCGGGCAACAGCGCGACGTCGGGGGCCCTGGAGATCGTGGTCGACACGACGGCGCCGACGGTGAGCACGCCGGACCTGGTGGCAAGCTCGGATACCGGGGCGTCGAACAGCGACAACGTGACCGAGGACACGACTCCGACCTTCAGCGGCACGGCCGAGGCCGGCAGCCTGGTGACGCTGCTGGTGAACGGGGTGACGGCCGCGGCCGGCTTCGCGAGCACGGCGACGGGTGCATGGACCCTGACGGCGGGCACGCTGACGGCCGGCAGCTACTTCATCCAGACGCAGGCCCAGGACGCGGCGGGCAACACCGCGACCTCGGGTGGCCTCGGCGTGGTGATCGCAGCCGACGGGCCGACGGCGGGTAACGACACGCTGACCGGCACGGCGGGCGACGACACGATCGACGCGCTCGCCGGCGACGACATCGTCAGCGGCCTGGCCGGCAGCGACCTGCTGATCGGCAACACCGGCAACGACACCCTGTCCGGCGGCGCCCAGGCCGACACGCTCTCGGGCGGCGACGGTGCCGACCTGCTGGTCGGCGGCAACGGCTTCGACCTGTTCCTGGTGCAGGGCGGCGAGGGCGAGTTCGACACCCTCTCGGGCGGAGCCGGTACGGATACCCTGCGCTCGAGCACCGGTGACATCGTGCTCGACGGCTTCGGGGCCAACGGGGTCGAGGTCATCGACCCGGCATCAGGCGTGGTGCGCGGCAATGCCGGAGCCAACCTGTTCGACCTATCGGCGGCGGTCTGGGCGGCGGCGACCGGCGTGGTCCTGGCCGGCGACGGTGCCGACACCCTGATCGGTACCGACGGCGCCGACAGCCTGGTCGGCGAGGGCGGCGACGACGTCATCAGCGCCGGTGTCGGCGGCGACACCTTGATCGGCGGCGACGGCGACGACACGCTGCTCGGCCAGGCCCAGGGCGACACGCTGTCCGGCGGCTCCGGGCTCGACAGCATCATCGGCGGCGCCGGGCTCGACACCTTCGTGGTGAGCGGGGCGGACGACGCTTTCGACACGATGATCGGCGGCCTCGGCACCGATACCCTGCTGTCGCAGACCGGCGCCATCGTCCTGGACGGCTTCGGGGCCGGGAACGAGATCGAAATCATCGACAGCGCCACCGGCTCGGTGCTCGGCACCTCCAACGCCAACCTGCTCGACTTCTCCGACGCGACCTGGGCCTCCGGCGCCGGCAGCATGTTCGGCGGCGACGGGGCGGACACCCTGATCGGCACGACGGTCGCCGACGGTCTGTTCGGCGGCGATGGCGACGACGTGCTCTCCGGCGGGGCCGGCGCCGACACCCTGGTCGGCGGCTCCGGCAGCGACATCCTGATCGGCGGGGCGCAGGGCGACACGCTCTCCGGCGGCGCGGGCGCCGACAGCCTGATCGGCGGCGCCGGGCTCGACCTGTTCGTGATCGACGGCAGCGAGGGCATCGGCGACACCCTGAGCGGTGGCGTCGGAATCGATACCCTGCGCTCCAATACCGGCGACATCGTGCTGGACGGCTTCGCGCCGACCAACGCGATCGAGGTGATCGACCCGGCCAGCGGCTTCCTGGTCGGCACCGGCGACGCCAACCTGTTCGACCTCTCGGGCGCGGCCTGGGCCAGCGGCACCGGTAGCGTGTCCGGCGGCAGCGGCGACGACACCCTGATCGGTACCGACGGCGCCGACGCCCTGTACGGCGATGACGGCAACGACCTGCTGTCCGGCGGCGCCAGCGCCGACACCCTGCTCGGCGGTTCCGGCAGCGACACGCTGATCGGCGGGGCCCAGGGCGACACGCTCTCCGGCGGAGAGGGGGCCGACAGCCTGGTCGGCGGCGCCGGGCTCGACCTGTTCCTGGTGACCGGCAGCGAGGGCGCGTTCGACACGATCAGCGGCGGGGCCGGCACCGACACCCTGCGCTCGAGCACCGGCGACATCGTGCTGACCGGCTTCGACGCGTCGGCGCAGGTCGAGGTGATCGACGCGGCCAGCGGCTTCATCCAGGGCACCGACGGCGGCAATCTCATCGACCTATCGGGCGCGGCCTGGGCCACGGGAACGGGCGGCGTGTCCGGCGGCGATGGCAACGACACCCTGATCGGCACCGATGGGGCGGACGGTCTGTTCGGCGACGACGGCGACGACCTGCTCTCCGGCGGCGCCAGCGGCGACGCCCTGGTCGGCGGGTCCGGCAGCGACACGCTGCTCGGCGGCGTTCAGGGCGACACCCTCTCCGGCGGCGAGGGCAACGACGTCCTGAGCGGGATCAACGGGTTGGACCTTCTCAATGGCGGCGACGGCGACGACCTGCTCGACGGCGGCGTGGGTCCCGACACCCTGATCGGCGGCACCGGCGCCGATACCTTCCTGGCCGGCGACACCGATCGGATCGAGGACTTCACGACCGAGGACGCCATCCAGGTGTCGGGCGTGTTCGCGGCCGGTGACGTCTCGACCAGCTTCGCGGCCGGGGTCACGACACTCTCCTTCACCGGCGGACCGGCTATCGACCTGGTGGGCGACTTCACCGGCATCGGCCTCGAGGTGAGCGACGACGGCGCGACCACGACCGTCGTGATCGACAACACGCCGCCGACGGTCTCGGCGCCGGATCTCATCGCCTCCAGTGATACCGGCACGCCGGACAACAACATCACCGAGGACGCGACGCCGACCTTCGCCGGCACCGCCGAGGCGGGCAGCTCCGTGCACCTGCTGGTGAACGGCGTAACCGTGGCCTCGGGCACGGCCGACACGGCGACTGGGGCGTGGACCCTGACCTCGTCCTCGCTGACGGGCGGCACCTACAGCGTGCAGGCGGAGGCCGAGGACGCGGCCGGCAACAGCACCACCTCGGCCGGCCTGGACGTCACGATCGTCACCTCCGGTTCGGTGATCGACGGCTATGTCGCCGGCGCGACGGTGTTCGTCGACGCCAACGGCAACCTCGCCCTGGATGCCGGCGAGGTGAGCACGACCACGGATGCCGGTGGCAACTTCACCATCGCCGCCTCCGGTCGACTGGTGTCGTTTGGCGGCACCGACATCTCTACCGGCAGCGCGTTCGACGGCCTGATGAGCGCGCCGGCGGGCTACACGGTGGTCACTCCGGTGACGACCCTGGTCGAGAAGCTGGTCTCCAGCGGCGAGGCGGCCAACACGGCGGCGGCCGAGACCCAGGTGCGTACCGCCTTCGGGATCGACGCCTCCGTCGACCTGGCGGGCTTCGATCCGATCGCCCAGGCGATCGCCGGCAACGCGGCCGCCAGCGCCGTGGTCCGGGCCACGGTCGTGATCCAGTCGACCCTGGCGCTCAGCGCCGCGGTGGTCGCGGGCGCCTCGGGTGCCAGCGAGGCGTCGGCCTATGACGCGGCGGCCAGCGTCCTGGCGACCGCCCTGGCGGCGGATCCGGGCCTGAGCTTGACCGATGCCACGGCGCTGCAGGGCGTCGTCACCGGCACCGCGACCCAGCTCGGCGTGAGCGATGCGACGGCGCTCGCCAACGTGGCGACCGCGTCCGCCGGCACGGCGCAGATCATCGCCGGGCTCAACACCGCCACCCAGGCCTCGACGGCGAGCGGCACGCAACTGGTCACCGAGATGGCTCAGGTGACGGTGGTCGCCAACGGCGATGCCGCCGACGCGGTCCAGAGCGCGGGCAGCAGCGGCACCACGGAGGCGATCGACAGCGCCGTCACCAGCTTCACCGGGACCAGTCTCGACAGTGCCATCGACACCGCCGAGGTCGGCGACGTCGACGGCGGCGATGTCGGCACGGCCGGCGACGACACCCTGCGCGGCACCGATGCGAACGAGGTGATCGACGGCGGCGACGGCAACGACCTGGTCAGCGGCGGGCGCGGCAACGACGTCCTCGTCGGCGACACCGGCGACGACACCCTGCGTGGCAACGAAGGCAACGACACGCTCTCCGGTGGTGCCGGGTCGGACGACGTCAACGGCGGCAACGGCGACGATCTTCTGATCGTCTCCGGCACTGACGCGGTCTCCGACACGCTGGTCGGCGGGGCCGGCACCGACACCCTGCGCTCGAGCGCCGGCGACATCACCCTCGAGCGGTTCTCGAACACCGGCATCGAGGTGGTGGACTCCGCGACCGGCGTGGTGAACGGGACGGGAGTCTCGAACCTGCTGAACTTCGCCTCCGCCGTCTGGTCGGCGGCCATCGGCACGGTCCTGGCCGGACTCGGCAACGACACGGTCAAGGGCACCGGCGGCAGCGACAGTCTGCTGGGCGAGGGTGGCGACGATGTGGTCAGCGGCAACAACGGCGACGACTATCTCGCCGGCGGGACCGGGAACGACGCGCTGTTCGGCAATCAAAACAACGACACCCTGAGCGGTGGCGCCGGCATCGACACCGTCAATGGCGGCGATGGCGACGACCTGATCCTGGTTGGCGGCTCCGACGACGCCTTCGACTCCTTCGTCGGCGGCAATGGGTCCGACACCATCCGCTCGCTGGCGGGCGACATCGTGGTCGACCAGTTCTCGAACACCGGTATCGAGGTCATCGACAGCGCGACCAACGTGCTGGTGGGCACCGACAACGACAACTTGATCCGGCTCTCCGGGGCTGCCTGGGCCCATGGGTCCGGCACCGTCTACGGCGGCGACGGCAACGATACGCTGATCGCCTCCAGCAACGGCGAGGGTCTGTACGGCGAAGGCGGTGACGACCTGATGAGCGGCAATGACGGGGCCGATCTGATGGTTGGCGGCGCCGGGGCCGACACGCTGCGCGGCAACCAGGGGGCGGACACGCTCTCCGGCGGTGCTGGCAGCGACGACGTCAACGGCGGCAACGGCGACGACCTGATCCTGGTTGGCGGCTCCGACGACGCCTTCGACTCCTTCGTCGGCGGCAATGGGTCCGACACCATCCGCTCGCTGGCGGGCGACATCGTGGTCGACCAGTTCTCGAACACCGGTATCGAGGTCATCGACAGCGCGACCAACGTGCTGGTGGGCACCGACAACGACAACTTGATCCGGCTCTCCGGGGCTGCCTGGGCCCATGGGTCCGGCACCGTCTACGGCGGCGACGGCAACGATACGCTGATCGCCTCCAGCAACGGCGAGGGTCTGTACGGCGAAGGCGGTGACGACCTGATGAGCGGCAATGACGGGGCCGATCTGATGGTTGGCGGCGCCGGGGCCGACACGCTGCGCGGCAACCAGGGGGCGGACACGCTCTCCGGCGGTGCTGGCAGCGACGACGTCAACGGCGGCAACGGCGACGACCTGATCCTGGTTGGCGGCTCCGACGACGCCTTCGACTCCTTCGTCGGCGGCAATGGGTCCGACACCATCCGCTCGCTGGCGGGCGACATCGTGGTCGACCAGTTCTCGAACACCGGTATCGAGGTCATCGACAGCGCGACCAACGTGCTGGTGGGCACCGACAACGACAACTTGATCCGGCTCTCCGGGGCTGCCTGGGCCCATGGGTCCGGCACCGTCTACGGCGGCGACGGCAACGATACGCTGATCGCCTCCAGCAACGGCGAGGGTCTGTACGGCGAAGGCGGTGACGACCTGATGAGCGGCAATGACGGGGCCGATCTGATGGTTGGCGGCGCCGGGGCCGACACGCTGCGCGGCAACCAGGGGGCGGACACGCTCTCCGGCGGTGCTGGCAGCGACGACGTCAACGGCGGCAACGGCGACGACCTGATCCTGGTTGGCGGCTCCGACGATGCCTTCGACACACTGGTCGGCGGTGCCGGCAGCGACACGATCCGGTCGGTCTCCGGCGCCATCGTCGTGGATCAGTTCACCAACACGGGCATCGAGGTGATCGACCCGGAGAGTGGTGTCGTGGCGGGCACGGGGAACGCCAACCAGATCAACCTCTCCGGCATGTCGTGGGCGGCCGGATCCGGCGCGGTTCTGGCGTCCGACGGCAACGACACGGTCGATGGCACGAACGACGCCGATGCCCTGTACGGCGAGGGCGACGACGACCTGGTCAGCGGCAACAACGGCAACGACCTGCTGGTCGGTGGCGCCGGTGAAGACACCCTGCGCGGCAACCGCGATGACGACACCCTATCGGGCGGGGACGGCATTGACGACGTTCACGGCGGCGACGGTGACGACCTGATCCTGGTCGGGCCCGGCGACACCTTCGACACGATCCACGGCGGCAACGGCAGTGACACCATCCGCTCGCTGTCCGGCGACATCGAGGTCGATCGCTTCGCCGGCAACGGTATTGAGGTGATCGACAGCGCCACCGACGTGATCCGGGGCACGGCCGACGCCAACCTGCTGAATCTCGGATCGGCGTCCTGGTTCGGTGTCTCCGGCACGGTGATTGCCGGCGGCGGCAACGACACCGTTCACGGCACCAACGGCGCCGACACGCTGTCGGGGGGCAGCGGCGACGACAGCTACTTCTATGGCGGTGACGGTGCCGACCGGCTGGCCGGTGGTTCCGGGTATGATCTCTCCTTCGAGGGTGGCAATGGCGCCGACAGCCTCTACGGCGGCGACGGGGCCGACACCCTGCGAGGCAACCAGGGCGCAGACACGCTCGTGGCCGGCGGCGGCGACGACGCCCATGGCGGCAACGGCGATGACCTGCTGCGCTTCGACGGCCTGTTGGCGGGCGATCTGGCGGAGCTCGACGGCGGCGCCGGGTTCAACACCCTCGAGCTCAGCCTGACGGCGGAGCAGCTGGCGGATCAGGCGGTGCAGAGCGATCTCGCGGCCCTCGACGCCTGGCTCGACTCCGGTGGCGGCGGGATCTTCGAGGCGACGTCGCTGTCGCTGCGGCTGCGCAACGTCGATGACTACCTGCTGATCTAAAGCATGTGAATTTGCTCTATCTTATTGAATAAGCGCATGATTCATATCCAAGCCGGCATCGCGAGGCGATTCCGTCTTAGTCGATCATGCACTAGCATTGGCGGCATGCCGTCCCGGCCCTATGGTCGGGACGATGCTCGCCCGTTCCGGTCAGTCGGATCCCTCCTGAATGCTCACTTTCGCCGCCGCCCTGTTCTTCCTGATCATCACGCCGGGGATCGGGGTGCTGACGACGGCCGGCATCGGCGCCGGGTTCGGGACGGGTCCCGGCATCCGCTTCCTGGTGGGGCTGTTCATCGGCACCAACCTGGCGGCCCTGCTGGTGGTCACCGGCATCGCGGCGGTGGTGCTGGCGCATCCGGTGATCGGCCCGGTGCTGCTCTACGCCTCCCTCGGCTACCTGCTATATCTGGCGTTCCGCATCGGTTGGGCCGGATCGCGGGTCGCCTTCATCGAGCGCAAGCGCCCGCCCGGTATTCCCGGCGGCATCGGTCTGCAGCTGATCAATCCGAAATCGTATGCGGTGAACACCACTCTGTTCTCCGGCTTTCACTTCCTGCCGGCGGATCCGGTGATTGAGATCCTGATCAAGTTCGCGATCATCAACGTCATCTGGGTCCCGGTGCATCTTGCGTGGCTGTGGGCCGGGGTGTCGCTGAAGCGCCTCGACCTGGCACCGCGCACCCAGTCCGTGATCAACAAGCTGATGGCGCTATCGATGGTGATCGTCGTCGTTCTGGCGGCCATTCCCTCCGGTGGCTGATTCGCGCATGTTTCGGGCGATCGACGGTGCGCGGCGGACGCGATCGCCGCCTCCAGCACCGGTCAAGCCTCGGATTCAACGCGCTAATTGCGCTTTTTCGTTCAACCGTCAGAATAGGGACCGGAGAGCGGGCCTGACCGGTCGACCGGGGGATGGATAGATGCTGAGCAATATTTCCACCAAGCTTGTCGCGCTTGTGGTGTTCATGACGGTGGCGCTGTTCGCGTTCGCCGGCTACACGGTGTTCTCGCTAGCGAAGGTCGCCAAGCAGGTCGACCATATCGCCTCCATCGAGACACCGATCGCCGCCAGCGCCTTCAAGGTGGTCGAGGCGCAGCTGCAGCAGGAACTGGCGCTGCACGTGGCGATCTCGGTATCCGGTCAGGGACGGTCGGATCTCGGCGAGGCCTATATCGAGAAGTACAACGAGGCCTCGGGCCGGGTCGACGCCGAGCTTGCCGTGATCGAAGGCATCGTGGCGACGGCGGTGGACGTCGGCGACTCACGCTCCGAGGCCTATAAGGACCTGCAGGACCGGCTTCGCTCGATCCAGCAGCAGCGCGACGGCGTCGCCGACATCGCCGGCCGGGTGATCACCCAGTACCGCGCCCTGGTGAAGGCCGCCGGCGCGCGCATCCCGCGTCTGTCGGCGCTCGGCGGCAAGATGGAGGAGATCGAGAAAGCGCAGGCCCAGCTGATGGTCACGATCGACGATATGGTCCATCAGGTGAACGGCATGACCGCCGACTCGGTCGCGGAGATCCAGGCGGCCGAGTACCAGGTGATCCAGAACCTGATCATCGCCGCCGTGGTCATCGGCGCCCTGGCGCTGCTGGTCGGCGTGACGATGGCGCTGCGGATCCGCAGGCGCCTCGCCGGGGCGGTGTCCACCGTCGACCTCATCGCCGCCGGCGACATGACCGTCGATGTCGACCAGTCGGGTCCGAAGGACGAGGTCGGGCGGGTGCTCGGATCGATGGCGCACATGCAGCAGAACCTGCTCACGATCCTCGGCACCATCCGCACGGTCGCCGACGGCGTGACCACCGGCAGCGCCGAGCTGCGCCAGACCGCGCGTCAGGTCTCCGACGGCGTGAACGACCAGGCCTCCAGCATCCAAGAGACCTCGGCGGCCATGGAGGAGATGACCGCCGGCATCCGCCAGAACGCCAAGAACGCCGAAGAGACTGAGAAGGTGTCCGAGCGGATGGCGACCGAGGCCGGACGCTGCGCCGACGCCATGACCCAGACCGCCGCCGCGATGAAGGACATCTCCGACAAGATCCTGGTGGTCGAGGAGATCACCCGCAAGATCGAGCTGCTGGCCCTCAACGCCTCGGTCGAGGCGGCGCGCGCCGGCGAACACGGCCGCGGCTTCGCGGTCGTCGCCTCCGAGGTCTCGCGCCTAGCCGAGATCTCCAAGCAGGCGGCGAGCGAGATCCAGGATGCCTCGGCCGATGGCCGCGAGGCGGCGGAGAACACCAACCGCCTGCTCTCCGACCTGCTGCCGGAGATCACCCGGGTCAAGGATCTGGTGCAGGGCATCAGCGCCGCCAGCGACGAGCAGTCGGTCGGCGCCGACGAGATCAACGTCGCGATCCATCGCCTGAACAGCGTCGTCCAGCAGAACGCCGCCGCCGCCCAGCAGATGGCGGCGACCTCCGCGTCGATCGCCGGGCAGGGCGGCGACCTGCAGAAGTCGATGCTGTCGTTCAAGCTCGACGGCGCTGGACACGCCGGGGGCGCGCCATCGAAGCGCGCCGCACCGGCGAACCAGGAGGCCGAGGACGACGCAGGCGAGCCGGACCTCGACGACGCCATCACATCGGGCAATTTCGGCAAGTACTGAGGCCTCCGACGTGGAGCTTGAGAGTTTCCGCCGGCGCGCGCATTCGCGCTTCGGCATCGTCTTGCCGGACAACGCCGAGAGCTTCCTGCAGTCGCGACTGCGCACGCTGATGCAGAACAGCGGTCATCCGGACCTAGAGCCGCTGCTCACGGCCGCCATGGCGGATGGCGGGGATGACCTGTTCATCGACATCGTCGAGCAGCTCTCCACCAATCACAGCTACTTCTACCGCGAGCCGGCGCATTTTGAGTTCCTGTCCTCGGTGGCCCTGCCGGAACTCGAGGAGCGGTTGCGCCGGGAAGGATCGCGCGACGTGCGGATCTGGAGCGCGGCGGCGGCGGCGGGCGAGGAGGCGTATTCCATCGCCATGGCGATGCGGACCTATTTCGGTGCCCATTACAAGGACCTGGACGCCGGCGTGCTGGCTACCGACATCGCCAAGCGGGCGCTGCGCCAAGGTGCGGCGGGCGTCTATCGCGGCGACACCTTCCGCCACATGCCGCAACTTTGGCGTGACCAATTCCTGGAGCCGGTGGGCGAGGGCGGCTATCGTGTGATCAAGGCGGTGCGGGACGACGTCATGTTCCGCTGGCTGAACCTGATCGGGCCGCTCGGTGCGCTGCGGGGAGGATTTCACGTGATCTTCTGCCGCAACGTCATGATCTACTTCGACGCGCCGACCCGCGACCGGCTGGTGCAGGGGCTGAGCAAGCTCCTGGCGCCCGGCGGGTACCTGTTCATCGGCCATACCGATGATGCCGAGCATGCCCGCAAGTATCTCGACCAGCAGCGCCCGGCGATCTTCCGCAAGAGAGTGGCGCGATGAGCGGATCCGGGATCCTGGTGGTCGCGGCCGATCCGCTGCTACGCAAGGCGGTGACCGAAGGCCTGTCGGGAACCCGGGGGTTGGGGGACGTCGCGGCGATCACGCCGACCCGGGCGACGGCAGACCGGATGGCCGCGGCGGCGGCGGTCGTCGTCGCCGGCCGCGACGCGGACGCGGCGACGCTGAAGCCGGCGGTCGTCGCGGCGGCCGGTCGCCCTCTGGTGTTCATCGCCATCGGCCCCGGACACGGCGGGGCGCCGGGGCTGGTTGCCCTCGGTCCGGCGGGCGCGATCGCGGTCGATGTGCCGGACCTGGACATCCGCGCCCAACTGGCGACCGCCGCGCCCAGGGTGCTGGCGGCCCTGGAGCGCGCTGAGGCCCAGGAGCCGTCGGAAGCCAAGGGGCCGGCCGAGGCGGCGCCACCGGCGAGGCCCGCCGCCGCGCCGCGGCCGGTCGCGGCCGGGTCGCCCTATCTCGGCGTGGTGATCTGCATCGGCGCCTCCACCGGCGGCACGGATGCGCTGCTGAGCATCCTCTCGAAGACACCGCGCACCAGCCCCCCCATCGTGATCGTGCAGCACATGCCGGAGGCCTATGTCGGCGATTTCGCCGCCCGGCTCGACCGATCGTCGCCGATGGACGTGTCGCTGGCCCAGGATGACCTGCCGCTGCGTCTCGGCCTCGCGGTGGTGGCGCCGGGCGGCCGCCAGCTGCGGCTGCACAAGGATTCCAAGGGCATCTGGACGCGGTCGGGGGAGTCGGCCCGGTTCGGCGGCCACAGTCCGGCGGCGGACGTGCTGATGAACTCGGCGGCGGAGCAGCTCGGCAAACGGGCGATCGGCGTGGTTCTGACCGGCATGGGGCGCGACGGGGCGGACGGCCTGCTGGCGATGCGTCAGGCCGGGGCCCGGACGGTCGCCCAGGACGAGGCGACATCCATCGTCTACGGCATGCCGAAGGCAGCGTTCGAGAACGGGGGCGCCGACACGGTCGCGCCGCTCGGGAAGGTCTCCGACCTGATCGCCGGCATGGTGATGGCGTTCCGCTGACCGGCGCTCAGCCGCCGGCGATCGCGATCAGGGTCTCCGGGTCCAGTACCAGCAGCGGCTGACCCTCGCCCATCACGGTAGCGCCGGCCAGAACGTCGACCGAGTTCAGGGCCGGATGCAGTTCCTTCATGAACACTTCCTGGCGCCGCTTCACGCGGCTGACCGCGACGCCGACCCGGCGCTGCGGGGTGCCGATGATCACCACCGGGAATGCCTTCTGGGCGGCGGCCTCCTCGGGCGTTTCCCAGCCGAGCATCGTCTCGATGCCCCGGATGGCGAGGAAGCCGTCGCGGTGCTGGATGCCGGCCCGCTCGCCCACGCTCTGGATCTGTTTGCGGTCGACCTCGATGACCTCGATGATCGCGCGCTCCGGCAGGCCGAGATCGCGCGCGCCGTCGCTGACCACGATGATCCGCTGCAGGGCCGCGGAGACCGGGAAGCTGAGGTAGAATCGGGTCCCTTCGCCTTCCTCGCTGTCGATGTCGATGGCGCCGCCGAGCCGTCGCAGGGTCGTCAGCACCACGTCCATGCCGACGCCGCGTCCGGAGGTCTCGGTGATCGATGCCGCGGTGGAGAAGCCCGGCGCGAAGATCTGCCGATGGATCTCGCGCTCCGTCATCCGGGCGGCGTCCTGCTCGGTGATCAGCCCCCGCTCGAGTGCCTTGTTGCGGATCCGGTTGGTGTTCAGGCCGCGCCCGTCCTCGGCGATCATGATCTGGGCGACGTTGCCGTGCTGGGTCGCCCGCAGGGTCAGGGTCGCCTTCTCCGGCTTGCCCGCCTCGACCCGCTGGTCCGGCGGTTCGATGCCGTGATCCATCGCGTTGCGGATCATGTGGACCATGGGCTCCATCAGCGCGTCGACCATGGACTTGTCGATCTGGATGTCGCCGTCGTCGATCTCCAGCGTGACCTGCTTGCCGAGCTGGCGGGCGAGGTCGCGGACCAAGCGCGGCATACGGCCGAACACGATGCTGATCGGCACCACCCGCAGGTCCAGGGTGACCGAATGCAGCATCCGCAGCGTGGCCTCGGCCCGCGCGATCTGGTTGGCGAAGACCTTGCCGGCATCGTCGATCCGGGCCGCCGCGTCCCGTAACCGCTCGGCCTTGCGCGCGCCGCTCTGCGAGGCGAGCGAGCGCAGCTCCGCCGCCGTCGCCGCAAAGCCGGCCTCAGACGCGCCCTGGTCGAGCCGCGAGAGACTGAGCCGGAGTTCCGCCACGGTGTCGAGATAGCTGTCGATCAGGGCCGAGGAGACGCGCAGGGAACTGCCGCCGACGCTGCCACCCGAGCCGGCACCGCCGCTCTTGGGGGCGGCGGCGCCATCGCCGCGTTCGGCCGGGACGCCGCCGTCGCCGGATGTCGCCGGGGTCTCCGCCGGTTTCGGCTGCGGTCGGGGCGGCGGTGCGCTCGGTGTCGGTGCAGGTGCTGGCGCCGGCGCTGGTTCCGGTGTCGGCGCGGGGGCGGCCCGGGGCGGTTGCGGGGATGCGGGCGCGCTGCGTGGCGGCGCGGCGTCGGGGCTGCCGAACGGGGGCGAGAATCCCTCCTGCTGATCCGGCGACCAGTCGCTGAGCAGGGCGGCGTCCCAGGACCCCTCGTCGATGAACATGGCGTGACCGGGCGCCGGTTCCGCCGTCTCGGCGGGCGGGGGCTGCTGCGGGGCCGCGGAAGGGGGCGGGGCTGGCGCTGCTGTCGGGGCCGGCTGCGCCGCCACGGGAGCCGGCGTTTTGCCGTCGACCAGGAACGTCCAGGCCCGCAGCCCGTCGCCCGCCAGGGCCCGGACCGACGCCTCCAACGGACCGTCGTCGCCGGTCACCCCGATCAGAAACTGGTAGAGGTCCGGGTCGACCTCCACCAGCACGCGGTTGGAGATGACGGTCTGCTGATAGACCTGGGCCAGGATCTCATCGCTGCCGGGGGCGCCGTCGGGCACCATGACCTGGACAAGGACCAGACGCGCGCCCGGCCGCTCCAGGAAGGAGACCGCGTCGTTGCGGGCTCCCGGCGACATGCTGTCGAACAGGTCGTCGCCGAGCACCTTACGCAGTTCGGCAACGGCCGCCCCCGCGCCGGTGAGCAGAAGCGCCAGCTCGTCCCGCAGCCGGTCGTAGGTCTCGCGCGGCATGTCGAGGGAGGACACGGTCAGCCCCTCGATGCCGATGACCTCGCTCTCGCGGCGGATGTTCTCCACGACCTGGCGGGCGTTCGGGCGCTCGTCCCAGCCCTCGATCAGGGTCAGCTCGCTCGCCAAGCGGGCCAGGGCCGAGATTCGAAAGACGCCGAGTGCCCGGGCCAGGATGCCGACAAGCTCCCAGTCGGCCGGGGCGCCGCCGCGCACCGACAGACGATCGACCACGGCCTTGGCCTCGCGCGAGATGTGCGGCGACATGGAGTCGTCGACATCGTCCATCGACATGCCGGAGTCCGCGAGTTCCGACAGGACCCGCAGGCGATGGATGAACACGCAGAGCCCGCGGATCAGGGCGGTGCGGCCATCGCCGCCGCCCTCCTCGAGCACCCGCAGGATGGCTTTCAGCGACTCGGCGATGCCCTGATAGCCGACATCGTTCGCCGCCTCGCGGATCGCCAGCATCGAGGACACGATCGCCTGGTTGTCGAGCGTGTCCATGGCCGGATTCTCCAGCGCCTCCGCCAGCTGGCCGAGTTCGGCCGAGACAACGGCGTTGAACGGCTGGACGGTATCGGCCTGGAACTCGACCTCGGACGGGTCGGCGGGTGCCTGCGAAACCTGGATCGCCATGCGGCTCTGATCCGCGGCGGACAGGTCCTCCTCCGGGGCGGGCTCCGGCGCCGGCGGGGGAGGTGCCGGCGGGGGAGGTGCCGGGGAGGGAGGCGGCGGCGCCTGCGGCTGTTCCATCTGCGGCGGCGGTGCCGGTGCAGGGGCCGGTGCTGCGGCAGGCGCTGCGGTTGACGCGGAAACCTCGCCGCCGGCCCGCAACTGCGCCTTGGCCTGGCGCAGGGTGGCGATCAGCCCGGCGTCGCCGGCGATGTCGGCGCGGCTCTCCAGGCAGGCCTCGCGCAGATCCACCAGGGCATCGGCCGCCTGCAGCAGCAGATCCTTTGACGCGTCGGTCGGCTTGGCGCCCTCGTTGCGGAACATGTCGAGCAGGTCTTCCGCGGCGTGGGCGACGGTCTCCATGCCGGTGAGGCCCAGGGATGCCGCCACGCCCTTGAGCGAGTGCATCGAGCGGAACAGCGCCCCCATGATCTCCGGGTTCTCCAGGTCGCCCGTGGAGCCCGACAGATTGGCTTCGATGCCGCCGAGATAATCCTCGCTCTCCTGCTCGAAGAGCTCCCACATTTCCGAATTGCCGTCGTCGAAGCCGCTCATGTCGCCGCCCCGCCGCGCTCACCGCCGCGGAACTCGGGCACGTGGGCGGCGATCAGGCCGGAAAGGTCGATCACCTCGTGGAAGGTTCCCTTGTGGGTGATGACCCGGGCCTGGCCCTCCTCGTCAGCCGGCCCGGCCGGGCTCTCGTCGTCGACGATGCCGAGCACGCCCTCGGTGGCGATCGCCCATTTCTCGTCGTGATGGTTGACGATGATGTGGATCGACTGCTTGTCGTGGCCGCGCTCGGTCAGGCGCAGCACCGGCAGCACGTTGCCGCTCACTTCGATCACCGAGTCGATCTTCACGCCGGGCCGGCGGGGCAGGGGGGCGGTGCCGATATTGTCGATCGCCCGCTCGACCGCGGTCGAATCGATGGCGAACAGTCGGCCGCCGACGGTGATCGCCATGTATTTCGGTCGCTGGCGGACCAGCGTCTCCTCGGGATCGGCGACCTCGGCGACGGAGCGCTGGTCGGCCAGCAGCGGCAGCGTGTTCTGCGCGTTGAACCAGCGATCGGCGTCGACCGCCTGAACCAGTTCGCCGTTCTCGTCGAGGAAGGCGTGCTGCACCTCCTCGCCGGAGACCAGCCCGCGCATCGCCTTTGCCGGCCCAAACTCCCGGATGCCGAGGATGCGCTCGACGGCGATGCCGATGACCGCGTTGGCCCGTTGCATGACGATGCACATGGCAAGGTCGAGCGGGGTCTCGCGGGGGGCGGTGCGCATCACGACAAGGGGAATCGGCTCGTCGCGCAGCACCATCACGCCGACATAGTCGTCGGCATCGCCCTCGACCCGCTCCATCTTGTCGATCTCGACGACCTCGCGCACGCGCGACAGCGGCACGCCGAAGCGCCGACCGTCGGACATGAACAGCAGGACCGGGATGCGCTCCTGGTCGTTCGAGCCGGGCTGCACCACGGCGTTCATGGCGCCGCTCCGGCCGGGGCGAGAAGCCGGTCCAGCGTCTCGACCAGCAGGCCGCCGCCGGTGGCGTCGACATCCTTGCTGACCGAGCCCGACGGCTTGCCGATCACCGCGTCGGCGCCGACCAGCCGGGCCTCCACCGCTTTCGGCGATGCCGGGTGGGTGAGGGAGGAGAGCACGACGACCTTGGCCGTCGAGAGAATCCGCAGGCGGCGCAGGCACTCGATGCCGTCCATCACCGGCATCTCGATGTCCAGGGTGACGACGTCCGGCGACAGCTCCCGCGCCATGTCGACGCCCTCGCGCCCGTTCTCGGCCTCGCCGACGACTTCGTAGCCCTCGGCCCGCGCGAGGATGTTCTTGATCGTGAGGCGAACAAGTTTGGAGTCGTCGACGATCAGGACCTTGGGCATGCGGCGGTCGTCTTCCCGGCTGCGATCAACGCCTTGAAAACAAAGCGCTCAATGGTTCCATATCGGGGAAGGTTTGCCTACCCGTTTGTCGCCCGCGATGCGGAAACATCTTCTGCGGGCGGTGGCAGCCATTGTACCATCGCCGTCGGAGCAACGAACAGCCGAGCGAGGTGTTGGGTGCTGGGTTGGCATTTCGTCGACGAAACGCTCAAGGACGGCGCGGACGTGCCACCGGATGGCGAGGCGCTCACCGCCGGCGGCCCGCTGCAGCTGTGCGAGCGCGGGTTGCACGCCTCGGAGCGGGTGCTGGACGCCCTGAAATTCGCGCCAGGCGACACGCTGTGCCGGGTCGAGTGCGATGGCGTCGAGGAGCGTCAGATCGATAAATTCGTCTGCGCCTCGCGCACGATCGTGTGGCGAATCGATGCGGAGGAGGTGCTCCGCGCCTTCGCCCGGCGCGTCGCCCTGGAGGTGTCCGAGTACTGGGACATGCCGGACGAGGTGCGCCGATACCTGGAGACCGGCAACGAGACCCTGCGGGTGGCGGCCCGCGGTGCGGCCCGTCAGGCCTCGCGCGACGCGGTGCTGGCCGATGAGCCCCAGGCCGCGGCGGCGGGTGAAGCGGCGCGGGCGGCGGCGGCCCGCACTCACGCGGCCCGATCTACCGGTTTGGCGGCGGCCTGGGCCGCGTCCAAGGCGACCCGCCGCGAGGAGGCCTGGGCTGAGTTTGACGCCTTGCTGGAACGGATGGTCGAGGAGGCCCGTGCGACGGCTCCGGCGGCGGGCGACGACGACGAATGGGGCGACTTCGCCGACGAGATCGAGGCGGAGTTCAGCTGACTAGATCTCGCCGGATGTCCGTCGAGCCGCGCGAAGCTTATCCGAAGAACCCGCAGCGGTGCAGCTGTTCGTGGAACTTTCGCAGGGTGTTGGCCTTCTCGGTCGGATCGCCAATTGCGGCGACCAGTTCGTCCTCGAAGTTCGGCCGGCGCAGGTGGCGGACGATGATGTTGCGCGCCAGGTTCGAGGCCTTGCCCTTGGGCAGCATCTCCGGCTGCACCATGCTGACCAGCATGAACGCGCGGATGTGCAGCGGCTTGTCCGGGTTGTCGAGCTTGTCGAGGATCTTGCCGTCGGTGATGTAGGACACCAGCAGCTCGTCCAGCCGTTCGGTCAGCGCCACCTTGCGCTGGGACGGAAGGTTCGACTTCTCGATGTGGTGATAGATCGAGGTGACCTTCGCCATCTTCTTGTTCGGCGGCAGCTTGTCGCGGATCAGGTGGTTGATCGTCTCGGAATGAACCAGAAGCTTGTCAAGCAGCGCCTCGAGATCGTCGCGCAGCACCGTCTGGCCGATTTCGCTCTCCATCATCGCCAGCAGGTAACCGGTCTTGCGGCCGGCGTCGCTGAGCGTTGGCAGCATGGTCTCCGCCGCCTCCTTCATGCCCTTGCTGCCGCCCTTGTTGATGA
>JGI12316J15310_10000228_pt19 | contig 17507 bp, 15 predicted proteins | sample MarCyaLeptolynsp_FD_15310 | JGI IMG/M metagenome (IMG submission 15310)
GGATGCGTTTTTCCAGGTCAGAGTGGGACAGGGTCTCGTCCATTCCAAGCGCAATGTTCTCCAGAACCGTCATCGCTTCAAACAGGGAGAAGTGTTGAAAAACCATGCCGACGCCCATGCCGCGGGCGGCTTTGGGATTGGCGACATGTACGACTTCGCCATCCAGCAGGATCTGACCCTCATCCGGTTGCATGATCCCGTAGATCATCTTGACCAGCGTGGATTTTCCAGCGCCGTTTTCTCCCAAGAGGGCGTGGATCTCACCCGGCATGACCGAAAAACTGACATGGTCATTCGCGAGCACGCCCGGGAAAGCCTTCGTGACACCCTGAAGTTTAAGCCGGTACGGTATTTCAGTTGTCATGAATTTCTCCCTCTTGGCCCGCCGCTGTTTTTGCTTCGCTCGGTTCGATGGCAGTCAATCGCGCGAGGATTTCCGCCGCCGCAAATGCCGCAATGACTTCCGGACGTTTGTCCGGGCTCCGGTTTGCTCCGATGGGGCATGTCAGCTTTTCAAGGTTCGCTGGCTTTGCGTCGGATTGCCGGTACCAGCGCTCAAACAGCGTACGTTTGGTTGCCGAACCGATCAGTCCGACATAACTCGCGTCACCGCGCGCCAGCGCTTCCCCGGTAATCAGAAAGTCCAACGAGTGGTCGTGGGTCAAAACGACGAATGCGGCACCCGGCGCGGCGTTGCGCACGACATCTTCCGGTATCGATGTCAGGCATGTTTCGACGGCGTAGTCCGCCAGTGCCAGCTCGTCCTTGCGCGTGTCGACAAGGATCGTTCTTACCGGAAGCAGCAGCAGGGCCTTTGCCAGGGCTCGACCGACGTGACCGGCGCCGAAAATATAAACACCGGGATAGGCCTCGTGGGCAATGTCATCACGGGTTACAAGTTCTAATTTGCCGGCGTCATCCAATATGGACAGTCGGACCGAAACCCGTCCGCCGCAACATTGTCCGATTTCCGGACCGAGTGGAATATCAAGGGACTTTGAGGCTTGTCTTTGTGCGACAAGACTGCGTGCCTCTTCAATCGCCATGAATTCGAGCTGGCCGCCGCCAATTGTCCCATGGGTCGCCCGTTCCGACACCAGCATCCACGCGTCGGAATTTCTAGGGGAGGAGCCGCGGACAGTCTCCAGGGTGACGAGGCAAACATTGACGTTTGAGGAGAGAAAAGTGCGCAGGTTTTTTGCTGTCCCCATGGTTCACATATCCTCCCCGGACATTTGCAGACGCTCGACAGCCAGCAGAATGCGTTCCGGCGTCGCCGGAGCATCCAGTCGCGGACACCGGCGATAGTCGGCAACGCTTGCCACAGCCATGGACAAAGCCTCGAGCACAGACGCAGCCAACATGAACGGCGGTTCCCCGACGGCCTTCGAGCGCCTGATCGAGCGTTCTTTGTTTTCCGACCAATCGGCGAGATGCACGTTGAATATTCTGGGTTTGTCGGAGGCGAGGGGGATCTTGTAGGTTGACGGCGCATGAGTCCTGAGCCGCCCGGCATCGTCCCACCACAATTCCTCGGTGGTCAGCCAGCCCATTCCCTGTACGAAGCCTCCTTCAATCTGGCCCAGGTCGATTGCCGGGTTCAGGGAGCGTCCGACATCATGCAGTATATCGACCCGAACGACCTGGTATTCACCCGTTAACGTGTCGATGCTGACTTCCGAAACCGCGGCGCCATAAGCAAAGTAATAGAAAGGCCGGCCCTTTCCCGTTGCCCGGTCCCAGTGAATATCCGGTGTCTTGTAAAAACCGGTCGCGGACAATTGCACGCGGTCCATATAGGCGGCCTTGATGAAATCGGGGAAGGGCATCACTCTGGCGCCGAGACGGACGGTGTTCGCAACAAACGACACGTCGTCTTCGCGCACGTCGTACTTTCCGACTGCAAATTCCACGAGACGCTGCTTGATCTTGTCCGCTGCATTTGCGGCGGCCATGCCGTTGAGGTCGGACCCCGAGGACGCCGCGGTTGCCGATGTGTTGGGAACCTTTTCCGTAGTCGTCGCGGTGATCTTGATACGGTCCAGATCAACCTGAAAGCTGTCTGCAACGACCTGGGCGACTTTTGTAAACAGGCCCTGGCCCATCTCGGTGCCGCCGTGATTGAGATGGATCGAACCGTCATTGTAGACGTGGATCAGGGCGCCGGCCTGATTGTACCAGGTCGCTGTAAAGGATATCCCGAATTTGACAGGCGTCAGGGCAATGCCCTTCTTGATGATCCTGTTGCGGGCATTGTGTTCCAGCACTGCCGCCCGGCGGGCCGCGTAATCGGAGCTTTCCTCCAGTTCGCCCACCAAGCGATGCAATATATTGTCGGTTACGGTCTGATGATACGGAGTGACGTTTCGTTCGGCGTCGCCATAGAAGTTGGCTTTTCGGATCTCAAGCGGATCTTTTCCCAGGTGATAGGCGATCTCCTCAATCATGCGTTCGGCGGCGACAACACCCTGCGGGCCCCCGAACCCGCGAAAAGCGGTGTTGGAAACGGTATTTGTCTTCATGGGGCGCGAGCGCAGCCGGACATGCGGGTAGAAATATCCATTGTCGGCGTGAAACAGCGTCCGGTCGGTCACCGGCCCAGAAAGATCGGATGAAAATCCGCACCGTGCGGCGAACACGCCGTCGACAGCGTCAATCCGGCCGTCCCCGTCAAATCCGACCTCGTAGTCGATCTTGAAATCGTGACGCTTGCCGGTGGCAATCATGTCGTCATCGCGATCCGGGCGGAGTTTTACGGCCCGGCAATGTTTTTTGGCCGCCACTGCGGCGACCGCGGCGAACAGGTTCGGCTGGGTTTCCTTTCCTCCGAACCCGCCGCCCATGCGGCGCACCTTGATAACAACGGCGTTGGACGGCACGCCAAGCACATGGGCTACCATATGCTGGACTTCGCTTGGATGCTGCGTGGAAGAGAAGACAGTGACCTCGTCATCCTCACCCGGTATCGCCATGGCAATATGGCTTTCCAGATAGAAATGATCCTGCCCGCCGACACGCATCGTCCCGCTGATCCGGTGTTCAGCCTGCGCCAATCCGTTCTCGATTTCGCCGCGCTCAAGCTTTAGCGGGGCAGTGACGTGTGGCGCATTCGCGGCAAGCGCATCGGCGACATCGACCAGATGCGGCAGGTCGAAATATTCGATCTCAGCCAGGGACACCGCCCTGCGGGCGAGGTCGCGGCTTTCGGCTATGACCGCGAATATCGGCTGACCATGAAATTCGACCGTCTTTTCCGCGAATATCGGTTCGTCGTGCAAACCGGTCGGGCTGACATCATTGTGGCCGGGAATGTCCGACGCCGTCAGAACATCGACAACGCCCGGGGCCTGCCGCACCTTTTCCAGATCAAGGCGCCTGATCTCCGCGTGGGCGCGTTCGGACAGGCCGAGATAGGCGTGAAGCGTGCCTTCGGGCATGGTGATGTCGTCGACGTACTCAGCCAGGCCGGTGACGTGTTTGTGGGCGGAATCATGCCGCTGGTTGCTGTGGTACGTGGCGCTCGTGTCGCTGTTCGCTTTCATGACATGCTCGCGGCTGGTTTTGCATCGCGCGGCAGCCGGACGGCCCCGTCGGTTTCGGCGTGCTCGAGATAGAAGCGGCGCAGCAGTTTTCGTGCGACCAGTGACCTGTATTCGGCGGAAGCCCTCCAATCGCTGATTGGCTGGAAATCCTGCTCGAAACAGGTCTCCGCATGCCTCATCGTTTGTTCCGACCAGGGTTTGCCGACAAGAGCTTTTTCGACGGTCGCTGCACGTTTTGGTGTGGCCGCCATGCCTCCGTATGCAATTCTCGCGGATGCGATCATGCCGTTTTCGACAAGCAGCGAAAATGCGCCGCAGACCGACGAAATGTCCTCGTCGCGCCGTTTGGAGATTTTGTAGGCGGCGTTTACGGAGCCTGGCTTCGCCCGGGGAATGTGGATCGTTTCCAGAAACTCACCCGGCGATCTGTCCTGCTTCCCGTAGGTGATGAAATAGTCTGCAAGGGGCAGGGTGCGCCGTTCCGGTCCCTTGCGCAGGGTGATGGTCGCATCCAACACAATCAAAGCCGGCGGCGTATCACCGATAGGAGAACCGTTTGCGATGTTGCCGCCGATCGTCCCCATATTGCGAACCTGTCGACCGCCAATTCTGTCCCAGAACCGGCCAAGATGCGGGAACTTCGTACGCATCACCGCTTCGCATTGAGAATAGGTTACGCCTGCGCCGAGTGTCACTCCCTCCGGGCTGTCGTCAATTGAAAGCAGTTCATCAAGGTGAGCGATGAAGATCGCCGGCGAAATGCTGCGCATGAATTTTGTGACCCACAATCCCACATCGGTGCTACCGGCGACGAGTGTTGCGTCTGGTTCCTTGAGCAGGATTTCGGCCAGGTCGTCGACACTGGCCGGGAGGATGGCAATGTCGCTCCCTCTGGAAACCCGGACACGCCGGCCATCATTCATCTCGTCCAGTCTGGCTGAAATCGCATTGCGTTCCATCGTCAGGGCATCTTGGGCGGGGTCGCCACCGCCAAACACTGCCTTCGCCGCATCGATTATCGGCTGATAGCCGGTGCAACGACACAGGTTGCCCTGCAGGGTGCTTTCAATCTCCTCATCGCAGGATAAGGGTTTGCTCATCCACATCGCATAGAGCGACATGACGATGCCTGGTGTGCAGAAACCACACTGGCTGGCGTGGTGGTCGACCATTGATTGCTGGATCGGATGGAGTGGCGCTCCGGTTTTGGCCACATGTTCGACTGTCACCACGTGACAACAGTCGATGGATGCCAAGAGCCGGATGCAGGCGTTCACCGCTTCATATTGCAGCCCGGTGGCCGTCCGCCGACCGACAAGTACCGTGCAGGCACCGCAATCGCCTTCGGCACAGCCTTCCTTTGTTCCCGTCAGATTTTTCCGAAGCCTGATGAAATCAAGCAACGTATCGGATGCGCCGACATCGCTGATGCGGACATCGCGATCATTCAAAACGAACCGAATTTCTGTTCTGATGTGATCCACCGGTCCCCGCTCCATTGACGTCTGGAAGCCGGCCCTTATCCAATGTGCGGCGAATTGGCATGCACATTCAACGGGCCGGTCTTCTCTTTGCGCCGTCTGTATGGGCAGCCATTATGATCCAATGGAGCAGATTGGATAGATCGCTGATCCTTGATCTATTTCAATGAAAAATTGATAATGCGATGGGACGATGCAGATCGGATTGAGAATGCGATCTCCGGCATCGAAAAGGTGCAATGTCTATCGCACCCTTCGGATTGCAGCTTCAGGCCGCGGCCACGTTCTTCAGGAACCGTTCGATCGACTCGCGAAGATTGCTTGTTGTCGAGGACATCTCGCCTGCGGAATCTTGCACAATTGCTGCAGATTTCGTTGATTCCGTCACGGCTTCACCGACACCGTCCATACTCGACGCAACTTCCTGCGTGCCGTTGGATGCCATTTGTATGTTCTGGCTGATCTCGCCGGCCGCGGCGCCTTGCTCTTCGACAGACGAGGCAATCGCTGTCGTGTAGGTATTGACCTCTTCCATCGTTTCGGCAATTTCGCCAATCGCGTCAACGGCACTGTTTGTTGATGATTGGATTGCCGTAATCTGTGTACTGATCTCCTCTGTGGCTCGCGCAGTCTGGTTTGCAAGAGATTTTACTTCTGCCGCCACAACCGCAAATCCCTTACCCATTTCACCGGCCCGCGCGGCTTCGATCGTTGCATTCAACGCCAGCAGGTTGGTCTGTTCGGCGATATCCTGGATGAGATTGACCACATCTCCGATTTTCTGAGCGGCTTCCGCGAGCCCCGCGACATTGTCGTTGGTCATGCGCGTTGTCTCGGTTGCCTTTCTGACAATTGTGGTCGTCTGGCCGACTTGTGTGCTGATTTCCGTAATCGATGCCGACAATTGTTCCGCGGCACCGGCCACGGACTGAACATTGCCGTTCATCTGGTCGGTAACGCGGATTGTCGTACCGACGCGGTCTGTCGCCGTTTCGGCAATACCGGACAGGGTCGTAGCCGTTTCCTTGAGAACCAGGCTCTGGTGGGCAGCGGATTCGAGTTTCTCCGTAACCTCGTTGCGAAACTCTTCGATCAAATCACCGACGCGAGATTGTTTCGAAGATTCCGCGTCCATCATCGCGACTTGGTCCGCACGCATCTTATCGGATTGAGCGGCTGCTTCGTCCGCCGACACAATCGCCGCCTGGGATGATCGGAAGGCTATACCGAGTTTGATCGTCACCCACACCAAAACACCAGTCTGAAGCACCAGAATGACCGCATGGACCATAACACGCGCGATATCGCCACCGTCCGGGAAAACGGCCGCCGGATATACAAAATTGAGTCCGAGGTGATGCACAGCGACTATCGCGGAATAGGCAATCAAAGCCCTCGGATCACACCAGCCTGCCATCAGAGCAAGGCTCGCGAAGAAATACATGTGCATATCGATCTGATAAGCATGGCCGGAGAGCGCCAGAACACACAGAGAAACCAGTCCCGCAGTGGCAATCCCGGACAAAATTCGTCCAAAGACGTCATTCTTTCTCGAAAGCAGATAATAGGTCGGCAACGCCGCGAAAAGAATGCCCATTCCCAGAACCAGAACGGCCGGCTGGTTGCCGACCAAAACCGTTAGGGTAGCTGCCAGGATCGCGTTGAACCACAATGAAGCAATGACAAATGGTGCGAACGTCGCTCTGAGTTTCTCGATCTGTGTCATCTATGGCCCCTGTTGCCCTTTAAAATAAAGTGATCGGGGTGATCACGCATCGACTCCGCCGCCAAAGCAGAAAATTCCAAATTCAGCATCGCCGACAAACATAGCCCCCCGATCGTACAGGTCGGTTTGGAAGGATCGTTTGTCGAAATGGGCGATCACGGCCCAGGAAAGACCTGTTCCGCCAAGTATTTTCCCACCTGCCGAGGCCACGATGCCGGCGACCCGAGCTTCAGATGAAAAGGGAGGTCCGAACACCACAACACGGTTTGTGCGCGGAAGGGACTGTGCAAGAAACAAGGCCAGAACCGTAAACAACACGAAACCGCAAAGGACGCCTTTGTCCCAATAATTCAAAATCGCGTCCCCATTCACCATTTGGTGAAATTATAGGGAATTGGAAAACAAATTCTAAATTCACGGGTCGACTTTCCTGTTTGCGGATATTGGAACAATTGCCGAAGAACGTCATGAATTGCTTCAGGGAACCCGTTCGGCCACCTGTCCGGGCAAGACCCGGAAACAAACATCACACGGACTTACCGTGTTTGAAATCGACGCCCCATGCGCCCTTTCGTAAAAGCCGGCGCGTGGGGCTTTTTTTGTATTGAAATCCCTGTTGTTCCAAGCATTGCCGCCGGGCCGGATTGGAAGCGCCGTTGACCCGGTTGCGGTCCCGGTCCATTAATTTGGGGTCAATGCAAAGGATGGTCATCAAACATGTGCTCGCCAAACGATTATACGATTCACGGAGCGCACCATCACTTCGGGTGGGACAATTCATTCCCGCCGGTCGAGACGGTGGCACCGGGATCAACAATCTTTTTTGAATGTCAGGATTCTTCTGCCGGACAATTAGCCCCGGATTCGACCCTCGACGATGTTGTCAATCTGGATTTCGGCAAGATCAATCCGGTTACTGGACCGATTTATGTCGACGGGGCAGAACCTGGTGACGCCATCAAGGTGACCATTCGCCAGTTCGAGCCGTCAGGTTTCGGCTGGACCGCCAATATTCCCGGCTTCGGACTTCTGGCCGATCAGTTTACCGACCCGGCTCTGCACGTCTGGAAGTATGACCCCGGCACCATGGGCCCCTCTTTGTTCGGTCCGGGAGGCCAGGTGCCGCTCAAGCCCTTCGCCGGGACCATCGGATTGGCGCCGGCCGAAACCGGCCTGCATTCCATCGTGCCGCCTCGGCGCGTCGGCGGCAATATGGATATTCGCGATTTGTCGGTGGGGGCGGAGCTCTATCTTCCCGTTGAGGTGGCAGGAGGATTGTTTTCCATAGGCGATACCCATGCCGCGCAGGGGGACGGCGAAGTGTGCGGCACGGCCATCGAAAGCCCCATGAATGTCACGGTGACGCTTGATCTTGAAAAGGGCGCGGATCTCAAAATGCCGCGCTTTACGACGCCCGGCCCGGTTACCCGCCATCTTGACGCAAAAGGCTACGAAGTAACCACGGGAATCGGCGAAGACCTGTTCGAAGGGGCCCGTGCCGCGGTCAGCCAGATGGTCGACATGCTTTCGGCACGTTACAATATGGCACCGGTGGAAGCCTATATGCTGTGTTCGGTTTGCGGCGATCTGCGTATCAGCGAAATCGTCGATCAGCCGAACTGGCTGGTGTCGTTCTATTTCCCCCGCATTGTGTTGGAATAGATGACGGGCGCGGAGGCGGTCGAACATGCTGCCTTCCACCCCGCCAGTTTTCATTTGAACGTGTATTTCAGTTTGGCGAGACCGAACAGGATCGGCTTTTCATCCGCATGGGCGAAGTCTCCGGATGGTTGCAACCAGGATCGGTCGGACGCCTGCTGCCACTGCAATTGCAGGTCTTTTTCGGTTTTCTCGGCCCCGCCAATAACCTTGCTGGGCGAAAAGTTCAGGTCGACGGAGACTTCCCAACCATCACCGACCCGCCATACCTTGTAATAGTTCACGTAGAGATAGAGGCTGACCTCGGACCATTTTGTTGGTGACGGAACCGCGAGGCCGGCGACAGAGTAGGCGCTGCCGGATGACCGCTTCCAGCTTTGCCCAGTCAGGCCGTATCCCAACGATTGCGTTTCGAAGATGGCCCCGGCCGGAATCGGGACGATGCCGAACAGCCGGTAATTCATTTCGAAATCCACCGGTGCCTTGCTCAGTGGCTTGTCAAGTCGTGCCAGAGATGGCGACGACATGGAGATTCGCGTTTGCAGAATCCGGCGCAATACCGGAATCTTTTTGATTATCGCAAACTGCACCAGTCCGGACAGGTCAAAGCCCGGTCCCGACACCTTGTCGATCAATTGATCCGGTTTGCCACCATTTGCGACATCGGCAATCCCGGCGCGCGCCAGTTCCGCCAAATCATAGCGCAGCTTCAGTTTGAAGTTGGCATGCACTGGACCGTATTTTGTTGAAATTCTGAGCGCCGGATTTTGCAGGGAATCGATCGAGAGGTTCGGTGCGTCGGAACTGACATGCAATTGCAGAACCGTCGGATCGACCAGACCTTGGGGATATTGGGAATCGTCGATCGACAGGCGCAACGATCCGTTTAATCGCCCGGTTTTTGTGTCGATCTCAATCAGCGGGTTCTCGATGCGAGTGATCGTCGTGTTGCCGGTGCCGGGACGCGATGGATCCGGGGTGCCGGGCGCAACGCCCTTGCCGACAACCTGATCAGCATGGGCGAGCCGGATCTTCGATCCGTCGAGGCGGGCACTTGCGCTCACCGTCTTGTCGTTCTTATGCGGTTGCTTGCGACTGATTTGCGCCAGCACGTGTGCGCTGATGCCGCCGAGCGGCGTAATCGTGATATCGCGGAGCTTGGGGGGATTCTTCGCCAGGTACGTTTCGAGGTTTTTGGCTGCCTGTTGAATCGGCGTCGGCTGCAAGCCGCGTTGCGTGCCGTTTCCCATATATAATGTCCTTTCTTGTGGATCTGCTGTCCACAGCCGCCGGAACCGGGGAGGCGATGCCTTCCACGTACCGCAAAGACAGGAAAAATTGTCTTGTTTCGCGGGCTGAACGGTCCGATCGTCAATGAATTTGCATCGGGCTTTACCCGGCTGCGTTTCCCGACACATAGGCATCCACGTCTGCGCGCACAAACTCGTACAAACCGATAGAAGCTGGGTGGCCTTTCATTGCCTCTGCTGCCTGAAAACGTTGAATCAGATTTGAGGAAAGGGACATAAGATTCTGTTTTATTTATCGATTTATCGTCATTTCCAGGGAGCCGCGTGACGTTCGCCGGTCCACAAGGCGACCGCGCCCATTGGGATGCAACGGTGCGCGTCCTGATCGCTTCGGACGGTTCAGCGGTTTTTTCGATACCCGCCCGGGGTAAAAGTTACGGTCGATCCCATTTCGACGGGTCAGGGATTGGTCCATGCGTTGTCACGGCATCTGTCATAAACGCTCGGGCTCGAAGCGGTTTGGCCGTCTGTTGCTGGGACGGGGAGCTCCTAGCGCGGGAGATTCCACCCTTCTTGGCCAACCAGGGGCACAAAACGCACCTCACAAAGGTTTTCCTGCCGGAGATCCTGGCCTTCGCCCCTGGTCACGCGGACCAGGGTTTGAAACGTCTCCGCCGGGCCGACCGGAATGACCAGACGCCCGCCGATTTTCAATTGATCACAAAGCGGTTGGGGGACCCTTGGTCCGCCCGCAGTAACGACGATTGCATCATAGGGCGCGCGCTTAGGATACCCCTTCGTTCCGTCGCCGGTTACGACAGTCACTGTTTTGTATCCCAGTTCCGTCAGGACCCTGCTTGCCCTGTCGGCCAACTCGGCGACGCGTTCAACAGTGATGACCTCGGCGGCAATCTCCGCCAGCACAGCGGCGGCATATCCAGACCCCGTTCCGATCTCCAGGACCTTCTCTCCTCCCTTGAGTCCAAGCGCTTCCGTCATCAGCGCGACAATATAAGGCTGCGAGATGGTCTGACCGCAGCCGATGGGCAGCGGTCCGTCCCGGTAAGCAATCCATCTTTCAATGGCCGGCACGAACTTTTCTCTCGGAACTTTGCGCATTGCCGACAATACGAGCGGATCATCGATGCCGCGCAAGGCAAGCTGATCCTCAATCATACGAAGGCGATGGCGTTTGAAGGACATGGCTTTGACGATAATCAGTGTTTGGCACATCCAACGTCAACCATTCTGGTCGCGGCTGGTCCGTTCCGGTTCTCGACACGGAAATGAGTGACGGCTATGTTTGCCGACAGACCCGCCATTTCGATGAATTTCGCAGAAGAATCCGCATGAACACCCAATTGACCGACTATCAGAATCTTGTCGCCGGAAAACGCAGAAATGCCATCGGTGAGGAATGGATCGACAGCTACAACCCTTATGAGGGCGAACCCTGGGCCCGTATTCCGCGATGTCAGGAGGAAGATGTTCACGAGGCCGTTGGCGCTGCGAAACAGGCACTGAAATCGTCCGAATGGGCTACGATGACGCCGACTGAACGCGGCAAGTGCCTTGCTCGTCTGGCCGCACTCATTGAGGAACGTGCGCCGGAATTCGGAGCACTGGAAACGCGGGACAATGGCAAGCTGCTCGCCGAAATGGCTGCGCAGGCAAGTTACCTGGCCGAAAGCTACCGCTATTTCGGCGGTTTGGCCGACAAGATTGAGGGCCGCGTTCTGCCCATGGACAAGGCCTCCAAATTTGCCTTCACCAGACGTGAGCCGATCGGCGTTATCGCCGCGATCACAGCGTGGAATTCCCCCTTGCTTTTGTTGGCATGGAAACTTGCGCCGGCCCTGGCCGCAGGCAATACCGTGGTCATCAAACCGTCCGAACATGCATCGGTTTCGACGCTGGAATTCGTTTCTCTGTTTGCCGATGCCGGATTTCCCGACGGTGTGGTCAATACGGTAACCGGATATGGACATGAGGCGGGCGCGGCGCTTGCTGCGCATCCGGATGTCGCCAAGGTGGCCTTCACCGGCGGCGACGCAACCGGTGCCAAAATATATGAGGCGGCGGCACCGACATTGAAACATGTCGGCCTCGAGTTGGGCGGAAAGTCCCCGAACATCATTTTTGCGGACGCCAATATGGAAGCGGCCGTTATGGGAGCCGTGTCGGGAATATTTGCCGCATCGGGACAGACATGCATTGCCGGGTCGCGCCTCCTGGTCGAGCGGTCGGCACAAAAGGAGGTGACTGAGCGATTGGTCGAGGTGGCAAGGTCTGCCGCGATGGGAGATCCCGCAAAACTGGAGACCCAGGTCGGGCCCGTGACAACCCGCCAGCAGCGCGCGCATATTCTCAACATGATCGAGGCCGGCAAATCGGAGGGCGCCCGCTGCATTCTCGGAGGCGGTGAACCCACCGCGCCCGATCTCGCGGCCGGCTGGTTTGTCGAACCGACGATTTTCGACGGGGTCGACAACGCGATGACCATTGCGCAGACCGAAGTGTTCGGACCGGTCCTCTCCATCATTCCGTTCGACAGCGATGACGAGGCCGTCGCGATTGCAAATGATACGCCCTATGGTCTGGCTTCCGGTGTCTGGACCAAAGACATGAGCCGGGCGATAAAAATGTCCAGCGCGCTGGAAACCGGAACTGTCTGGGTCAATACCTACCGCGCGGTCAGTTTCATGGCCCCGTTCGGCGGTTTCAAACGATCTGGAATCGGCCGCGAAAACGGGCAAGAGGCAATCGACGCCTATCTCCAGACCAAAACCGTCTGGATCGAGACCGAAGAGAGCACCGCCAATCCATTCGTGATCCGGTAGCCCTGGCGATGGACAGTTTCGATTACATCATTGTCGGCGCCGGATCAGCCGGTTGCGTGTTGGCCAATCGTCTCAGCGAGGACGGCAAAACCAGCGTCTGTATTCTCGAGGCCGGCCCGCGCGACTGGAATCCGTTTATCCATATTCCGGTCGGGTGGATGAAGCTTATGACTTCGCCGACAGTGAACTGGCTTTATGAAACCGAGCCGTCGGAATGGACGGGAGGGCGTCGAATCCAGATTCCGCGCGGCAAGACGCTTGGTGGCTCCAGTTCGATCAACGGCAATATTTTCAACCGTGGCGCTCGTATGGATTTCGACCACTGGGCGCAGAGGGGAAACCGCGGTTGGGGCTATGAGGACGTGCTGCCGTTTTTCCGCAAGCTCGAACGGCGGATCGGGGAGGGGGACGACGCCGTGCGCGGTCGCGATGGCCTGCTGCCGGTTACCGATTCCGACTGGACCCACCCGATATGCGACGCCTTCATCGAAGGCGCCTCGGAACTCGGCATACCGCGCAATCCCGACTATAACGGTCCGTCCCAGGAGGGGGTCAGCTATACCCAGCGAACGATCTTGAACGGGCGGCGAATGAGTTCGGCCCAGGCTTTTCTGAAACCGGCGAAGTCGAGACCCAATCTCCATATCCGAACCAATGCGCATGCGACCGAAATCACCCTGCAGGGAAAACGCGCCACCGGTGTCAGCTATAGAACCGGCGGTCGCAACGGGGCCGTGACCTCTCTGAGGGCAAAGCGTGAAATAATTCTGTCCGGCGGCGTCATCAATTCCCCGCAATTGCTGCAATTGTCCGGGATTGGCAATCCGGACTATCTGAAATCCATCGGGATCGATGTGGTGCATGCCCTGCCAGGGGTCGGCGAAAACCTGCGTGACCATTACACCCCGCGATTCACCGCACGCGTCAAGAATGCCGAAACCATCAACGAGCGCACCCATGGTCTGAAACTCGCAGGCGAGATTACCCGCTGGTTGTTGGGCCGGAGCTCGGTCATGTCGTTGCCGGCGACGAGCGTCTACGCCTTCTGCCGTTCCGATCCGGCCCTGGATACCAATGATCTCCAGATCACCTTTACGCCGGCAAGCTACAAGGAAGGCGTTCAATCGAAACTCGACGATCAACCGGGCATGACCATTGCGGCGTGGCAGCAACGTCCCGAAAGTCTCGGTTTTGTGCGGGCGAAATCGGCAGATCCCTTCGAAAAGCCGGAGATCCAACCGAACTACCTCGCTGAGGAATCGGACCGGCAGGTTCTGCTTGCGGGAATGAAAATTGCTCGAAAACTTTGGCGCACGACACCGATGCAACACTATTTCGACGGTGAGATTTATCCGGGCAACGCTGTTGAAAGTGATCAGGACCTGCTGGAAACGGCCCGCGAACGCGGTACCACAACGTTCCACTCCATGGGGACGTGCCGGATGGGCCCGAAAGAAGATCGCAACACGGTCGTCAGCGACCGTTTGCTGGTCCACGGGCTTGAAAACCTGCGTGTCGCCGATGCCTCGATCATGCCGGCCATGCCGTCGGCCAACACCAATGCCTCGACCTTGATGATTGCTGAAAAGGCAGCTCACATGATTCGGTCGAACTGATTGTCCCCAGACCCTAAGCCTTGCCTGATCGGGTGGAACCAGTGTGCTTGAAGGTTATCGCGAGCGCCGCCAAAGCGCTCAGGACAAGAAGGAAATCCTCCCAAATCGAGAGTTCGAGCGCCAGATAGGCCGTGATGAAAACATAGGTAGCCGGGAGCACGGACAGTGCCTTGCTGATCGTTCCCGGCGCCAGGCAGAGGATGGCAAGCGTAAACACGGCGATCGGCGCAGGCGCATTACCGATCAGCTGCGCGTTTGGCCATGCATGTCCCATTTGTGCCGCCAGCAGAGGAAAGAAGATCAGGCAAACGGCGACGACCATGCCGGAGGTCCAGCTTTTGTTATCGGCAACCATGCGCAGCGATAACGGGTTCGGAATCAGGGCGAGCCCCGCCAGGAGCGCGGCCTGGATCAGGAAGACAATCTTGACTATCCAGGCCGGCCAGAAAATATCCGCCATCGCATGACCGTAAAACACCGACCCGGTCCAACACCAGCCAATCGACAGCGTTATCGGTATAAGCCGGTCACCAACGCGCGGAAATTTCATGGCAAGCACAACCACAAGAATTGCCAACGCATATCCGATCCAGGTCGCGGGCCAGAAGGTCTGATTGAGATCGGCAAGGAGGCTGAAATAGACCTCGTTGGAAAATGGAATCATCGGGTGCTGCTCCTGCCTCATGTCGCGATTGATCGGCTTTGATCAAACAAAACGAATTGCACAACATTGGCTATACGAAGGGGTGCGCATATCCGATTTCACATGACATGCAGCAATGTTGCGGCACCGCTCTAACATCCCTTCGGCAGGGGATCTTCCTGTATTTTTGACGCGGTTCACAAATCCCTGACGTAACGGGACATGCGGTCGCGCATTTTCTGATCCGGAAGCGGTCCGAGCGCGGCGCCCATATTTTCCCTCATGTGTTCAACCTGCGACGTGGCGGGAATGGCGCAGGTCACGGCCGGGTGGGAGATCACGAATTTCAGGAAGAATTGCGCCCAGGTGCTGCAGTCGATGTCGGCAGCCCAGTCGGGCAGGGCGTGATCCGAGACATGATCGAACAACCCGCCACGCTGAAAGGGGCGGTTGACGATGACACCGATCCCGCGTTCGGCGGCAAGCGGCAGGAGCCGTTGTTCGGCTTCACGGTCAAGCACATTGTATGTCAGTTGTACGGTATCGAAAGGTTTGGACATCAAGGCCCGCTCCAGATCTGAGTGCCGACGACCATGCGATGTCGTAATGCCGAGCGCACCGATCCGACCTTCGGCTTTCCAGGTCGTAAGGGTCTGGTAGTGGGTTTGCCAATCCAGCATGTTGTGGATCTGCATGAGATCAAAGGCGCGCCCGTTCCAATAGGCCTGAGACTGATCCATCTGGGCGATGCCGGCGTCGCGTCCACTGGTCCAGACCTTGGTTGCCGAAAACAGTGTTTCCGGGGTCCCAAGCCTCTTCAGTCCGTCTCCGATGACGTCTTCCGATGATCCGTACATGGGCGACGAATCGATCAGACCGCCCCCATGGGAAAAGAAGGTTCTAAGCACCTCCGTGCGCGCTTTGCGCAAGGTGCGGTTTTTGCCCACATTGAAGGTAATCCACGATCCCATCCCGATAACAGGGATCCGATCGCCGGTTGACATGATCGTGCGTGTTCTCGCGGAACCCGATGCTGCCAGGCTGGCGCCTGGCAGTCCCGCCAAAGTGCCCGCGGCTGCGCCGATCATGGCAACGACCGATCTTCGATCCGGATTCGCAATGTGTGACTTCACGAATATCGTTCCCTTCAATTTGGATCCTGTTGCATGCAGTAGGAGTCCAGCCATGCCGTCCGGTAGCCGGAGCGTGTCCAAAGGATGGGGAAGAAACTCTCATCCATCCGGTCGGTCCCGGCCAACTTGTATCGATTGTAAATCGGACTGTGTCCGCGTTCGTCGAAGGTTGCCTCGCTCGACATGCAATGGGCGACAACGGATCGGCGCGGCAAATCCCCGTGATTGTCTCGGGATCCGTGCCAGATCCGGCCGTGGTGCAGAACAATGGAACCGGCCGGCACTTCGATCGGGACTATGGTGGGGCTTGCACCGACCGTGGCGGCGGCGGCCATCATATCGGCGAGCGGATCTTCCGGCGCATGGAATGTGGCGACCGGCGCCGCCAGGGGCCAGCGATGCGACCCGGGGACGTATTCAATGGTTCCATGGCCCGCTCTGGTATCGTCCAGGGTCATCCAGCAGGTCATCATCTCGTTCGGTCGAATCCAGCTTTGATAGGAATCGTCCTGGTGAAATCCGAGCGGTCTGCCGCCCGCCGGTTTCCATAACACATTGTCCTGGTTGATCCGCGCTCCGGGCCAGTCGCGCAGCCGCGCGCACATGTCGCCCACCCATTCGGCGAGCACCAATGCAGCGATTGTCCGATCGGATTTCCAGCCATTACAGATCTGGCGTGTCAGGGCCTCGGCATCCCGTCCGTCGCGCCAGTTCCACTCGTCCGGTTGCAGGCCTGTTTCGAATTCCCCTCGAAACAGTTTTGGAAACCTTTCGCGCGCGGAATCGATTTGATCGTCATCGAGGACGTTCTCGATGACGAGGAAACCCTCACGGTTGAATGTTTCGATGCTCTGTTCATCCAGCGAACGCATGGCCGAGCTGTGCCTCAAAAGTCAGGGGTTTGTCCAGTCAATTTCCCTTGTTGGCCAAGTGGAGCAAAGCATGATTGCGTCCTGTTTTGCACAAGACATCTGTCGGCGGCGTCCACAATTCAGCCGCAATCGGTGACAAGCATCGACAAGCCTGCCAAACTGGCGGTCGATGCCTATGCCAAAACAAGAGGGGTGGCGATCCGATGGTTTCCGACCGACATGTCCGTATCGCCCGGAAGATATTCGACGCCAATCAAAATCGTGAGCGGTTTCAACCGCTTCGCGATGATGATACGCCGGAATCTTTGGAAGCGGCCTATCACATACAGGATGAAGTCCATCGTTTGTTGCAGGCCGAAACCGACCTGGGGCCGATCGGGGGGCACAAAATTGCCTTGACCTCCGCGGCTATTCAGGAACTCTGCGGTGTCACACAACCCGTATATGGAAGCATATTCGCAAGTACGATCCGGCGGTCGCCGTGTGTTTTGAAACTATCGGATTTCATGCGCCTTGGCCTCGAATTCGAAGTCGCTTTCGAAATTGCTCGCGATGTCATGGCCGACGGTGCCCCCTACGACACGCACTCAATTGGCGATTATGTCCATTCCTGCATGCCGGCCTTCGAACTGATCGACGATCGGATTGCCGATTATGCCGATCTGGACGCTGCCTCAATCCTGACCGATCGCTGCTGGTGCGGGGGCATTGTTCTCGGCAAACCGGTGTTGGATTGGCAGGACCT
>JGI12316J15310_10000088_pt291 | contig 17460 bp, 11 predicted proteins | sample MarCyaLeptolynsp_FD_15310 | JGI IMG/M metagenome (IMG submission 15310)
CATCAAGAATTCTCCTATCAGGCGTGGCAGTACCCGATCTGCCATATGGGTCTGACCTCTGCTGATGCCAAATTATAGCGCGATTGTGACCATTTCCGAGACCCTTGGGTGCATGTGCGAAACAAACAAACCTCACGGTTTCGTGATAACATGATCGGCTAACCCCTCCCCTTTTGCCGCGTTCTCGCTAGCGCGATGAAAACGCAAAGTAACCCTGAACCGGGATCCCGTTTCCGGGACCCCGGACCAGATCATTCAATGAAGGTGCGCGACAGGCGTTCGCTGAGTGGCTGCGCGAGATAACTGAGCGCGGTGCGTTCACCTGTCGTAATGAACAGATCGGCGGGCATGCCCGGGACGATCTCCAAGCCTTGCACGTCATCTGGCTGGCGCTCGTCAAGCCGGACCTTCGCGACATAAAACGCGTTGCCTGTTCGCTCGTCTGTCACCGCGTCTGCAGAGATATCGAAGATGCGTCCTCTGGCTTCAGGGATCTCTTCCTGATCGAACGCGCTCAGCCTGATGCGCGAAGACTGCCCGACACTGAGTTTCTCGATATCGGTGGTGTTGATACGCGCTTCGACGATCAGTTCTTCGCTATGCGGTACCAGCTCCAGGATATCCTCACCCGGGCGCACGACACCGCCAAGCGTGTGCAGCGCCATGTTGACGACGGTGCCACTGACCGGGGCACTGACAACGACGCGCTTCTGGCGTTCCACCGCTCCCCTGAACCGGGGTTCCACGACGGCCATTTGGGCTTCGACGGCAGCGAGATTCTCCGAAGCGGATTCAAGACGTTGTTGCCGGGCGCTGACATCATTGAGCTCCAGCTCACCGATTTCGTTGCGCGCCCGCGCCTGATCCGTGCGCAAGGCTGCATCAAGGCCGACAAGGCGCTCGATATCCAGCCGGATCGAATTGATCCTTGCCGCGGTCACGAGGCCTTTTTCCAGGAGCGTTTGCAGGGAGGCAAGCTCACTTTTGGAAATTTCAATCTGGCGCTCGTTGGACTGGCGCTGCTCCTCAAGACCTTCGATCTCCTCCTCCAGGGCGCTGATGCGGCGCTTGAGCACGTCCTTTTCGCTTGCCCGGGCCCTTGCGTCCGTATCGAAAACCCTTTTCTGCGTCAGATAGGCGCTTTCCCAGAGGATCTCCGGGATGTCCTCACCGACAACCTCCTTGATGGCGTCCCGTCGAAATGTCCCCTCATTGTTGAGCTGGGCCAGCAGGCGAGCGCGTCGGGCGGCAAATTCTCCGATCTGGCTGCTGAGGACAGTCAAATCGACTTCCGTCTCCGTACTGTCAAAGACGACAAGAGGTTGCCCGGCCTCGACAACGTCGCCATCGGACACAAGAAGGTCGCGCACGATGCCACCATCCAGATGTTGCACGGTTTTGCGATTGCCATCGACCACAAAGGACGCCTGCGCAACAACGGCTCCATCCAGCTTCGTCTGAAACGCCCAGTAGGCTGCTCCCCCCAGGAAACAGGACAGGACGAGGACACCGAAGAGCACCAGGAACCCGATCCGCGGCTCATCAGATCGGTCCGCCAGGCTGTTTTGCTGCTGAAGATGCGAAACGTGTCTGCTTGCGGGTGAGACGGTCAACTCTTTCATTGCACTGCCCTTTCCTGTGTTGTCTGCTCCGTGTCCCTTGCTGCTTGCCGGCTGGCAGGCAGCACATTGCGTCTTGTGTCTCGCAGCACGTCGTCCCTGTCGCCGAAAGCGGTTTGCATGCCGTGGTTCAGGACCAGGACCTTGCCGACGACCTGCAGCGTGCTTGGCCTGTGGGTCATCATGACGACGATGCCGCCGCGCTCCTGCGCGCTGCGGACGGCCTTGTGAAGGGCCGCCTCTCCTGTCGAATCGAGATCCGAGTTCGGCTCGTCGAGCACCATCAGGAATGGATTTCCGTAAAGCGCCCTGGCGAGCGCTATCCTCTGGCGCTGGCCGCCAGACAGGAAGAACCCTCCGCCGAGACGCGTTTCATAACCCTCCGGCAGGTTGGTGATCAGATCATGGACGTCGGCCGCCAGTGCCGCTTCAAGCACCTGGTCATCGTCGATCTCGGCTGCGAACCGGGCGATATTTTCGCGGATCGTTCCGTCGAAAAGAACCACCTCCTGAGGCAGGTAGCCGACGTGACGTCCCAATTCCTCCTTGTCCCACTTGGCCGTCGGATTGCCGTCGAGACGCACAGTGCCGCGCTGAGGCATCCAGATGCCGGCAAGCATCTTGGCGAGCGTGGTTTTCCCGGAACCGCTGGCGCCGATCACGGCAACCGCGTCGCCCGCCTGAAGGTTCAAGCGGATATCGGAGAGCGTCGCGCTCTGGGCCATCGGCGGACCGGCCTTCTGGATTGCAACACTTACCGAGACGCGCGGGCTCGGCAGGTGCAGGCGCTTTTCTTCCGCCGGAAAGTCGTGAACCAGCTTCCTGAGCTTGGCGTAGGATCCCGTTGCTGCAAGAAAACTGCGCCATTGCCCGATGAGCTGGTCGATCGGCGCAAGTGCCCGCCCGAGAACGATTGTTGCCGCGATCATGATGCCCGCGGTGCTTTCGCCGGTAATGGCCAGCGCTGCACCCAGTCCGAGGATCGCCGACTGCAGTCCGGTGCGGAACGTCTTGGAGACCACCGAGAATGTGGAAATGCGATCGTTGACACGCGTTTTCAGCCGGTGAGCCTCGACCTGAAGCTGATGCCAGCGGTGAGCGAGATCGCTGTGCATGCCCAGCGCGTGAACGATTTCGGCGTTCGCCTCCCCGGCCCTGTAGAGCGTGTCGCTGCGCCTGCGGGCTTCTGCGGCTTCCGCCATCGTGTCATGGCTCCGGGCGTTGTTGATGAGCGCCAGTACCGTCAGGATGAGTGCGCCCGCGAGGCCAAGATGCCCGAGATAGGGGTGGAGAATGTAAAGGACGCCAATATAGACCGGGATCCAGGGCGCATCGAAGAATGCCAGAAGCGTGCTTCCGGAGATGAAGTCCCTGAAGCCGTTCACATCCTCGATCGAGTTGTCGTTTGTCGACTGATTTCCCTGAACGTTGCGGCGCATGGCAGCGCTCAGGACCGGGACGCCGACTTTCAGTTCAAATCTTGCACCAAGCCGATTGAGCATGCGCTGGCGGATCCAGTCGAGCAGCCCGGTGACGAGAAAGACACCACCCAGCAGGACGGTCAGTGCGATGAGCGTATCCATGTTCTGGCTTGTCAGAACACGGTCGTAGACCTGAAGCATGTAGAACGGTGCGGCGAGCGCGAGGACATTGAGGGCCATGCTGAAAGCAGCGATTGCCCAGAAACCGGCACCAAGTGAGGACCATGCTTTGCGGACGGGAGAAACTTTGCGGAACATTTTTCTGCTCCATGTCATGAGGTTCGGGTCTGGTGAGCGGGCGAAAGCCCCAGGACGGCGGCGGTGGCCACCGACGCCGTCCTGAGCAACCGGCTTAGACGAGGAAGTCGTCTTCGCTCAGCTGCGACGCGTCGACGTTGACCAGGCGCAGTGTGCTGTCCGACCCGAAGGACAGGACTGCATCCGAGCCATCTTGGACCGCGCCGGAGAGAACTTCGGCGACGTCGAAGTCGGGGGCGAAATCGCCTCCGGATATCCGGTCGGAGCCGAGTTCAAAGTCGTTGACGGTGTCATCACCCTGGCTAGCAACAAAGATGTCGGAACCGTCACCGCCCGACAGCAGATCGTTACCGCCGGCACCATCCAGAACGTTGTCGAAATCGCTGCCGGTGATGATGTCGCCATCGTTCGAGCCGACCACATTTTCGATCGAGCTGAGCACGTCGGTCTCAACCCGGTTTTCGATCACGTCCTCGCCGACGACCCCGGTGTTAGCAATCGGTTCGGCGGTGTCGAGCGTTGCACCGGCGTCCACCAGCGTGTCCTGAACAACCGGACCGTTCTGACCGGCCGGGGCGTTGTGGAGGTGAATGGCAGAGACGACGCCCGGGATCGGGGTTTGCAGATCAGCTTCGTTGAGGCCGGTTACGTCGAGAACACTGGAATAGGTGACTTCACCTGTTGTCAGGTTCTGAACGATGGTCACTGTCGCCTCGCCGGTCGCTTCGCTGTCAGACAGCGGACCCGGCTCCTGTGCGGCATCCAGACCGCCGGAAAGCTCGATCGTCCGGAACCCGTGTTCGGTGACATCACTGTCGACAAGCAGCTGCCCTCTGATTTCCCCACCCGGGAAGTCCGAGGTGTGGATGTTGTAGTAGAGGTTGCCTGCGACGGCCTGATCCACGAACGCGGCACCATCGGCAATGGACGATCCGAACTGGTTCGGAGCTGCGACCACGGCGTTGTCGACACGCACGGTGAAACCGGTGTCGCGGGTCGCCGTGCCATTTCCGTTGGCGCCGAGGTTCACCTTGACCGCAACGTCCAGATCGGAGAAGTCCGCCGTGTCGGTGCCTTCACCGCCATCCAGGAAGTCGTTGCCGAGACCGCCAACGAGCACATTGTCGCCGTCGCCCGCAATCAGGGTATCGTCGCCGGCTCCGCCGTCGATGACGCCATCCACGAGGCCCAGATCGACAAGGATGTCGTCCCCGGCACCTAGCAAAACATTGCCGTCAATAACACCGCCGTCGTTGACGATGGTCACCGATCCGGCATCGCGGGCGTCGATTGCATTGACCGTGCCGGAGATTTCACCTTCGTTGATGATGGCACCGAGGATTTCCAAGCCGCCGTCGATCCGGATACCGGCTGCGACGCCGGAATATTCAGATCCTGCGATAACGCCCTCGTTTTCAACCACGCCGGCAAAGCCCGCGTTTTCAACGTTGGAGAAGAGACGCAGACCATCACCGATCGTGTTGCCTTCGCTTGCGTCGCCGCCGCCCAGGATCGCCCCCTGGTTGATGATGGAAGCCGACACGATGTCGCCATCGACGTCACCGGTTTGCAGTGAAACACCGGAGGCGTTGTTGCCGTTGGCATCGACCGTGCCCTGGTTGGTGAAGGTGTAATTGTCGGCCGTGCCGTCTGCATAAACGGTGCCGTTGCGCTGATCGCCGGTCGCCAGGATGGCACCCTGGTTGACGACATCCAGCCCGTTGCCGTCGATGTTCAACGCGCGGCTGTCGGAACTGACCGTGCCCCGGTTGATGAACGATCCGCCGGAATGATCGCCGGTTCCGAAATAGACACCGTTCTGCGCACCGGCAAAGACGCCACCAGCCTCATTGACGAGGGAACCCTGGAAATCGACACCATTGACGGCCCTGAAGGCACCGACGGTCCCCTGCTGGCTCTCGGCACTGACAATGCCGGAGTTGGTGATCGTGCCGGTAAAGAGAGCCGCGGCGAAACCACCTTCCGGCAACCGGCCACCTTCAAGCCTGATACCGTCACCTGCAGTCCCTGCTGCAGCAGATGCCTGTCCGCGTCCGGCGATTGTACCGGCGTTGTCGACTTCGACCTCTCCATTGCCGTCGGCGGCCAGAGACAGTGAAATACCGGCACCATTGTTGTGCTCACCGGCATCGATGACACCGCTCGGGAGGTTCGAGATGGTGTAGTCGCGCGCCGTGTCGTCGGCATAGATGGTCCCGTTACGCTGATCGCCGGTGCCGAGGATGGTACCACCGTTCAGGAGGTCAACGCCTGAGCCATCAATGTTGACCGCACGACTGCCGGACTGGATGGTGCCGAAGTTCTGGACATCGAGGTCATGCTCGGCGTCGCCGATGTAAAGGCCGTTGCGCGGTCCTTCGATCGTGCCGGTGCTTGAGTTGAAGATCCGTCCTTCCGCCGCCACGCCGTCGGCAATCCGGATACCGGCCGTGGTGCCCTGGTTGCTTTCGGTGGAAATCAGGCCGCTGTTGAAGATGTCGGTTTCCAGCACCGCACCTTCTGCCCCGTCGTCGATCCGGATGCCGTCGCCTGCGAGCCCTGTGTTGGAGGCAGCCTCATCGCCCCGACCCTGGATGACAGCTCCAAAACCGTTGAAGATATTGCCCTGAACGACGTCGTTCACCTCGTCGCCAACCTGAAGCGAGATCCCTGCGCCCTGGTTGCCCTCGCCGGCATCGATGGTGCCGCCGGTAAAGTTGCTGATCGAGAAGTCTTCCGCTGTGCTGTTGGTATAGATTGTGCCGTTGCGCTGATCGCCGGTGCCGACTATATCGCCGAAATTGCGAACGCTCACGCCCTGGCCCTGAATGTCGACGGCCCGGCTGTCGGAGGAAATGACACCGCCCCGGAAGTTGTCCAGTCGACCCGAAGAGTCTGCTCCGGCGAACTGCACGCCGTTGAACTCGCCAGCGACCTCGCCGAAGTTGCGGATGTCGACGCTACCGCTGACCTGAATGCCTGTCGCAAGGGCGTCGGGTCCGCTGTTGGCCTCAATGCGCGCAGAGCGGAAATTGAAAACCTGAGCGTCCTCACCTTCCACCGAGACAGCAGCGGTGGCATTGTTGGTGGTCACCAGACCGAAATTCAAAAACCGCGCAAAGTCATTGTCGAGAACAAAGGCCGGCGTGTCGTCAACGACCACGTTGTTGAAAAAACCATTTGTGAGGGTTTGACCGTCACGAACAGTTTCCTGGGACAGATTGGACGTCGTCAGCAAGCGCGCCCGAAGTCCGGCAAAAAAACCAGATACCATTTGGAAATCTCCATCTGAGTTGTCTTCCGGAAACGCCCCCTGCATGACGGCGCCCGGTACTCGTGGAGGTGTTGTGAGCACCCGGTTTCTTGAAATTCATATTGCCAATGCGGGCGATAACCTTCGGAAATAATCACGCAGCGTGTTATCGACGTGATTTGATTTCCTCATTCATTTCAGCGCCTTGGAGGCGTTCCCCGAGAATGTGATTCCGGCCGTTCACCTGAGACGGAAAAAACGTGAAGTAAAAAACACTGCTATTGGAGGGATTGAACCCCTTGCCCCCGGACACAAAGACAGCGCCGAATATCGGCAAGCGAAAACCCGCCGGGCAGAGTAGCGTCGGCCGTGCGCCTGAACCAACCGAAGACGATCGACCGGAAGCCAAGACGAAGAGTTTTGCTGAGGAGAATTGCCGCTCAGACCAGAGCCGCGACGCCCGGATGGTTTTTGCGTGTTTCGGGCTCGCGTGCTGGAAGCGTGCCGCTGGGAGGCGCGTTTTCGATGAAGGACCTGATGGAGGAAATCACGCCATATCGCGAATAGTCCTGGCGCGAAATCGCACCCAGTTCGCGCAGCCTGCCGTCGCCGTCAAAAGGTACGAAGGTCAGACCGAGATTGTCCTTTTTGAACTGTTCGGCAGCAATCGCGTTGACGATCGTACAGGCATCGCTATGGGCCAGATGCCGGCATAGAGTTTCAAAGCGGGCAGAGCGGACGTCGATCCCCAGCCGCTCGGCAGCATCCGAAGACGCCGGGGGAAGGTCCTTTTCAAGATCGTACCCGAACGGCACGTCGAAACGGATCAGAAACTCGGCTGGAACATCTCCTGCCCGGATACCATTGCGGCCGGCAAGCACATGGCCTTGCCGCATGCCCAGGTAGAGCGGTTCGAACCACAGCGGTGTGAACTCCGGTGCGTCGTGGCAGTCCTCACCATAGATCATGACGTGGCTGTTGCGCGCGATCAGTGCCGCGTCCAGCTGCATCTGCTCAACCATTCTGGCCAGTTCGAGCGGCTTTTCCTCAACGATCACCAGCTTGAGATCGGGATAAAGGTCGGCGAGCATGTCCAGGAAGTAGCCGGACAAATAAGCGGCAAGCGTCGGCGTCATCCCGAGCCGGAACGGCGTTGCATCGAGTTTTCGATAGTGCTGGGCAGTTTCAGAGATGCGATCGACAAGACCGTTGATTTCGGCTGCGGCTTCAACGACCTGTTCTCCGAATTTCGTGAGCAGAACGTCGTTTCGCACCCGCTCGAAAATTCGGACACCCAGTTCGGCTTCAACTTTCTTGATCTGGTTTGAAAGCGCCGGCTGGCTGACGTGAACGGACCGGGCCGCGCGCGTGAAGTTTCTGTGCTGCGCCACAGCCACGACGTATTGCAAGTCCCGAAGGTTCATTTCCTACCCGAAAGTCACTCAATTGCAGCCGCAGACTGAACCAGGGCCCGCACAAGTTGAAATGAACTTACTTCACGTATGGGTGTCAGCCCTCTCGACCCCACCTCAAGCCGGACCGCAGACCACCGCCGGTCGCAGGTCCGGATCGGGTACGGGACGGCGCCAAGTGTGACGTGCCCTCCGATCACATGAAATCGGCTCTGTAAAAAAGCTGGCCGCCCAAAAGCCCGCCGGCGGCCAGCTTTGGGCAGCCAGGCTTCACGAGGCCGCCCTGCGATTGTGCCTTCCTCTTTAGAACTTCAGTTTCAGGCCAGCGTTGATGGAGACCTGTTCATTGGTGTTGTAGCCGGCCTCGATGAAGGTCGGGCCGACTTCCAGGGCGGCGAAGCCGCGGGCTGAGAAGCCATCGTCATAAGGCGTTTCGAGATCTGTGCCCATCAGGTTGTAGCCAACAGCCTGACCGTCGGCATAACTGCCCTCCACCCCGTAACGGATCCTGGTCTCAAATGTGTCATTCACAAGGGGCAGCTTGTGCGCCATCTGGAACTGCGCCCCGAAGACGTTGTTGAACCGCTGCTCCACGTCCAGCTGGGTACCGCCGGAGAAGTCGAAATCATGACCTTGCGTCCAGGCGCCGAGGTAGTTCACCCGGAAGGAACTGCCCGCGATCGGGCCCTTGACCAGCAGCGAGGGCGAGACAAACAGGGACGCGTAATTGGCGGTGTCCGTGTCGATGCCACCCACAACCCGGTTGTCGGCAATTTCTCTGTCGGTTTTGTTATAGGCTGCGCCTGCCGTGAGCGACGCTTCTACCCGCTCGGCAATGCTTTTGGCGACACCGCCGAAGAGCGTGCCGGAATAGGTGTCGTAGGAAACATCCTCGTCGCCGGAAACGCTGCTATAGGACGCCCCCGCATAGAAGCTGAGAGTTTCCTTGTTCATCCCGATGATCGTGCCGGCCCAATACCCAGTGTAGTCGGGTGTGTGATCTGCACCAGGGTCAAGATAGGTAACATCATCATCACCAGGCTCATAAACCCAGCCGCCAAAGACCCGCATCCATTTGTTCGACATGCCCTCGCCGTCACCGTTGAAGGCAAAATCGCCTGCGGGCGGGCGCGCCTCGGTGCCATCGTCAATGGCATTCTGGATCTGCGAGAACATCGACCAGGCGACCTGGTCCTGCTGGGCGTAACTGTCGAGATCTGCCACATAGAGCGTGTCATCGACGATAACGTGGCCGTGCCTTGAGGCAATTTCGAGCGGCAGATTTCCATTGGTCGTGTCGAAGCGAACAGCTGCGTTCAACCCGTCACCGAGCTGGAAGTCGGTATATTCCAGGCTTGCATCGCTGATGAACACATCGCCATAGAGGATCGATCCGTCCAGCAGGTAAACGGTGTTCCTGTCACCCGTCGCCAGCCCACCCGATCCAAACGTATTGACATCGATCGAGTATCCGTCGCGGGAAAACACCCGTCCGTAGTTGAAGAGATCATGTCCGTCATGTCCACTGAGCGTGATACCGTGGGTATTGTCGCCCTCGACGGATATGTGCCCGGTGTTCACCGTCAGATCGATCTTCAGGTTGTCGCGGGACGTGCCGTTCCGGTAGTGCTCGATGCCGTGCGAGTCGTCATTAAACGCCAGGATCGTACCGTTGTTGATGATCGTGCCACTGTTTCCGTTGTAGTCGATACCGAACCCTTGCGGCCGGATTTCGATGTAACCGTTGTTGATAAGGGTCGCATGATTGGCCTCGGCCCTCAGTCCGGAAACGTCGTAGATTCCGTTGCTGGGAGTGGTCGCAAGCATCAGGATCCTGCCGTTGTTCACAGCCGTGGAATAAATCGAGAAAAAATCGTCCGACAATTCGACTTCGTCTGTGGTGGGATCATTGTCATGATCCCAAGTCACACGCGACGCTCCATCCAAATAAATGCCGCGGCTCTGAACCGCGTAGGACGTGATTGTGCCGGTGTTGACGACATAGTGACCGCCCAACCCTATCGAGGGTGAATTGGCCACCTCCAGAAACGAATTGATCCTGACACCGGCCGATGCTCCGGCCGTTTGGTAAGGCAGCCCGGTGTCCGGGTCGATGTGGGGGTTAGTAGGCTGCTGGGCAGTTGGCGTCCAGGTCAGGTAGTCTTCGTTGTCTTCCAGAATCTCTTCGCTGATGACGATATCGCCAGTGTTCACAACCGTATACTTGTTTGCGTCATAGCCGAAAATCGCATTCCCGAAGTAATCGCCGACGCTGATGAAGCCATTGTTGATGATCGTGGCATTGTCCGATCCCAACACGAATATGCCGTCACCATACCCAAGTGACTGCGGATCAGCCGTGTTGACACCCGCGTTGGTACCTGACGTGACAATGCGCCCATTGTTGGTAACCGTCACACCGTCTCTTGAAAAGATCTCCAGCCCTACGGCGTCGGTTATGTTGATTTCCGTGCCTTCGGTAAGCGTCACCGAGTTAACGCCAACCGGAATGTCGATCGAGCCATTGGCTCGGGAAGAGTCGAAACCCGGGACATCCACTGAGATCACGATATCTTCCGCAAATACCTGTGTCGGCAGGGCCATCGCCGTCGACCCGAGAAGGGCGCATATCAGCGGCAGGCGCTGTTTGCTTGCGAGTGGATTTTTCATGCTCTGTCTTCCTTGTGCTGCACGGTCAGCGCGCCGGCTGCTTGAATGCGCGAATGAGCAGAAAGGCGCATGCCGGAAGAGAACAGCTGTTCAATTCTGCACTCACCACACACCCTGACGTGCGCGTCCTGCTTGAATTCATTGGTTCTTTGAAAGGCGAGTGGAATTGCTGCGCTGGCAATACACGAACGAACAACGTGAGCAGACAGAGAGCACTTCTGCGCATCCTGTCTGATTGTCTGTGGGCGCCTCAGCTGCACAGTCGAGGCAATATATTTTGCGAGTGACACTTCACCTATTTCAGACAAAACAGTAATGCCCCTGAACTGCACATTTCTCGTTTCGTGACTGGCTCCGGACACCCAACACACAGCCGAACTTCAGCACTTCCAACTCAGGCGCATTGATCGCACTGACCGCTAAAATCGGCCATTTTTCAAAATCCAGATTTCTTATTCATTCCTCCAATTCAGCGTAGAGGGCATTGCCGAATACGGAGTGCGTGGACAAGTGTGTAGGTGCCACCGAACGTCCGCCTCTACTGCCTGAATGGTGAACCTGGTTTTCAGTTCCACTTCTCGGAAAGTGCAGGATTTAGAACGCCTATCTATCTGTTATGGATAGGGTTTTTTACCCTCCGAGTGTCGCGCGTTGCGCAAAATGTCCGCACAACTCCTGGAGGACGACAAAAGGATTTCAGAGCTGCGAAGAAGCGGCGCGGAAACCGGGCTGGTAGAATTTGACTCGGAAGCATTGCTTCGCGGAGCTTGCGGGCCGCTCCCAACTATTTTGCTGTCTGGTACTGAATCGGCATGTGGATGCAGCCTGTGAGTGATCTTTGTCTAGCGGCTTCAGAGCCGCATTGATGAGAAGGCATGCCGTATATGAGACGTCCCTTCCCCTCTATGAGGTTCTTATTCGTTTTTGCGTCAGGTGAGCCGTCATTGCGTGCACAAAAACCAGAAGACACAGTCGAAGCTTCCTCTTCAATTCATTCAATGAGGTCCACTCAATGAATATGATACACTCAATAGACAACCTTATTGAGTCTGGAGACACCCTGGCCACGTCTTCGGTTTTCCGAAGTTTCACCTGCAGTGAACCGGAGCATTTCTCCCGCCTGTTCGACGGTGTCGCACTCGAGGGCATTCAGCTCAGTTCCGGCAAGTTCAGTGGCAGTGTGGTTTTTGCACTTTTGGACTGGATCTCCATTCACATATCACGATGCGCACAGTCAGTTGAAATGCGCATGGAGACCGACCAAGACAAGTTTCTGCTTTGCGTATGCCTTCAAGAAGGCCCAGACGGATTCGTCTTCGGTCTGAAAGATCCGGGATCCTGGATTTATGTGCTACCACCAGGCGGGAAGGCAGCAATGCCGGCGCCTGAAAACTGCACGCTTCTGCTTCTGACTGTCGACAGCGATGCAATGCTCGAAAACGAGTTTTTGAGGCCTGAAGCCAAATCCTGGTTCGGCGCGCTGAAAGGCGAAGGAATATTCGTCCGTTCCAAACGGCTTGCTTCCCAATTGAGGGAAGACGTCCTGTTGTCGCTGCTGGGGACTGAAGGGCTTCCGTTCGCGAGCGGGCGGAAGAACGCCCATGAACTCTGTCAGGCGTTGATTTCAAGTATTTTGTCCTCTCTTTCACTGGAATGGATGGTGAAAAAGAGGTTTGCGACTGAGCGCCTAACACCGGCTTCGGAAAGGTTTTTCAAGGCCCAGCGCGTCATCGCTGAACACGATTTTGGCCTGAATGCCGGTCTTGGCGACGCGTTGGCTGAGCTCGGTTCGACACGATCCCTGGAAATGGCGTTCTCCAGCCACGTAAAGATGGGGCCAAATACCTATACGCGCGTCATTCGGCTGCACAATGCGCGACAAAAGCTGCGCGATGCGGACTTCCTGGAGGAATCCATCGGAAATGTTGCCGCGCGAGAGGGCTTTTGGGACTGGAGCAGATTTACCGCCGACTACAGCAAGCATTTCGGGGAACAGCCTTCGGAAACTCGAAGGAAGACAATGGCTCAGCTCGAGTCATAGTGACCAGGGTACGGACTTATCAATGAAGTCGGTTTGACCTCGTTGATGGATGCCATTTCACAAGTAGGCCCACTCCGGTTGGCCGTGCAAGCTAAGCAAAGTAGCGATTAAGAGAGGGAGGTTGTTTTCCTTAGCAGATTTGCAGCTTGGGGGAAGTCTCGACCCGGATGCCTGTTTCAGGTGTCAATCTTCATGGCCTGTAAGCGGCACTCGCTTTAGCGCGGTTTCAATTTCTTCTTTGGAGAAATTCACAATTGAAAAATAATACAAGCCCACGAAAAGAAAATTTGCAGTGAAACAATAGAATATAAGAGCAAATACGTAATCAAATCCGGCCACCAACACAATCAGCGAAGTAAGGACTCCGAGAAAAATGCTGACAAAAATCCGTCCTCCTACCATAGCCTAAGGTCCGTTTCGTTATAGATTCTGTTTCTTGAGGATGCTGGCGCAGTGAATTCCGCCCGCCGACCCGTTAGTGAGTGCAGGGAATTCACCCGTCATTGGGCAATGGTTTTAAGCCTGCTAATTGCTCCCAAACCTGCGCGAAACTCCATGCTTTCCCTGTGTTTCACTGTCAGCCACAGGGTTGGCAAAACCGGGAGGCAAAGCAATTTTCGAAGCGCCGGAATTCTTTTTCCAAAGTCCGGTCCACCCCTTTCGCCGCTCGAGAGGTCATCAAATTTACACATGCAATCAAGTGCTCGAGCGCCAGAGAAAATGTATTTCTCTTGGACCAAGTACTCGATCAAGGTTCTCTTTGGAAATCAGCTTATCTGCAATTAAACAATCTATAAGTGTGCACTTTTCAATGACGCAATCAAAAACCTTATCCGAAACGCTCAGATTTTTTTTCGAACGTCCGAAAAGTATGCAAAATGCGCAAGCGCATCTTCCCATTGGTTAAAAATTGCCTAATTTCGTTTAAGCGCAAGTATTAACTAACCATGTCACAATTCTCATCATGGGGGATGAAGTTTGGACTTGATCAGCAATATCCTGAACAACATCACGGTGAAAAACCGGGTTACGGGATTGTTGAGTTTACGAGGCGAATGGGCCTTTGAGTCGCCCGAAGCCGATGAGGCTGTGTTCCATTGTGTTTTCAAGGGAACAGCCTGTGTAACCTTCCGCGGCCAGACCATCCAGCTGAAGCAAGGCGATATGGTCATGTTCACGAAAGGACATGGGCATGTCCTGGGAAGCGCGCCGAATGCCCAACATGTGACGTTTGCCGAAAATGACACCCGGGTGCGCATGCACAATGTGGAGGCCGGCGAAGTGTCCGAAGTCATCAAAAGTGCTGACGGACCGGAAACATCGATCATTTGCGCCCGGTTCAACTTCAGCAGCCAGACAGCCAAAGACCTCGTAGATAATCTAACTGACCAGGTCGTGCTGCAGGATCAGAACCGATCGTCCTTTGCTGCCCTTGAACCGGCGTTGCGCGAAGTTGCGGCCGAAGCGCACTCCGATGATCCTGGAGCCCTGGCTCAACTCGATGGGCTGGTCAATCTTCTCTACTTGTCCTTCATGCGCGGCTGGCTGAAGCAACAGTCGCCTAAAGCATCAGGTCTGGTTGCCGGTCTCAAGGACCCCAAAGTCGCAAAGGCGATGCAACTGATACACAAGGATCCTGGACGAGACTGGAACGTGACTGACCTGGCCAGGGAGGTCGGCATGTCCCGGTCCAATTTTGCGTCGCGCTTTGCCGACGTCACGGGCGTTACGCCGGTTCGCTACATTACACGGTGGCGCATGATCGTTGCTGCCAACAAGCTGGAAACTGAGCCAACCCACCCCATCAGCGCGGTCGCGTTGTCTGTGGGCTACGATTCTGAACCATCGTTTTCGACAGCCTTCAAACGCGAGTTCGGCAGTCCCCCCGGAAGCTGGAGAAAAGACCGCCTCAGCTGCGCAGCTCCGCAGGCAACCAGCCCCTAGACGCTCTCCTTTGGCAGAGCGCAAGGTTAGACGGGACCCAGATGCTGGTCCCGGAGACCACCGGCCAGAAGCCGGTGGTTTGTTTGTTGCTGAAAGAGCCGTGTCGCCATGCGCGATCCGGCGAATGCCTGAAAGATCAGGCTGCAGCCACTTTTGCCAGGAAGTCGTCGACAACCAGCTTGAGATGCCTGGCCTGATCCGCAACTTCGTTGGAAGCCACTTCGACCTGGCCTGCTGACTGTGCAGCTTCAGCCACAGCTTTCATGACCTGCGAAATGTTGTCGGCGACACCTTGGGTTCCTTCTGCCGCCTCGCGGACATTCCTGGAAATCATTGCTGTTGAAGCATCTTGCTCCTCGACAGCGGCCGCGATCGCCGACGTCGTTTCGTCCGCCTGTTCCATCGTGTCCCGGATTTCCTGGATTGCAACGACGGATTCACCGGTCGATGACTGGATCGCCTCGATCTGCGTTGCGATTTCCTCGGTCGCCTTCGATGTCTGCGTTGCAAGTTCCTTGACCTCGGACGCAACCACCGCGAAGCCCTTTCCGGCCTCGCCTGCGCGCGCAGCTTCAATCGTCGCATTCAGCGCAAGCAGGTTGGTCTGTTCGGCGATGGCGCGGATCAAAGTCACCACTTCACCGATCTTGTTGGCCGAGTCTGCGAGCTCAGAAACCTTTTCCGTCGTCATCCGGGCACTGCCGGATGCGTTGGTGACGATCTCTGTCGCACGGGAGACCTGCTGCCCGATCTCTGCGATCGAACCGGCCAGCTGTTCGGTTGCCGCGGCAACGGAACCGACATTTTCAGACGCCGCTGTCGAGCTGCCTTCCGCTTCAGACGCCTGACTGGCGGTCTCAGTGGAAATCTGGTTCAGCACCTGGGCCGTCGACTGCATTTGATCCATGTTCGCAGTCACGTTGCCAAGAACGGCTTCCATTTCGTCACGGAACTCCGTTATCAGGGCTTCGATGCGGTCCTGACGTTCCAGTTGAGCGTTTTGCTCGTCGCGCGAGATCGCTTCGAGGTTGTTGCGCTCTACGGCATTTTCCTTGAAGACTTCCATAGCCTTTGCAAGATCACCGATTTCATCGTTTCTGCCCGTGCCCACGACACTGACATCCACGTGACCGTCTGCCAGGTCACGCGTGATCCTGACGAGGCCCAGAAGCGGATTTACAAGGCCGCGATCCACGACGAAGAAACCAATCGCGCCGGCAATGACAAGACTTGCAATTCCGATGGCGATCAGAGCCATGGAGCCATTGTCGAAGAGCTGGTTGATCTGCGTCGTCGCCTGATCGACAGCCGCCAGTTCCAACTCAATCAGCGACGCGACGGATTGGCCAATGCGTTCAACCGCACTGAACATCTCCGTCACCTGCTCATTCGATTTTGCCGTGCTCTGGAGTTCTTCCAGGTGATCCTTCAGAAGACCGTTGTCAGGGTTGCCATACGCCAGCAGCTGCTCAAGCTGCTGCTTGATGTCGTCCGACCCGAGGCCATCCAGACCGTCCATCATGTGTTTGGCGTCGGCCGTGATCTTCTCCTGAAGCGGCACAAGCAATGCCGGATCCTGCGTCAGGCCACCCTGGACCAGGGTCGCAACAAACTTATTGGCGAAAGCCTGGGCTTCAAGGGTGCTCTTGAGCTGACCGACCTGGTTGTTCAGAAGATCTGAAATGATTTCAGAGTTTTCCGTGACAGCCTCTTCGGTGTCGATTGTCAGGGTGAAGAGCTGATCATCGATTTGCATGATGAGCGCATCGTCGATTGCCTTCTGCAGTCCGATCGCTTCTTGCAACGTCTGTTTCTGCTGGCCGGCCGTGATCGACTTGGATTTGCTCTTGGACAGCGTGCGTGCCACCAACTCGGTCAGCTGGTCGAATTCCGCTTCGGCTCCGGTGCTCAGTTCCAGAGTGCCCAGTTCCTCGCGGTATTCAGCGATCTTTGTCTGCGTCGCGATGATTTTGTCTTCGAAAAGCGTCAACAGGGACGTGTCGTCCACGAAGGCGACGGTTTCGGCCAGACCGACAAGCAGATTGGTTTCTGCACGCAGCTCCAGGTAGAGCCTGAGCTTTGCCATTTCGGTGTTGGCGAGGTTGTCGACCAGGGCCTTGCTCTGCTCGGCAGCCTCTTCGCCGCCAAGAACAACAGTGAAGTAGGCGTCGTCCACGATCGGCGTAATGGCACTGTTGACGCCGTCATAAGCCTTGAACAGCGCCGCCATGCGCGCGTCCTTGGCTTCCCGGGCCGCAATCTTTTCCTTTGTGGCCTGGTCGAGAACGCCGAGCCGCTCCTGGAAAGTCTGGCTTTGCGTGAACAGTTCATCGACAATTTCACGGTTAGCGTCGGAGGCGACGAACGTTGTTTCGATTTCCTTGATGACAGAAACCGACTTTTGCAGAGCCTGGAAGGAAACTTCCTGAGACTGAAGCGTCACGCTGTTGGCAACAGCCGCTGCGGCAGTGGCGACCTCGGTGCTTGAAAGCGCCAGTTGCGCTGCGTTTTCAATTGAAGGCAGACGTTTTTCGGACAGCTCCGCAAAACCGCTTTCAACCCTTTGAAACGAAAAAAGACCGATTCCAATCGCGGAAACGGTCAGTAGAACGAGCCCTGCAAATGCGGTGAACAGCTTTCCGCGTGTTCTCAAACCAAATTTGTGCCGCTTATCAAAAAAGCCCGAAAAGATACTTCTGTACCCAGCCATGTCCCCTACAGCCCCTTAAGAGCAATACTTGCTCTTTGATACATCCCCAGATGAAATAAGTTCACCGGCCCG
>JGI12316J15310_10000302_pt78 | contig 17376 bp, 15 predicted proteins | sample MarCyaLeptolynsp_FD_15310 | JGI IMG/M metagenome (IMG submission 15310)
CCTCGGTGCTGGAACACCGTTTGACATTCTCTTCAAACCAACCGGAATCCACATGACCGTTCCGGGTGATCTGCATGAAGATCGCGTGGATCAGTTCGTAATGGTTTGCCGGCGCGATCTTGCGGTAGTCCGGCAATTGACAGATATCCCAGAGGAGCAAAACCCGGTCGCGCCCCTGCGCCGCATCGATGATATCGTCGTCTTTCATCGCATGGTCGAGCGCGGTGAGATCGGTCGCCGGCGGCGCCCGGGTCAGACCGGGCATATCGGGAACCGCGTCCAGGCTCTGGCGCAGCGCATCAAGGGAACTCGGGTCGAGATTGCGCGCCCGCCATTGCAGGATCTTGACCGGGTCGAAAGCGTGGGTTTCGAGCGCCTCGACCAGGGCATCGGGAAACGGTTCGGTGCGCCCCGTCACGCCGAACGTGCCGTCCTTCATGTGGCGTCCGGCCCGTCCGGAAATCTGTCCCAGTTCGCCTGGCGTCAGATCACGGAACTGATAACCGTCATATTTGCGGCCGGCCGCGAACGCCACATGATCGACATCGAGATTGAGCCCCATTCCGATGGCATCGGTTGCAATCAGGAAATCGACATCACCGGATTGATAGAGTTCGACCTGGGCATTGCGGGTGCGCGGACTGAGCGCGCCCATCACCACGGCCGCGCCGCCGCGCTGACGGCGCACCAGTTCGGCAATCGAGTAGACCTCGTCGGCCGAGAACGCCACGATGGCGGAACGGGCCGGCAATCGGGTGATTTTTTTCTGTCCGCTATAGGTGAGCATCGACATGCGCGGCCGCGTGATCACGTTGAGGCCCGGGACGATCCGCTCCAGCAACCCGCGCATCGTCGCCGCCCCGAGCAGCAGCGTTTCCTGGCTGCCGCGCAGGTTCAGGATCCGGTCGGTGAAAACATGGCCCCGCTCCAGGTCACCGGCCAGTTGCACTTCGTCGATGGCGACAAACGCGGCATCCGTATCCTGCGGCATTGCTTCAACGGTACAGACCCAGTAGCGCGGTTCCGGCGGCAGCACTTTCTCTTCGCCGGTCACCAGCGCCACGGCGTTCTCGCCGGCGCGTTTGACGACCTTTGCATAAACCTCCCGTGCCAGGAGCCGCAACGGCAGGCCGATCATGCCGGATTCATGGCCGAGCATGCGCTCGATCGCCAAATGGGTCTTGCCCGTATTCGTCGGTCCGAGCACCGCCGTCACGGAGCGGTTGCGGTTCGACCGCGAAGTGCCGGATTGCGGTTGGGAGAAGCCAGACATTCAAAACATTCCAACAAGAGGGCGGGCCGGGGCGTGTACCCGCCGAAAGTGGAGCGTCAAATACCACGTTCAAGACGCTTGGCCACGCCTTTTGCCGCTTTCGGCACGAAAAAACCGGAACCGGGGTAAAATCATCCGCGCCTGTGGACGCCATTTCCGGCAAAATCAAACCGGTTTGCGCCCTCCAGTGCTCGACACACAAGAACGGGCACGGAACAAATAAGGACCGAATCGCTGACTCAGAGTGATTCAGGATTTGTTCTACACAATATGTGCGATTTTCTTCTCATCGGGCACGATATATTGATTCCGCACGGTAATCCTGCGATTTCTCCGAGTCTAACCGGCGAATCGCTGAATCTGAGAGAGTCAAGACGTTAACGGTTTATTTCCAGGTAACGCGGAAAGACTCTCGCGGCGTTAACGAATAGATTCAAACGGGAACGAACACCAAACGAATCACTTACAGCACCGCGTTTTTGCTTTGATCACGGCCAAATGTGGGTATGGCGGTGCGCAGCACACAAGATAGACGATGAAGATGAATTTAGTCTTGAGGGCCTGGTTTGTCCCGATTTACCGAACGGTCCCGTTTTGGCACGCAATTTGTCGTCCGGGTTAAGACATTTGCAGGGAAATCGAGCGTGCGGGTTTCGGATACGTCGATCAACCGGTCTCACCGTCTTAACAAACTCTGAACCGCCGCCTGGGAACCATCGCATATCCGGTAATCATTGGATCCAAACGGGAACGAACACCAAACGAATCGCTGATTGAGCGCCGTTTCCGGTTTGATCACGCCCACATATGGGCCGAAATACCAATTCCCCCACCAGATAGGCGCCCGAAATCCGAATCCGTTTGGCGGCCGGCCTCCATTCATTGAGGAATCTGTGCCAAATCGAGACGAAACGGAATTTGCCGGGTAAATCATCAGATCCGCTCATCAAACGGACGCACGTCCTAACAGAAAGTGAAAGGATGGGCGCGCAAAGTCGCATGCGCCTTAATTTTTGGATCCAAACGAGAACGAACGCCAAACGAATCGCTGTTTTCCCGGCGTATCGGATTTGATCACGCCAACATATCGATGTGCACACCCGGCGACATACCAGATGAGCGCTGGATATTCTCGTCGCGGGCGGATTTGGAACAGCACTGTTAACCATGCTGATCCAAATCGGGACGCTCAGGGATTTCGACGTATTCGGCAGGTCTGAACGGCCGAGAGCGTCCACCGGTGTTAACAAGGTCCAAACGCCGGCCACTGATCCACGGGATATTGTTTAATCTTTGGATCCAATCGGGAACGAACACCAAACGAATCAGTTATCCCGCGCCGTTTCCGGTTTGATCACCACGACATATGGGTTTACCGGCGCGTCCCACGACCAGATAGGCACTTGACCATCCGATCATCCGCGCCGATTTGACGTAAATCTTCATCACCCTGTGCCAAAAAAAGACAGAAGTGCCGGCTATCAGCGTCCCGATGGCAGTCGAGACAGTGCAATTGTATCAGGCGTCCGGAACATTGCTGTCCAGTTCATCGATCCAGAGCGCCGCACTGGAATCGCTTGGTGCCCGCCAGTCGCCACGCGGCGACAGGGAACCGCCGGACGCCACCTTCGGTCCGTTCGGAACCGCCGAACGCTTGAACTGGCTGGTCTGGAAAAACCGCTTCGCAAATACGCGTGCCCAGGCCTTGATTTCCGCCAGACTGTAGGCACCGGCTCCCGAGGCCGGTCCCCAGGCATGGTGGCAAAGATAAGCCACCTTGGATGGCTTCAATCCGAATCGGGTCGTGTAGTAAAGATTGAAATCCTGCAGTTCGTAGGGGCCGATGAAATCCTCGGTCTTTTGCGCCGGCCCGCTTCCGTCCGCCCCCTCGTCACTTTCATCGGCCGGCACCAGTTCCGGCGAGATTTCCGTATCCAGGATCGATTGCAGGACGCGAGACGTCTCGTCGCCGAACCGGTTGCCTTCGATCACCCAGCCAATCAGGTGCTGGATCAGGGTTTTCGCCACCGATCCGTTGACATTGTAGTGCGACATGTGATCGCCGACGCCGTAGGTGCACCATCCCAGCGCCAGTTCCGACAGGTCGCCCGTGCCCAGGACCAGCGCCCCCTCCTTGTTGGCGAGCCGGAACAGAAGCGAAGTACGGGCGCCGGCCTGCACGTTTTCGAAGGTGATGTCATAGACCGGTTTGCCGTCCGCGAACGGATGTCCGATGTCGCGCAGCATCTGCAGGCAGGACGGTCCCATGTCGATCTCGCGCGCACTGACGCCAAGCGCGCGCATCAGGGCCCAGGCATTGGACTTGGTGTGGTCGCTGGTGGCAAAGGCCGGCAGCGTATAGGCCAGGATATTTTCGCGCGGCAGTCCGAGCTGGTCGAATGCCCTTGCCGCGACGATCAGGGCCTGGGTCGAATCGAGGCCGCCGGACACGCCGATTACGATTTTGCCGATCCCGGTCGCTTCCAGGCGTTTGCGCAGCCCGTAGACCTGGATGTTGTAGGCCTCGTAACACAGTTCGTCGCGGCGCGCCCTGTCATCGGGAATGAAAGGAAACCGGCTTACCGGCCGCAATAGCGGCGTGTCCTCGGCACGACCGCGCTTGAGGCTGAACGTAACCGTGCGCAGCGCGGCGATGGCCGCGGCATGCATCTTGGCCGTGTCGGCGAACGTGTTGTGCCGCGCCCGTTCCAGGCACAGGAGATCGAGGTCGACATCGGCGCAAACCAATTGTGCGTCCGGAGCAAAACGTTCCGATTCGGCCAACAGCGCACCGTTCTCATAAATCATCGCATGGCCGTCCCAGGCCAGGTCCGTCGATGATTCGCCGCGTCCGGCGGCCGAATACAGATAGGCCGACATGGTGCGCGCCGAATGCACCCGGCAGAGCGCATGCCGATAGTCGGATTTACCGATGACCACATTGCTGGCCGAGAGGTTGGCGATGACGCTGGCGCCGGCCAGGGCGGTGACACCGCTTGGCGGAATCGCCGACCAGACATCTTCGCAGATCTCCATGGCAAAGGCGAAGCCGGGCAGGTCATCGGCGCAGAACAGGAGGTCAAGGCCGACGGGAACGCTCTGTCCGGCCAGCACCGTTTCGGACACCGGCAACCCGTCGCCGCCGGAAAACTGGCGCCGCTCGTAAAACTCGCGATAGGTCGGAAGATAGAGCTTGGGAACCGCGCCGAGGATCCGGCCGCGATGCACGGCGATCGCCAGATTGAACAATTGCCCGCGAACGATCTTCGGCGCGCCGACAATCAGCACCGCGTGCAAGTCCCTGCTTGCCTCCGTCAGCCGGACAAGCGCCTCGTCAATCGCGACGTGTAACGCCTCCTGCAGAAACAGGTCGTCGTTGGTATAGGCCGAGAGCCCGAGTTCGGGAAAAACCACAAGGTCCGCATGCTGTTTTTCCGCCTGACGGGCCAGATCGAGCGTCTCCTCGATATTGCGTGCCGGATCGGCGATATGGCAGCGGGGCGTTGCCGTGGCGACCCGCAGATAACCGTGACTGAAAGGCGAATGGAAGGACATGGCGTTAATTATACTCGTTTTGAGCAAAAGACTGTTCGACTATACGCAATGCGGAAATTTTGGCAAGGCTCCGGCCGATATCGGATGGCCGGCCCGCGCGCCAGGCATTCCCACAGCCGGTGTCAGTTTCTGTTGCCGAATATCGAAATGATACCCTTGACGGCCTCATTGACCGCTTCATCCTTGTCGATCTTGCCGTCCTTGACGATGTTGTCGACATTGATGCCGGTCTGCTTTTCGATGCGATTCTTGATCTTGGCCTGGGCCGCTTCCGCTGATCCGCCGTTGAGAGGATCGATCTGCTTGAATATGCCACCGCCGAGCCCGCGCAACTGTTCATAGGCCGCGGCCGGATTTTGCAGGATCCCGGCGATATCGGGATAAATTTTCGGTTTGTCCCAGCTTCCTTCGATCACGACCGGAACACCAAAGCCCTGGAAATCGTTGCCGCGGCCCTGCCCGAGCAGGGTGCCCACCACTTTCGGTTCGACCCGCCATGCCAGCATGCGCGGCGGCAGCGACGTCGTCCCGGCGCCAGCGACCTGCACAAGCGGTCCGATCATGCTGAGATCATTGTTGGTGGCGACACCGTTCTGAATCGAAAACGACGCGCTCAGGGAACTGAAATCGGTCTTTTCGGTCGGCGTGTCCTGCCAGCCGGACAGAATGTTGCTCGACAGGCCGCGCACCATTTTCGGGATGTTGATGCCGCGAATGGCCCCGTCGCGGAACAGGAACGCCGCACTGCCGTTCAGGGAATTGACCATGGCGAATTCACTGGCGCCACTCGCCGCCAGATTGAGGTTCAGGTCGCCTGCCCCCTCGAGTTTCTTGAAATCCGCCGCATCCCTGAGCAGCGGATAGGCGCTGATGCCGGAAAGGTTGGCGACAGCCTTGAAGGACGGTGTCTGCCGGGCGCCGTTCAACGTGAAGCGTGCCTTGCCGCTGCCCTGATAGAGGCCGAGCCGGGTCAGATCGGTTGTCAGCACGCCATCCTGCAGCGAAACCGCAACATTTGCCGGGCCGACACGGATCTTTTCGACGATGATTTCGTTGGCGCTGAGATTGAGTTTGGCGTTCGCGGCCTTCAGGCCGGAGAAATCGATTGGCGCCTGGCTCCAGGACGATCCGGAGGCCGCGGCCTGTCTCGGCGCGGCGTTGCTCTGGTTTGCCGGTTGCGATGGTGCGGCAGCCGTCTGGCCGCTGCTTGGCTGCGCCGCACCTTGTTGACCCGCAGGCGCAACCGCGCCGCCCGTCGCGCCCGCCAGATAGGGCGTGACGTTCAGGGTCTTGAAGGCGAGATTTGCCTGTATCGACGGAATCGCGCCACCGATTGCAATGCGGCCGGACCCGCTGCCGGATGTGTCATCGAGGCGTATGGTGGCCTTGTTGAACGAAATTGCCTCAGGCGTTGCGTCCAGTTGTCCCTTGAAGGAAAACGGTCCGAGACCGCCCATGTCCGGAGCCGGCTGGTTCAACCAGATCAACAGGTTTCGCAGGGACGGGGTCGCAACCGAAATGGCCCCGTCGGCCGCACCGGATGGCGCGACGGAACCGTTATAGCCGAGCGTCACACGGTTGGAATTGAGTGATGCGGTGACCGGCGCGGCCCGACCGAGGGCCAGCGGCGCCGGCGTCAGATTGGCCTTGAGCTGGAAGGTTTCACCGCGCCAACCGGCACTGCCCTCGGCAACGATCGGTTGGGTGCGGCCGGAAAACCGCACGCTCGCGCTGAGATTATCGATGCGCGCGGCGTTGGGGTCGTTCAGGGCCGCGGCGAGCGGCAGGCCGTCGAGCGCACCATCACGCACCTGCAAGGCGCCCTGCGCGTCGAGTGCGCCGACAAGTTCGGCAACCGACCGGCCTTTGGTCTGGAAGGTCGTATCGATGGACAGTGCACCGGCCACCGGGTCCTTGTGACCGCCGAGCTTGGCAAGTGAGGCCATGTTGAGGCTCGCAGCCTTGATCGCGCCGGTAAGGCTTGGCACCGCCTGGGCACTGTCCAGCACCAGATTGCCCCCGGTCTTGCCACCAAAAATATCCGCTTCCCGCAGATTGGCCACCAGGCGCCCGGCATCGAGCTTTGCGGTCAGGGCGATATCCCGGGCGGAAACGCCTGAAGCCAGGATTTCGCCGATTGAAATATCCAGGTCCGCGTCAACACTGTTGAGAGCGCTCAGGTCGAGCGTATCGGCAGCAGTCGGAGCCGCGGTCGACTGAGGCGCGACCGGCTGTTGCGCGGCCGGTGCTGTCGTCCCCGATGCGGCCGGAGGCGATCGCCGCGGATTCGGGAGCGGAATCCCGACCTGGGCCAGCACGATCGGACGGTCCAGCGAAGCCCGGATGATCCTGGCGCCGCCGAATTCGGACGGCCGATCGCCGGCCCCTTCGATCGCTCCCTTGACGATCGCATCGAGATCGATCCGGTTGACGGCGAATTTGCTGGTCAATTTCGGTCGTGCGCCATCAAGCTGCAGCGCGACGGATCCGGATCCCTTTGCCTCGCCGATCGCCAGTGCCAGGGAATCGGCGGAAATGCGGGTTGGATCGACCAAGAGCGGCGTGGCCACCGAAACCGGACCGATTTCCGGGACACCGTCGGACGTTCCGGTGGCCCAGATCAGCATATCGGGTATCGACGGGATGGAAGCTGCAACCTTGCCGTTGAAGGATACAGCGCCACCGGCGGCGACTTGACCCTCGACGGAGACGGTTCCCTTGTCGGTAGCGATTTCGGCAGCAATGTCGGACGGGGTGTTTTCCAGAAGCGCTCGCCATTTCTCGATGCTTGCGTCGAGCGTTATGGCCTGACCGCGCCAGACCAGCGAGCCTTCCATGCTCGAACGGCTGTCCGGCGACGGCAGGCTCGCCTGGACGTTGATCTCTTCCATCGTCTGCGCTTCGCCGGTGCGTCGGTCCAGATAGGACAACGTGCCGTTGATCACTTCAAATGAAGAGATCCTCAGGTTCTGCAGCAGTCGCGATGTCGCCACATCGTTGCTTTTCGAGGCGTCTTCCGCGTTGGAATTCTCGACAGCAACGTCAGTTTCATCCGTTGATTGTGCGGATTCGCTGCTCGTGGACTGATCGCCGGAAACCTGGCCTATCGCATCTTCGATCGATGTCGGCGGTTTGCTGGAATCGACGATCTCGACCGGATCCCAGGACGTGCCGCCGTTGCGGTCGATTTCAAGCTCGAACACCGGATTTTCGATGCGAATCGTCGACACGTCGACGGTTCCGGTGACAAGCGGGAACAGCGCCAGCCCGAATGACACCCGGTCCGCGGAAACAAATTCAAGACCGTCCGCCCAGGCCTTGCCGGACATGCCGACATCGGCGGCTTCAAGATTGATATTCGGCCAGACCCCGATATCGATGCCGCCATCAATACGCAGGTTCCATCCGGTATTGTTGCGGATCTGCCGGACGATCTCGGTCTTGACGTCTTCGGGCGGCACGAACATCGCGATTCCGACAATCGCGACGACGACCAGCCCGACAAGGCCGATGATACCGAAAATCAGACGTTTCATTGTCGGCTCCAAGCGTCCACGCGATCACGAATCGGGTGTCAAGTTTAGAGCATTTGCCGGCAAAGGGGGACCCGGTGAAAGCCGATGTGAACGCGATGTTGCGACCTGCAGGCGAAAAGCCGATGCAGGACACGTCAACCGCGATGATGGACGGGATTTCAGGTCAAACTATGACCTGGCCGGCTCCAAGCGCGGCGGCAAGGCCGGTCGCCAAGCCGACGAGGCGCTGCGTGCCCTCCTGCGGAGAACCGATATTGTCAATTCGTACGATCTCAGCGGCGGCCGGCAAATCGTACTGCGCACGCCGCAGGCGGCTTTCGATATCGGCCCGGCTTTCGCGCCCGCGCGCGGCAAGTCGATCGGCGAGCACCGATACCGGGGCGGTTACGTGCGCAATCATCACATGGCGATACTTTTCAAGTGCCTCGGCCAGCACGGAACGGGAGACGTTACACATGACGATCGCACCGGCACCGATCTGCGCGTCAACAGACGCCGGAACCGCATATCCGAGACCGTGCGCCCGCCAGTGCAGGGCAAAAGCACCTCGCACACGTTCATTCTCGAAATCCGCTTCCCGAATCGTGTCGTGATCTTCCAGGGCGCTGTCGGCGGCGCGCGTTACGAGGCGCCGCGGAAAATGAAAAGGCGCTGCATCCGACAGGGCGCGTTGAGCGCCGCGCAGGAGCGTATCCTTCCCGGCGCCGGAGGGACCGACCACGGCGATGAAGGCTCCGGGACCAATCTTGCCGTCGTTCGCCATCGGATCAATCGGCCGTGCAGACCCGCTCCACCATCGGGCGGTAATGCTCAAGGGGCGGCGTGACTTTTTCCGTGTCCTTTGCCAGATCGTCCCAAATCCGCAATTTCGCCGCGGCATCGCCGTGCGGTCCCTGTCGAAACGCATCCGCCTCGGCCGGTGTGAACGGACCGCCCTGAACCTTGAGCGACATGACCGACGCCGGTGAAAGCGTTGCGAAATAATCGGGATCGACGCAACAAAGATAACGTTTCGCGGCGACATGAAGCCGAATCGGCTCGGTGACGTCCGGGCCGAACCAGCGGCGCAGGGATTTGGCCGCAATGTCTTCGTGCCGCATGTCCTTGCCGGCCGCGGCAGCGCCTTCGTCCATCGCCAGGAGATGGCCATAATCGTGCAGCAGGGCCGCCGCGACCAGCCCGTCGCCGGCGTCGGCGTCCTCGGCGAGCGCGGCGCATTGCAGCGCGTGCTGCAACTGGGTCACCGCCTCGCCGCCATACATGGCACCGCCGCGCTCCGCCAGTGTTTCAAAAATCGTATCGACAACACCCATCATGTTCTCCCTTCAGATCATCAAGTCAAGCAACCCGCCGTCCGGCGCGCCAGACCCCGCGGACCACCGGCACGCCATGCTCGTAAGACGCCTCGACCAGATCCGCCCGCTTGCCGACCGCCAACGTGCCGCGATCGTCGAGACCAGCCGCCTCTGCAGGCGTCCTGGTGACCATGCGAACGGCATCCGGCAACGAAATGGACTCAATCCGTTCCACCAGCATGAAAGCGGCATGCAGCAGGCTGAACGGAATGTAGTCGGACGACAGGATGTCGAGCATGCCGTTCTCCGCCAGCGCCTGGGCTGAGACATTGCCCGAATGCGATCCGCCACGGACCACGTTCGGCGCGCCCATCAGCACTTTCATCCCAGCCGCTCTTGCCGCCCGGGCCGCTTCCTGGGTGGTCGGGAATTCCGAAATGTGGACGCTGTCCTCAATCGCCTCGTCGACATGCGCCAGCGTGGCGTCGTCATGACTGGCAATGACGATCCCGGCTTCCAGACATTGCTCGGATATCAGTTTACGGTTCTTGCGCGACCAAGTGTCGGCGAGCGCCGTCCGCTCGGCCATGAAATTTTCGAATTCGGCATCGTTCATGCCGGCCTTTTTCTGGTGGAAATCGCGATAGCGATCGATCGACACGAACTGGCGCTGACCCGGCGTATGATCCATCAGCGATGCCATGCGCACGAGCGGTTCGTCCTGGAAAAGGGCGAAGCCGGGCGCCACATCCTCGGTGGAGACTTCGCAGCGTAAATGGATGAAATGGTCGGCCCGCAATCGGTCCGTTTCCTGGGCCTTCGCAATGGCGTCCGCAAGGATCCGCATATCCTTCGATGTGATGCGGGCACCGTAATCCATGCCCAGACGCAGTGCGTCGAAGACTGTGGTGATGCCGGATCCGGCGACCTGTGCATCATGCGCCTGCACGGAAGCGAGCGCGTTCCAGCGGACGCCCGGGCGCGGCGCATAATGGGTTTCCAGATGGTCCGTGTGCAGTTCAACCAGTCCGGGCAAGAGATAGTCACCCTCCGGCAAATCCGACGGCTCGAGAATATCTGCGATATCGATGCCGGCAATCATGCCGTCTTCGACGGTAAGGGTTCCGATCCCAACGCGGTCGTCGAGCACCAGGCGTACGGTCTCAAATCGTATGGTCATGGTTTTACCAAACTCTGATCGGGGACAGGTGGCTGTGCATCAGGCCGCTGGCCTTCCAGCGGAAAAATTGCCTGAACAAGGAAGGCCGCATCCGGAGCGGCCTGTGAGAACAGCGAAAGCGTGTCGAGCCGAAGCGCGCGGCCGGTATGGTCGGCGAAATAGGCCTCGAGTTCCGTCTGCATGGGACCGCGAAGGATTTCGGGAACCCGGCCTGTCAGGGTCATGTGAAACCGGAATTCATCGAACACGTAGGGATATCCCCATTGCGTCAGCAGACTGTCCTGATGATCGCTGAGCCGTGATCGTCGCCGGCGCTCCAGTTCCGCGTCGGTAAGCGGGGCCCGGAACGTCTCGAACCTGCGGACGCAGTTCGATGCCAATGCGGTCAGATCCGGGCATGCTTCGCCAGGGACCAGCGCGAAAAACGGGCCAAGGCGCGCCACCTTGAATCCCTCCGATACTGTCACCGGAGCGGTCGCGGCGGCGAAATCTTCGATTTCCTTGACCAGATCCGCGGTCTGCACATCCTGTCCGAGGCGAAACGGTGCCTTCAGGGTGCCATGAAACCCGTAACGTCTCGGATCCGCCGTCAGTGTTTCAAGGTCGTCGGCAGGCAGCCAGTCAAGATCGGGTTGCCGGCGGGTCTCGCCGGTATGCGGATCTCTCCCCAGCCACGCCGCGGCGGCAGCCGTAAGGCCGTCCGCCGGTCCAGGCGTGTAATAAACGGCATATCGCATGGCTTCAGGCCCCATCTACGGTTGCTCCAGGTTCGCCCTGACTGGCAAACGCCGTTACATCGATCACCTGATCGGCAACCGCTTCGCGCACGTCGATATCATGAAATATCCCCAGCAAGGCGGCCCCGGCCTTTTTCTTGGCATTGATCAGATCGACAACCACCGCCCGATTGGCCGCATCCAGTGACGCAGTCGGTTCGTCAAGCAGCAGGATTGGATAGTCCGCGATGAAGCCGCGTGCAATGTTGACTCGTTGCTGTTCGCCTCCGGAGAATGTCGCCGGCGGCAGATCCCAGAGCTTTTCCGGGACATTGAGCCGAACAAGCAGATCGCGCGCCGCGGCCAACGCCGCATCCCGGTCGGTCCCCCGCTCAATCAGGGGTTCGGCCACGATTTCCAGCGCCGGAACTCTCGGTATGACGCGCAGGAATTGGCTGACATAACCGAGGACCCGCCGTCGCAGGGCGAGAATGGCACGCGGTTCCGCCCGCGCCACGTTGGCAACCCGGCCGTCATGCAGCACCGTAATCTCGCCGCTGTCACAGCGATAATTGCCGTAAATCATCTTCAGGATCGAGCTCTTGCCGGCACCGGAAGGGCCGCCCAGCACCGCGCACGCGCCGCCGGCAACGGCGAAATCGACATTGGCGACAACCGGCAGCCGGAGCCCGCCGCGCAAATGCATGGTGAAGGTTTTGGCAACACCGGACAGGCGCAGTTTTGTTTCGCTCGGTGTCATGTCAGACCTGCAGAATCGCTGAGACGAGAAGTTGCGTATAGGGCGCTTGCGGATCGTCAAGGACCTGATCGGTCAATCCGGTTTCGACGATCCGACCGTCCTTCATGACGATCATGCGATGGGACAGGAGCCGCGCCACCGCCAGATCGTGAGTGACGATGATCACCGAAAGCCCGAGATCGGCGACCAGCCCACGCAGCAGGTCCAGAAGCCGGGCCTGAACCGATACATCGAGCCCGCCGGTCGGCTCATCCATGAACACCAGCCGCGGATCGGTCACGAGATTGCGCGCGATCTGCAGACGTTGCCGCATGCCGCCGGAAAACGTGCGCGGCGAATCGTCGATGCGGTCATCGGCAATCTCCACCCGGGTCAGCCAGTCACCCGCGGCATGACGGATTTCGCCGTAGTGGCGCGCGCCCACGGCCATCAGGCGTTCGCCGACATTGGCGCCGGCGGAGACCGCCATGCGCAGCCCGTTGGCGGGATTCTGGTGCACGAAACCCCAATCGGTCCGCAGCAGGAACCGCCGCTCGGCTTCGCCGAGACGATAGAGGTCGCGCATGCGCCCGTCGCGCATCCGGTATTCGACAACGCCGGACGTCGGCGTCAGGCTTGTCGCCAGACAGTTCAAGAGGGTGGTCTTTCCGGATCCGGATTCTCCGACGATCGCCAGGACCTCTCCGGGCCAGAGTTCGAACGATACGTCGAGGCACCCGACCTGCTTGCCGTAGAACTTGCTGATCCCGTTCGCCCTGAGCAGCGGCTCCGGGGAGTGCGATGGCGCGATCATGCCGGCGCTCCGCTGACTGACGCCGGCGCGGTATCGAGCATGTCGCCGACATGTCCCGCGTCGCGGCGCTCCTGACAAAAACTGCTGTCCGAACAGACGAACATCCGTCCGCCGCGATCGTCGAGAATGACCTCGTCGAGATAGACGCCTTCGGCAGCGCAAAGCGCACACGGTTTGTCGAACGTCTGCGGTTCAAACGGATAATCCTCGAAATCCAGGCTCTTGACCTTGGTGTGGGGCGGAATGGCGTAGATACGCTTCTCCCGCCCCGCCCCGTACAATTGCAGAGCCCGGCATTTGTCGATCTTCGGATTGTCGAACTTCGGCGTCGGCGACGGGTCCATGACGTAGCGATCCGCAACCATCACCGGATAGGCATAAGTTGTCGCGATATGGCCGTGTCTTGAAATGTCTTCGTAGAGCTTGACGTGCATCAGTCCGTATTCTTCCAGGGCGTGCATTTTCCGGGTTTCTGTTTCGCGCGGCTCCAGAAATCTCAACGGTTCGGGGATCGGCACCTGAAAGACGATGATCTGATCGTCCGTGAGATCGCGCTCCGGAATCCGGTGCCGGGTCTGGATGATCGAGGCGGATTTGGTATCCAGCGTCGTCGCCACCCTCGCGGTCTTTGCAAAGAAACCGCGGATGGCAACCGCGTTGGTCGTGTCGTCCGCGCCCTGGTCGATCACCTTCAGGACATCGTCCGGTCCGAGAATGGCTGCCGTGACCTGCACGCCGCCGGTGCCCCAGCCGTAGGGCATCGGCATTTCCCGGCTGGCGAACGGCACCTGATATCCCGGAACCGCGATCGCCTTCAGGATTGCCCGCCGGATCATGCGTTTCGTCTGTTCGTCCAGATAGGCGAAATTGTAATCCCAGTCCGGCAGGTCCGCCCCGCCGTTCAACGGGTCGGGTTCGGTGTCTTTTGCTTCACTGTGCATAATCGTCTCCGCCATGACCCTGTCCTACTCCGCAGCCTCGGCATCTTCGGTCTGGCCGCGACCGGTCCGCTCGGCGATTTCCCGGCGCATGGTGCGCACGAGATCCAGTTCGGCCTGAAAATCCACATAATGCGGCAGCTTCAAATGTTCGACGAACCCGGTCGCCTGGACATTGTCTGAGTGGGACAGGACAAATTCCTCGTCCTGGGCCGGAGCATTCCGGTCTTCGTCGAACTCCCCGCAGCGCAGGGAACGGTCGACAAGGGACATGGCCATGGCCTTGCGTTCCTGATGACCGAAAGCCAGCCCGTAGCCGCGCGTGAATTGCGGCGGCGCCTTCGCCGAACCGGTGAATTGCGCCACCATCTGACATTCCGTGACCATGATCCGTCCTATCGTCACGGTGAATCCAAGATCCTCGGCAAAAAAGTCCAGTTCGACCGCTCCGACCCGAATTTCGCCGACAAACGGATGCGTGCGTCCGAACCCGCGCTGGGTCGAATAGCCGAGCGCAAGGAGAAACCCCTCGTCGCCGCGGGCAAGATTTTGCAGACGCAGAGCCCGGGACGCCGGGAATGCCAGTGGCGTGCGTGTCAGATCATCAACCGGTGCGGCCTCGTCAAACGGCGCATCGGGTTCCATCAACCCTTCCGCGTCGAGCAGATCCGTAACTCTCGGCATGGGCCCATCGGCAAGCGGACGCGCTTCGCCCGGCTCGACATCGGCTTCCGCGGCGAGGGCAAAGTCAAGCAGGCGATGCGTGTAGTCGAAAGTGGGGCCGAGCAACTGGCCACCGGGAAGATCCTTGAACGTAGCGGAAATCCGCCGCTCCACCACCATGCGGTCCGTCTCGACCGGTTCGGAAAATCCGAACCGCGGCAAGGTTGTCCGGAAGGCCCGGATCAGGAAGATCGCCTCGATCAGATCGCCCCGCGCCTGCTTGATGGCCAGTGCGGCGAGATCCCGGTCGTAGAGCGACCCCTCCGTCATCACCCGGTCGACGGCAATGGTCAATTGTTCGGCAATCTGGTCGACGCGCACCGCCGGCACCGAACGATCGCCGCGACGCCGGTCGGCCAGCAGCTTGTGGGCGTTGCGGATTGCCCTTTCCCCGCCTTTGACTGCAACGTACATGATCAGGCGTCCAATACGATTCGGGTGGATCTCGGAAGCGCCGCAATCGCGCCCGGCGCTGCGAACACCACGTCCACTCCGCGCGGGTAAAGCGCCGCATTGTCGACGGCCTGGCGCCAAAACAAGGCTGTCAGCGGAGCCGGGTCCAGCCGGCATCCGGATTCGATGCCCGGGCCGGTCAAAAGCGGGCCGGAACCGGCATTCAGCGTGTCGATCTGGATGATCAGGGTCGCGGATTCATCAGGAAATTCCTGGCTTCCCAATGGGAATTGCGACAGGGACGTAAGCGCCGCGCCGCTTCCAAAGACCGCGAATCGGGCCTCGTGGGGATGATTCGTGATCGGGGAACCGGTGTGAAAACGGACCCAGTCGCAAACGCCGTCCGACGCACTCAGGGCCGGATCGAGCCAGACCGGCGTTTCATAATCGGCAAGCGTCAGGACCAGCGCCCCTGCCGCAGGCCCCAACGGGCGCGGCGGGCGAAGATCGGCCGCCAGAGGATAAACCGAACCCGGATGTGCCATGGCATCCATAACGGCGCGAAACGACGATTGCGCTTCAAAGACCGGGTTCTGAAAACCGGCGGCAGGCGCGGGGCTCTGTGTGCTCGTACCGTTGTCGGTCATTTCTGGTTTTCCCCGCGGGTCATGGTGAAAAAGTCAACCTTCGTCGCCTGGGTCTCGGCGCCGATCTGGGCATCCTGCCTGGCGAGGCGGGCCAGTACCGGCTCCACGATCGTCGTTTCGACGGTCGCGCGCTCGGTTTCCACCTGCCAGCAGGCGTCTGCGAGGGCCGCCAGCCGCGCTTTTTCCTTGTCCCGGCCCATGATCGTCGCATGCCCGGTTTCGCCGCTTTCGATCACGATGGCGCATCGGGTGACGGCGACTTCCCCGAAGTTGAAGGGCGCTCCGGATCCACCCGTACGGCCGCGTGCCATGACCAGGCCGATTTCCGGTTTGCGCAGCCAGGTCCACGCGGACCCGGTCGTGTCGTCGACGACGCCGCGGTCGAGCCCAAGGCGCAATTCGTCCCGGCGGGCCTGAGCGAATGCGGACATTGCCCGTTGCCGTGCCCGCTGCGGGGGTTCTGTGTCAGGTGCAGTCATGGTCGGATCGCCTGTTCGGTTTTCGGCCGTCTCTCAGCGCTCATCTAGCAAGTAGGAATCGATTTGTCTAGTTGTATAGACAATTGCATGATTGACTTGAATGATGCCCAACCTCTATGACGGAAGCATGACACGGCAGGAAACCATCAAACGCGGCGCCGGCGTGGCAATCTGGCGCCAGATCGCGGAACGATTGCGTACGGAGATTTCCCTCGACGTCTGGAAAACCGACGACCGTTTGCCAAGCGAAGCGGAGCTGGCGAACCGGTTCGGTGTCAATCGCCACACCGTCCGCCGCGCAGTGGCGACGCTCGCCGAAGAAGGCATCCTGCAAGCCAATCAGGGGCGCGGCACCTTTGTCGCGCAAAAACCGATTTCCTATCCGATTTCCGCGCGCACGCGATTTTCCGAAATCGTGTCGGCGCAAGCCCGCGAGCCCGGCGGCAAGCTGATTTCCCACCGAACCGAGCCGGCCGGTGATTCGGTTGCCGAAAAACTGGACGTAAGCCCCGGCACGGACCTGTTGCGCGTGGAAAGCATCCGTTTTGCCGACGCCATTCCCATCTCGTGGGGGGTAAACTATTATCCCTCGGATCGTTTCCCGACGCTCGCCGAGGCGTTTGAAAGGACCGGGTCGATCACCGATGCGCTTCGCGAAAACGGTCTCCTCGATTATACCCGCCGCGAAACCACGATTTCAGCCGAAAGCGCACTTGCCCTGGATGCCGAGCGGCTCGACATCGCCGTCGGCGATCCGCTGCTGACCTGCGAGGCAATCAACGACGATCCGGACGGGGTCGCTTTTAACCTTACTTTCTCAAGAATGGTCGCCTCACGGGTACAACTGAAGATCGACAGTTGAAGCGACCGGCAAAACCGGATAATCCGCTGCACTATGAGGTCTTGTTGACGTTGGCGGCCGCGAAGACCGCTGTTGGAGCGCGCTTCGAAAAACCGGCGCCGGCGAAAAGCTGTCCTGCTTGAACCGCCATAAACCTTGGAAACGATCCTATGCTGAACGTCTGCATCATCGGAACCGGATATGTCGGTCTGGTCACGGGAACCTGTTTTGCCGAGATCGGCCACGA
>JGI12316J15310_10000031_pt9 | contig 17363 bp, 15 predicted proteins | sample MarCyaLeptolynsp_FD_15310 | JGI IMG/M metagenome (IMG submission 15310)
TAACTTCATAGACCCAAACAGAGCCATACCGATAGTTTTTAAAGGTGGCAAGTATCTTAGCCACTTCATCGTTGCCGTAGCGTCCCAAGGTTGGGTCTTGCGCTTTCAACGCCAGAGCAGCTACAACAACCAAACAGACTGTAGAAATTAATTTTCTCATGCTAATGAAAACCTATTGATTAATATTCGTCGTAGTATTGTTCAGTCTCTATTTTCTCACTTATAGGGATGGTATAAGTGATAGGAGCATCGCCTTGGGAAACTGTTCCATTACAAGTATTTTTAGATACAGCTATGATTCTAACACCTACTTCTCCTCTGACCTTTCCGTCATCGTTTGGCCCAGGACCAGCAAGTGTAAACGTAACAGTCATCTGGTCATCCCCAACCATTTTATAATTAAGATTACGAACTTGATAAGGTCCCGCACCTTTAACCGTCGGATCAGCTTCTACATTAAAAGTAACATCTGCAAAGCTATCTTCGCCTTTCCTACCATTACCAGACTTGAATACATTCACACCTGTGATCAGTACATTAATATTATCACCATTAACAGATGTCTGCGCTGTAGCTCTGTTGGCATTTACAAAAGTAGGATACTGTTTGATATTGATAGTTTTCTCAGGGAAGATAAATGCCTTTTCTTGATTAACCGGATCAGTCCAGTAAATAGACAAGGTACCTGTTGTGGCTTCACAGTCAAAGAAGAAATCATCACCCCTGGTAATAGAAGTACCTTCAATCTCTTTTGGTTGGGCCATTTTATCAGTCTTAAACTGAACTGTAAATTCATTTGGTTTGATCTTGTTACCTGATGGAGGCTCGTAGTTGTTAAGTACTATCGTCTCACCATAATATCCATAATTGGCCAATGCATTTGCTACATCTCGGTTGTTTTCTTCGGATACAGTAGGATATACAAACATCGGTGCCATTGTTTCATCTGTCTTACTGCCAGATTGATGAACTACTTTAACAATATATTTCTTAGGGCCACCATTCGGACTAGCAGCTAGTTTCTTATCAACTTTACCAGTAACACGGAAATTCTTCAGTCCTTCATCCTCTATCTGATCAAATGCAATCTGGGCAACCGGACTGGAATTCTCACCATCAATAGCATCATATACAAAGCCCTGAATACGACTGTTATTTTTGTTATAATTAGCAATAGTAGCTCTTATACTAGGCTCAAGGGCATCGAACCTGTTAAATTCAGCAGGCATCGTTACGCCAGGAGGAGCAATCTCAGGTTTAGGAGTAGTTACACGAATATCAAATTCTATAGCACCTTTATTCTGCTCAAAATTTCTAGATTGTCCAGGAGTAATAAGCTTGGCGATATAACCATACAAATCTACTTTACCTTTTGCATCAATATCCCCTTCTTCTAAGGCTTTATTTTTTGCTTCTGTTAATTCTCTGTCAAACTCATCACTATCATCGCCCTGTAGAAGCTTAGCCTCAGGAAGACCAAATCTATCAAGAGATAATTCAAGTTGTTTTTTGACTTTTTTGAGATCTTTTACTTTTAGCTGAACAGTACCAATATTTACTGTCGCATCTTCAGATATTTCGAACTCACCTTCACCTTCTGGCTTCTTAATCCCCAAAATACGATTTGTACGTGCATCAAAACGCAATTTGTACCAGCCGTCTCTGCCAGTCGGAGGTTCGAAGTTTACAACGAAAGATCTTTTATCTATACCTTTAGTAACCCGTCCATTGCCTGTAGTATCAATACTTTCGCCTTTCCCACGGACAGTTTCATACTTATCATAATAAAAATACTCACCATCATTGGTACCTGTCGGAGCATATACCGGACCGCGTTGTACAATATCATTATAAGACGGGTGCATGGGGTCTGTCTCGGCATCAACTTTATCTACACCCTCGAAAGTCTCATCCAAGTTCAGATTCAAAACACTTGATGCAAGCAACTCCCATACCTCACCTCCATCAGTGACAATGCGAGTTCCCGGCTCTTTATTTGCAAACCCTTCTTCCTTAAGCTCATCCTCACTCGGGAACTCGGGAGCCATACCGACTTCGGTACTCGGGTTATAGAAAATCTGGTATTCAATTTCAGCAACATTCGATATCTCTACCAGCTTCTCAAGTCTATCAAGATATTCAGGATTTTCAGGAGACGACTCTTCTTCTTTCCTCTTAGCATCCTGACTAACATCAGCTACCCCAACTTCAATCACATAACGGCGATTAGATTTTATCTCAGTACCAATTGCCTCCTTAATTTCAGCTGCAGTCATACCAGCCGGAGACATAGTTATCTCATCCTGAGGACGTGTATTAACACCTTCCGTACCGGATCCCGATTGTAGTTGGCTCAGAATAGATTCAACGATTTTCATCGTCTCTTTCTGTTTGGCATGCAAATGCTCCTCTGCTTCATCACGTTCTACAATGATGATAAGAAGCTCTAGCACTACTGCAAGGTATAATACGAAGTATACCTTACCCGCTCCACCTTTAGACATAAACTACCCTTTCTTTTTATTTTCAGTCTTATACTATAGGGTTTGTAACTGTTTGACCTATATCGGTGTCTGTACGCAACAAGACATCACCCTAATTAGGGATCAAGACAATAGCACAGTATGGGAGGGCTACCTATCTTATAAGGTAGGACCGTTTCACACTCTCACCGTAGCGGTCTTTCTTTTTTCGAATAGCTGAAAACATTCCAGCTCCCCTTACCGCTTCTCCTCTAGGCCAAAGATAAGCTAATGCATTACATAGCCTAAAAGGAAAATCTATAATTATAATCAAGAACAGTAGGTATAAACGGATCTATAAGTAGCTCTTAGTTTGATGAATTGATAAGATACGTTTTCGGCCTTACAGTAGACGAATAACGTAAAAGCTAAATGTTAATTTAACAAAAGTTTAACATAATATGCAAATTATATATAACATTTTTTTGTCTCAGGCGTAGGGCTTATTCACCTAAGACCCAGGCAAATATTAAAGGAGTCACAATTGTAGCATCTGATTCAATTATAAATTTTGGTGTATCTGTATCTAACTTTCCCCAGGTAATTTTTTCATTAGGTACTGCCCCTGAATATGAACCATAGCTAGTTGTAGAATCACTTATCTGACAGAAATAAGACCAAAAAGGAACATCACTCCATTCCAAATCCTGATACATCATTGGAACAACACATATTGGGAAATCACCTGCTATTCCACCACCGATCTGAAAGAACCCAACCCCGTTACCACCACTATTCTCCCTATACCAGTCGGCCAAATATATCATATATTCAATACCGGACTTCATAGTAGAAGGCTGCAAATCACCTTTAATACAGTAAGACGCAAAAATATTACCCATTGTTGAATCTTCCCAACCGGGACATATTATTGGTAAATTCTTTTCTGCCGCAGCTAACATCCAGCTATTTGCAGGATCAATCTCATAGTATTGTTCTAATACACCACTAAGTAACATCTTGTACATATATTCATGGGGCAGGTAACGCTCGCCATTAGCTTCAGCTTCTTTCCATACCTCAAAAATATGTTTTTGTAGTCTTCTAAACGCTTCTTCTTCGGGGATACAAGTATCTGTTACCCTATTCATTCCTCGATCAAGTAGATCACGTTCCTGCTCGGGTGTAAGATCACGCCACTCAGGTACCCGCTCATAGCTGTTGTGCGCTACCAGATTCATGATGTCTTCCTCTAAATTCGCTCCAGTACAAGATATTATCTGTATTTTATCTTGTCTTATCATTTCTGCCAGAGAAATACCAAGCTCGGCTGTACTCATAGCTCCTGCTAAAGTCACCATCATTTTACCACCTTTACTCAAATGCATTTCGTAGGCCTTAGCTGCATCGACAACAGTGGCAGAATTAAAGTGAAGATAGTTTTTCTCAATAAACTGGGAGATAGGACCTTTTCTACTAGAATGCTGCATACTAGGAATTACTTTTGGGAATAGTTCAATGATTAGAGATTTTAAATATATATAACAAATATATAAAACGATGATTGATCTTTTCGTGCATCAATCATTTATAGTACTTAGTTTTTATTATAATAGAAAAGATTTTATATGAAACCTCAATACATATTACTGCAGACATGATACTATCTGATAAAATGACTAAGCATCTTATAATATTACTACTATCTGCTCTCGCTCTCAGCTTTATGGGTTGCAGTAGCTCCAGCTCAGAAAAATATAGAGAGGTACACCATATGATTGTGGCCGAGTGTATTGGAGATAGTCTTTTCTATACTCTCAGTAATGAGATAGAAAAACTTGGATATAAGATAGATCAGCGTGATTATGGATTACGAGGTCTATCGGCCCATACTTCAAGAGTAACTAATGGTACCGGTTCTCCTCAAGAAATCATATACTGGTCATATAATATCAAAGATAATCGCTTTATTGCCAGTAGCAGATGGGTTGTAGCAAATACATCGCGCTCGGGTTACCATAGTAGGAATACTTCAAAATCTAATCGCTACTATTGGGATGTAAGAGAAATATTTGAAAAGTACTGCGATATGAGAGACTCGACTTATATTCACGAATATATTCCAGATTCAACACCTCTTTAAAAGATCTGAGAAAAAAGTACTGTCATACTTTCTAACTTATATCTTCATCTCAGGCTCTCAGTTTAAGAATCTTTAACATGATGAACTTCTGCGACGTATTACTAATTGTATATAATAAAGTCTATTACCTATATCTACATGACTAAAAATCTATTTATCAGCCTTATTTTCTTACAAATGACGGTATGCTATACTGCCAGTGCTAATAAACCAGAGAGCTCTTCGCGATCGACTTTACTTATATCTCACAATCCAGTACGCCTGGCGAATCTGCCTAATATCTTAGTACTATGGAGAACTGATGCTGGCAATGCTCTAGGACTTGATTTTAGATATGTAAGATCCGGAGAAAATCTAAGAGGCTATGGAGCAGCGGCTACATATCGTCTTTATCCATTTACTAATGATTTTACCGGTTTTTATGCAGAACCTTTTCTCGCCGCACATTCGATTAAGGATAAACAAAGTTCTGATATTCTATACTCATTTGGCTTCGTTCCGGGATGGCAATTTGCAATTAAGAAAAAGCTTGCTTTGGGAATTGGCTTTGGATTTGAATATTTCACCTCTGATGCATTGATCCAAGCCCAACAAGGCGCTAACGTAGGAAATGCTACTACTTTTAACCCATATATGAGAGTAGATATCGGGTGGATTTTCTGACAAATCTCATTATACTCTTGGATCAACCTTAGTGAATATGAAGATCTGGTATTGCTTGAATAGAGATTGCTTCATACTTGTCTACGGAAAATCAAATTGATAACTTATATGCTATATGAAATATATAAAAGTAATAATACTCTGCTTGTGGTCAACTGCCTTATGGGCAGCAACCATCAATGAATTTCGTATCAGTGATGAAGAGTTCTATGATCTTATATCTGATCCTGATATTGAATATGTATTCAGGCTTTATAATGGTAATATCATACAAGGCTATATTACCGAATTTATTGAGGATGAAGGTGCTGGTGAAGGAATTAAAATAGCTACCTATGTTGGAGAAATAAAGCTTTACCATAATCAGATAATTGAAGCTATCTTATTACAAGACATGAACCGCCACTCTCATAGGGCATATATTATGCCGACAGCCAGACCTATCGGTGATGATCACTTTGTGGGTAATTGGGAAATAGGCTTGATCTACGGTGGTTTTGGTATCAGTGAATATGTATCAGTTACTGGTGGCCATACTTTCGTACCTGGTATCGAACAGCAAGCATGGCTGATTAATGCTAAGGCAACCGTCCTACAACAAGAATTTGAGGGAGCTAAGGGTGGATATGCAGTTGCTGTTGGCTATAATCATGCATCTATTACTAGTATTGATTTGGGATATTTGTATGTTAATGGTACTTATTATGGTGAGCGAACTTCATTCACCGGTATGGTCTATAGTAGAATCAATGAACAAGCCGTACCTGAATCAATAGTAATAATGGAAGATGTATATCCAATAAATGTTCCCCAGGGATCAGTAGGAATAGGTTTTGCTATGGATACCCGGTTCAGCAGTTGGACAGATGTCAGATTTGTAGGTGAACTTTGGAGTCCTGATCTATCAAGGGCTACAAATTCAGCAATACTTGCCGGATTCAGGATTGATAATTCTACCGTAGCTTATGATTTTGGTCTCTGCTTTGTTACGACTCCTGTTGTAATACCATATTTTGCTTTTTCTTGGACACCTTTTTGAATGAAACTCGCTTCATAAGAATGAACCCAACACGGTATATCGCTAATAAACTCTCTCAAGAAGAAGGTGGCTCCAAAACTTATAAGCTCTCAAGCAGGATCTCAATTATTGCAATAGCTTTGGGTGTAATTGCATTATCAGTCTCTCTCTCAATTCTAGAAGGTTTTGATAGAAAGCTACATGATATAGCATACTTATTCACCGGAGATATCAAGGTAGGTTCGTACGCAGGAGGATCGAGACTTACGGGCACTACCGAAGCAGTAATAAGAATAAAGGATTCTATTTTTTCCAGATACCCTCAATTATCTGAAGCTGAAGTTTGCCAATCGGTTCAGGAGGGGGTCTTAATCAGAGCAGGTGAGCATCTTGATGGTTATGCATTAAATGGACTTGAAGAAACAGAACTTGCTGGATTCGGTGCATTCCTTCAATTAGGTAATCTGCCAAAGTACGAGCCCGGCAGATCGGAAAATATCATACCCAGGGTACTGATACCTACGACTATTGCTGAAAAATCTGGTAAAAGTATCGGCGATACCATACTAATCTACACTGCTCTTGATGCACCGTTAACGGGTATCAGTTTGATGGGTGGAAATTCAATTATAGCATCGGCAATTATCAGTGGTATATACCAAACTGGAATGGGAAAATATGATAAGAATCTCATTATTACTGATATAGCCTGGGCAAGAAGACTTTTCTATTATAAATCAGATGAAGCTAGCTCAATTGTATTAAGACTCAATACAGAAACTACAGGGAGTAATTCACTGCCCGAGGCTCTATCAATGAAAATAAGCAATATGCTTGGATACCCTTTTTGGGCTAAATCGACAAAAGATCTTCATTACCAAGAATTCATGTGGATAGAATTCCAAAAACAGCCTATACCAACCGTTTTGAGTATGATCATTATTGTAGCGGCATTTACCATCATGACTACTATGCTTATCAACACTGTAGAAAAAACACGACAGATTGGTATCCTTAGGATTTTGGGATTAGAAAAGAGGTCGATTATAAAAGCTATCTTTTACCAAGGCTTAAGATATGGCTTAATTGGTACTGCCTGGGGACTGGGTGTATCTCTGAGCTTTTTATTGATCCAAAAATATTTTGTCCTGATCAAGCTTGATCCTAATATTTATTTTATTGACAGATTACCCATTGAGTTAGTATGGTGGCACTTTGTTATGGTAATCGCTACTACACTAATTCTCTCGCTATTGGCTGCATTACTACCAGTATTATTTACAATGAAATCTTCTCCAATAAAAGCAATAACTTATAGATAAGTTTGGCTTGTTTTTGTCAGCTAGTATCAATAAATTGTGACAAATGTAATGATATTCTATTATTCTAGATATAAGTATTAGTGAGGTAACAGTGAAGCAGATTCTAATCATCGCAATTATCTTTATGAATAGTGCTGTCCTATTTGCCGGCGATATTATTCGCCTTAATATGGATGAGTCCAGATCTTTGGATTTGACTTCATTGACTGAAATACAACCTGTCTCTGAACAAAGTAACAAGATTTTCCAGACCAGTGGTGGTGATTTTGTTATAAATGTGGAAGAAGACGGTCCGCATGGTGGGTCTTTTTGTATCAAAGATATCAAGGGTAAAGTACTTAATGAATGGCATAAGATAGTTGATCCGGATAAGGAATTTATTGGTTATGCTGATAAAAATCTAAATTATGCTCTCATGGTTAAGCGTGAACAGGACCAAAATCATCCGGAACTGATAATGGTTTGGGAGCTTGATAATATGGATACAACTTATGCACTTGAAAATAGTTCTTTAGGAAACATTGAAAGCCTATATCTCCATGACTCTGGCCAGCTTTTCATCAAAAATGAAAATGGGCTTTTTTCTATTGAGGGTTTCAATCGTCAATCTAATTCTCTGACACTTCTACCAGCAACTATAGTGCCTGGAGATCATAAATAACAACTAACTCATATCTTAAATAATAAGACCTGAAAGAGATAATTCACTTCTTATTTTCTCAGATGCTTCGTAGTACCGTTGGGCCAATTTCGGATTATCTACCTCGGTTATTCTACCAATATTTGTTAAAGTCATTATCTTAAGTTCGGGCTGCAATCTTACTACAAGTTTTGCTGCTTCTCGCAATAGTTGTTCTGCTTGGTCATGCTGGCCCAGCTCTTCTAATAATATCGACTCAACATTCATTATGAGACATATCAGGGACTCATCCGGATTTTCTCCGGCAATCTCCTTTGCCTGATCTAATACTGAACTGGCTTTATCTATTTCATCAAGCTCAATAAGTGTTTTAGCCTGCATAGTAAAAAGCATAACCATTTCTGGCTCAGTATATACCTTATCTCCATGAATAATATGACGTCGTGTCTCTTCATAAGCTTCGGAATACTTCTCAAGGTTATGGTATGTAGCAACCCTGTGCCTGAGCATCTCAAAAGGAAGACCTATATCCAAAGGCAGCCCAGGTAAATCTTCAGCTACCTCAGAGCCTTGGATATCATTATTATTCTCAGCTAACTGATTCTCTTTATAATCTGTTTCAAGTATCGCCTCTACCGAAAGACCAAGCGATTTTGCTAAATCCTCAGATGCTGAAGTACCTATAATATTACTCGATTCTTTTAGAATATTCTCAGCTAACTGCTCGTCACCTGCCTCTCGACTATGAGCAGCAATATAACCAACTAACTCAGCCTTTTCCTCTATTGAGCTAGCCTGTAGAAACTTTTTATTTAGAGTTTCGGCTATTCTCCCATGTAATTCAGCTTGTTCTTCCCATTGTAGCTGACTCTCGAAATAATGATGATAAAAGTGCCTAGTAAAAGTATAGACTGTTGTCTTCTCACCATAGCGACTCCTTGGGCCTAAAGACCTTATCAACCCATAATCATTCTCTAATGACCTAAGCTGCCTGATAACTGCTATTGCATCTTTTCCGGTAAGTAGAGACATCATATAAACGGTAAATTCACTTCCTTCGGCTGCGGCGGTACATAAAAAGTCCATTTCTTCCTGCGAAAGCTGACTCCCAAGCTCATTAACAGCGTCATATACAGTTGGTGGCAGGAATTGCTCATAAAAATCTTTACGGAAAGAACCACTACCATCTATAGGTGGGTTCTTTTTGAAATATCTCAGATATTCAGCTAGAGTTGACTGATTACCACCTGTTCTCTGATATATCCAGTTTTCAAAATCTTCATTTATCTCGTATGAATCTAAATTTATTTTCAACCAATCTCTCAATTGTTTTATTGAGAATGGCCTTAATTCAATCAGATTTGATTGGAGACTTTTCTTGATCCCAGCTAACCACGAGGCAAAAGGAGAAGGCCCGCTATCAGCTGAATTTGCATCATATCCAACAATAAATAAAACACTACCAAGGTCTTCATTAGATTCTGCCAATACTTCTGCCAATAGCTCAATAGATGCGGCATCTGCTGCATGAGCATCATCAATTGCTATTAAAAGAGGATTTTTTTTGCTCATTTGCACCAGAGCGCCATAAAAATCTTCTATCTGTGAACTCGAAAATGGATTTTCTTCATCTCGCTCTTTTTGATATTTTTCCCAATCTCGTCCTATCTCTTTAGCAGCATAGAAAACATCACCAACAAGAGGAATAGCGGTCAGTACGGTAATACCTAAGTTATATGCAAAACGCTTCTTTGCCCGCCCGGGTCTGAAATTTAGTAATTTCTCAAATGCCTGTGTAAATACTCTAAGTGGTTGGGATTGCCCAAGGCTTGTATCTCCAATTCCTATATCGGTACTAACCATTGCACGGGGTATATGAGGAAAGCTTTCCATAGCCTTCTCTATCATATCTTCGATAAGTGCAGTTTTGCCTGTACCGGGAGATCCTTCAACAAGAATTACTGAAACAGGAGCATTGCCAATAGCATCCATCTTCTCAGTAAACAACTTTGTATATGCTTCTATACCTACTAGCTTAGCCATATTTTCCTAACGTAAATCAAAGTAAACTGTTTAATATACTTCTCTCAACCATGTATCGTTTCTTGGGTCCCATATTTGCTCATTAAATCGGCTTCATAAGCCAGAAAGTCTTGCCATCTAGCTTCTACATCAAGTCCCTCAGGAGCATACTTCTTAGCTAAATCGATAAACAGAGCGTAATGCATAGCTTCGCTTTGCTCCAGATTATGATAAAAACTCTTCAACTCTTCATCTTCAATAGTTTTATAGAGCATCCGAAATCTCTCACAACTTCTTGCCTCGATCATAGCAGAAAACAGGAGTCTATTTATCAAATTTTCATGCCTGCCTACACCACCCTGAAAGAATTTTCGAAGATCATTGACATAGGGATCTTTTCGCTCTCGATCCAGCTTCCAACCTCTGGCTAGAATCTTTTCATGCACTTGAGAGAAATGCTCCATCTCCTCAATGGCTATTTCAGACATTTTGCTCACAATCTCAGGATACTCAGGATAGGTTACAATAAGAGAAATAGCAGATGATGCGGCTTTCTGCTCACAGAAAGCATGGTCTATCATCACTTCTCTCAGATTGTTTTTTGCCAATTCAGCCCATCTTGGATCCGTGGGCATTTTTAGTCTTAGCATATCTATGTTACACTTGTTCTTTATTCTTAATTACAAGATAGCACAGACAAATCTTATATCAAGAAATCAATTCCGATGGAATATAATAGGTATCTTTATAGACTAATTTCATTAGAAAATCATACCGAAGAAAGCATCCATGATTAGAATCGATGCAGCTGATATTGTAAAAGCTCTAACTGTAGCTTTACCCACACCCTCAGCTCCCCCCGTTGTAGAAAAACCCACATGAACACCAATAAGTGCTGTAAGGCCTCCGAAAATACATGACTTAAATAGACCAACGGCTACATCATAAACTGTAAAATACTCTTGGACTGATTCAAAAAACGTATATGCAGAGAATCCAAATTTTATTGATGTCAGCATATAACCACCAGCTAATGCAACTATATCAGAAAATATAGCTAATACTGGTAGCATAACTAATCCAGCTAGAAGCCTAGGCATCCCTAGAAAACGGTTCACATCGATGGCCATCATCTCAAGAGCATCAATTTGTTCAGTAACATTCATAGTACCAAGCTGTGCAGCCATTGCTCCGCCGACTCTTCCTGCTATAATTAATGCTATCAATACAGGAGAAAGTTCAGTAAATACTACAGTCGAGATGGATGAACCAATAAATGGTGTAGCTATATCAATGAGATTGAAGCGTTCGAATAAATTTGTAGCCTGAAGAGCAGCTATGGCACCAGTAAAGGAACCTATTAAAATCACAAGTGGAAGAGAATCAGAACCAACTACAGCCATCTGTTCTAAAACCAGCCTTCGATCCTTAATTGCTCTGGGGAAAAAACGCAGAATATTAAGCAGTAATATTACTATTCTGCCAAACTCTGCTATAAAATTTAGGACTTTTCTTCCTAACTTAGCTATATATTCCAACTTGCCAGCCGATCCTTCAATTATTATTCTGCTTTGAACCTATTTATTCGGCTAAAAAAATTAAATCATCGTAACCATTCTGCAAATATAAAGCAAAAGGTTCATGGAACTCATTATTAGATCTAGTTAGATGCTTCAACGACCCTATACCTAGCCAATAACCCATGACTTCTTGAGACAAAGTCACCATTTGGAGCTTTTTCATCAGAATCATCGCCTATAAGCTCTATACTTCTAGCTTCAATATTATCACCATAAAAGAGGAATGTCTCTCTTTCTGATATTGCATCATTATCTTCAAGATCTTCAGACATACAACAAGTATATCCATTACTAGCCCCTCTTAGTTCTGACCATGTATCGGATAATTCTTTGGTAAAAATTTTAATGACTTCCGAATCAGGAGTGCTATTTGCATCAGCGGCGACTATAAATGGACGATTATTTGGCAATGCACTTAGAAGCTCTGCAGCCTGATTCAGTTGTTTAGCTGAATACTGGTTGCCTATGAGTCTGGTATTAGCAACTACAAAGTCAACTTTACCTTTTGATAATGCGATAGTCTGAAAACCATTGATAATGTCGAATTGAAATGTACCAATCATAAGAAAATCATTGTTGCTGAATACCTTTTTGTTCTCATCTCCACTAATAGAAATGTTATCCCTAACAAGTATAACATTCTCAAGCTTTACTCTGATGTCAGATGGTGTAGTATCCTGGGTACCAACTAAAACAGGAAGCTCCCAGTCGCTGACTTCGACCCTTGATGCAACTGTATAATTAAGACCAGAAGACTTCATCCAGTTATCAAGAACAGAAAAATTATTAAATGCTTCATCTGTAGCATTCGGTGTAGTAACACCATTCATGAAATCACCATCGTTCTGAATATACCAGGTTGCTACTTCTTGTAGTGATATTATATCGGGGTTTTGATCTTCGATTATCTTAGCTATAGCCTGAAAGCGTGGTTCGCCGTTATTAAGTTGGACATTAAGCCACAGCTCCCTCATATCAGCAGGCAATGATTCGAGATCATTTATAGTGGTCAATCTATCAAAATCCCCACCTGAATAAAGATTTAATGAAAGTACAGTAACTTCTGTATTATTAATATCGGATACAGGATCATCTTCACCGCATGATACAACGAAAAAAAGAATTATAGCAGATATAAGATATTTGATATTTTTCATGAGCTTATGATATTATTGCCTTATGATTATCACCAAAGAAGTGATGTATTGCTACGTTGTAGTTACCAAATCCATTCTATATATTGCGATAACGGTTTGGCACTGTGTTTTATTTCAATGATAGTATTTCAAGTTAATACATTATCTGGCAAAAAATGATCTCGGAAAAATTTTCTGAATTATATTCATCGAGTTTTCTATCGGCCTATGTACGAACAATTAAGAGTCTGAATAGATGGACATATCTACTGCTACTTGTTGCCTGCGCATCAGCTCTGATCCTATATATTGATAATGTAAAACATATTGATACACAATTACAGATATTAGAAAAAAAGCAAGAAAAACTACGCGAAACTATTTCGCATAATAAACTTCTTCATGCTAAGTATATTGAGCTGCAAAGCCCTGATCGTATTGACAGGATTGCCCGAGAAACTCTTGGAATGATTGTTCCCAATGAAGCACCGAAAAAAATTATTGTCAAAAGGTAATCTCTCTTCTTTTTGTTGCAAGAAATAAACTTGCATATGTACCAACTCTATCTGCTTGATGAGACTCTTTTAGTCTACCCTCTGTACTAGTCTCAAAAGTCACGTGATTGGAGTATTCTTCAATCAAATGATCCATATCAAAATGAGATGATCGGAAAAGTATTTTTGCTCCATCAACAATCTGAGAGACAATGGTCGGAAAAGCAATCTTAGTTTGGGCTTTATCAGAAAACCAATCAAGGCTATCTAATAGATTGGCATGAGTAAAACCATCACCCATATTTTGCGATTCTTGTCGAAAATCGGTCTCGTAGATATTACCAGTAAGTATTTCTAACTTGGAGATGTTACTTTTTAATAGGTTGAAGTTCTCTTCTAAAAGATATGGAGGACGATTAAATATATAACTACCATAAAAATATACTTGCCAAAAATAATTTTCCTTTGCCGGAATTGTAGTAAAAACATGCCTCAGTTTCTCTTTCAAAAAACCATACAAACCGTATTCATACTTCTTTTTTATTGAAGATAATTGCGATAATGGCACACCCAGCAGAGAAAGGATTGAATCAGAAGCAAGATAGCGACGCAGACTACGGTTAAAAAGGTAAGGTTCTACTTCTGTGAGATATATTTCTTTTTGATCATTTAAATTATCAGTGTCGAAAAGATTACCTATTCGGTCGACTAATTTTTTACTAATCACTTTATCTTTAATCAGCCTGGCAACAAATCCTGCAGAGCCCCTGTAATAAAAAGACTTACCGCTTGTAAACATGTTCACCAGCTTCTCTTGGTATAGCCGATTAATACTTTCCGGCATTTCTAGTACTATTTTTCTAAGATCTGCCAGAAGTTCCAAATTGGCTCGGCCTTGCATAAAAAGAGATCTTAGCAAATCAAACTCATCTCGCTTTATTAGTTCAGCCTTTATATTCAGCAGTGCTGTCTGATAGCGATTTTGATCAATTGTTGTGATACTGGCAGGCGATTTTAGAAGATAATTAAGAGAATTATCACCAGCACCAGTAATCATCAAAACACGGCTACTATGGTCAATATTGAGAACTGATAAATCTACCTCAGGATCTTCCCAAGAGGTATTATAGATAAGCGAGCGTGAAGATATTTTCTTAAAAACGGCCTTCGAAAAGGAGAACCTTCGTGAATGAGCTCTCATTAGTAGTTACGGGTCTTTTGCATGAAATTAAGCACATCGATATCGGTAAGTATATCCACAATTAGCCCATCACGGGTAATCATAACTGTCTTGCCATGCAGGAGTGCACTTGAAACATTCTCCAAAAAATCATTTTGATCAACTAATTCAAAATCGCGGCTAATACCTATAGCTATATTATCCTCTAATGAGTAACTGCCTTCATAAAGTGGTCGAAGTATTTGCTCCTCACTCACGACACCCAGCAGATCTCCTTTGCTATATACAGGTATCTGTGATATATTCTCTTTTTTCATCATATCAACTGCATCACCAACAGTATTCTCGTCTGTAAGAGTAAAGAGTTGGTTATCAGTACGCCCAAGCTCTTTCATCACTTCAGTAACCTGAACATTAAATGAGTTATCAAAATATCCATTATCTCTCATCCAGTCATCATTAAAGATCTTCCCTGTATACCTATTACCCGAATCAGGAAGTATAACTAAAATTTTCTTGGGTTCGGATAATTTCTCAGCATATCTAATTGCACCCACTACAGCAGCTCCACCACTGCCACCAGTATATATACCCTCCTGAGTCAGCAATCTCCTTGTCATCACAAATGATTCCTTATCATCAATAACAACGAAATCATCTATCACACTGAAATCAAGATTATCAGGGAATATATCTTCACCTATCCCTTCCAGAACATAACCATGAGCTTCGACAACTTCACCAGTCCTCCAGAATGGTTCCAAAATAGAACCTTTAATATCCACACCAACTACTTTAATATGGGGAGCATTGTCTTTAAGGTATTGACCAACACCAGAAATAGTACCTCCAGTACCAACACCAGCCATATATACATCAAAACCTCCCCCAGTCTGTTCTAATATCTCAGGACCAGTAGTTTTATAATGCGCCTCTCTATTGTCGAGGTTATAATACTGATTAGCATAGAAACTATTAGGTGTTGTTTCCGCAAGTCTTTTAGCTACGGAGTAATATGATCTGGGATCATCTGGTTCAACATTGGTTGGTGTAACTATTACTTTGGCACCAAATGCCCGAAGATTATTGATTTTCTCAATTGATTGTTTATCTGGAAGAACGAAAATACACTTATACCCATGTACTGCAGCATACATTGCCAACCCTACACCAGTATTGCCCGAGGTACCTTCAATAATAGTCCCACCTGGAGATAACTTCCCACTGGCAATAGCTTTCTCAATTATATTTACAGCTATTCGCTCTTTGATCGAGCCACCGGGGTTCATATATTCCAGTTTAACATAAATCTCAGACGCAACATGCCCGGCCACTCTCTGTAATTTTACGATAGGAGTATTGCCAATTACATCAACAACTGTTCTATCAAACTGCTTCATTGTTTCTCAATCCTGAATTAATCATAGATCCAAAATTACGGTAATATTGTATCAATGACAATTTAGTAACTCTTTTAGGGTAGTATTATAAAAGCTATAGGCAATAGCTACTTAGATATATCTAGAAGTATTTAGGACCAGCTTCTCTGAACATCCATTTAGCCGATATTCAGTTCTTTCAAAACCTTTTTTCTCATTTCAATGTCTTGGATAAATCCATAAAGACCAACGCATTTGCCCTCTGCAAGTTTGGGATACCCCACTAATCTTGTCCAGATAGAATTTCCTTTACCGGTAAGATGTTGTATTTCTATATCGAAATATTCCCCAGTTTCAATTGATTTTTCAACTGCCTTCTTGACTCTTGCATAATCTGACGATTTATACAGTTGCTTTATATTTTTAAAGTCGAGATCAAAGGAATCGTCTAGTTCCAACATATCTTTTGTATCATCAGCTAGTACCAGGCTTCGCTCTTCAATATTAGCATCCCAGCCACCAATTCTGGTATTATAGTGGGTCTCTTCTAGCAGCTTCTTGATACTCTCAAGCTCACTGGAAATAATCTGTTGTTGTCTTTTTTGTTCATCAATATTCTGAAACACTCCCTGGATAAAAACACATTTCCCATCTTCCATCGTAGGTATTCCAATAGCTCTCACCCAGCGTTCTTTCCCTGTTTGAGTTACAATGATAAACTCGTCGTCATAGGGTTCACCTGTTGTGATACTTCTCCTAAAGAGTTCCGATATCTTATCTCTACTCCACCCTTCTTTATAAAACTCGATCCCACTTTCAACTGTTCCCGTATAATCAGGCTCTACTTCATGTATTCTCTTAGTAGCTAAACTCCACTCGGTAGTCATATTTACAAGGTTGACTTCCCAAGTTCCAATATCAGCTATCTCATTTGTCTTCTCAATCAACGCCTTATTCTTCTCAAGCTGTATCTGCTGAAGTTTATGTTCGGTAATATCATCGGTATAAATAATAATCCCACCGACTTCACGCCCCTGATACCACGGCCTCACATCCCACTTTATCCATCTTTTTTTCCCGTCAGGACCAATAATCTCTTCCCCGGGTGAACTTAGGTTCTCACCCGCTAATCCACGCGCATGCATCTGTTTCCATTCTTCCTTTATACCCGGTGTCACATCATAATGATTTTTTCCAATTACATCCTGATTATATAAACCATTAGTATCTAACCATTCCGGAGATATTGCCATATAATTCATATCGGTATCAAACATGGCTATAGATATGGGCGATCGCTCTACCAAAGTCTTTGCTATTCTAT
>JGI12316J15310_10000042_pt112 | contig 17359 bp, 18 predicted proteins | sample MarCyaLeptolynsp_FD_15310 | JGI IMG/M metagenome (IMG submission 15310)
CTTTTGCCAGTCGGACGCCATCGCATCAAATGCGGGCACAAAATGAGGATAGTCGCGCTTGAACGGCTCCAGCGTCTCATCAAAAGGCGCAGGACTGTCATGGCATGCCTGATGGGCGCGCCAGAACACCTCCCCAAGGAAGGCTTCCACCACGCCACGCGTGGCAAAATGCTGCTGAAATATGTGGCGCGGATCCCAGTCAATGAGGACCCCGCCAAGATCAAAAACGACTGCTTTCACGCTTCCCGTCTCTTCAGACATGAGCGTGAGCACCCGTTAGCCCTGGCGGGCTTTGAAGCGTGGGTTGACCTTGTTGATCACGTAAAGGCGGCCTTTACGGCGCACGATACGGCAGTTTTTGTCGCGCTTGGCCAGCGACTTGAGCGAATTGCGGACTTTCATCGGATCGGATCGCTTGTATCTCGGCGCCGAGTAACCGGCTGCCCATGAAAACGGAAAGGCCGGGGTTTCCCGGCCAATTGGGCGCGGAAAATAGCAGTCCCGCCCCTCATGTCAACCATCTCAACCAGGACACTCCCATTCAGACATCCCGGCGGTTGTACCTGATCGAACACCTAGCCATATGAGGGTGCCATCAGGTAAAGGTGACGCCCTGTCATGAATTGTGGCGCATCTGTCCTCAGGCGGACCCAAGCGCCAAAGCCCATTTCAAATATCGAGTACCCATCTCCATGAGTTACGAAGAGCGTCCCCAGAACGCCAGCAAGCCTGAAGGCCCGCCCTCGAACGCGCCGCTTGAAGAGCCGCTTGTCGAGATCAAGGACCCGCCACTCTGGTTCACCCGCGCCCTGGCTGCCCCGCGCGAAAGCCGGCACGTGACCGTGGATGGGGTTCCCATTCATTACCTGCTGTGGGGGGCCCCCAAGGATGGCGAAGCACCCAAGCCGGGCATTGTGTTTGTGCATGGCAATGGCGCCCACGCCATGTGGTTCGCCCACATCGCACCATTCCTGACGGACCAGTTCCAGGTAGCCTCAATGGATCTGGGCGGCATGGGTGAAAGCGGCTGGCGGCCGGACCGCTACACCCGGGAAAGCTATGCCAAGGAGATTATCTCCGTTGTCCGAGATGCCAATATGGCGCCGGGCTATGTGGTCGGGCATTCGTTCGGTGGATTCGTTTCGCTTATTGCAGCCTCGACCTATGGCGAGGAACTGGGCGGATACATACAGGTGGATTTCGGCGTGCGCCCCCATGGCGAACACGAGGAATGGTTCAAGGACAATCCGCCACCGCGCCCGACCCGGGTCTACCCGGACTACGAAACAGCCCTTGGACGATTCCGTCTGGCCCCGGACCAACCACTGGCCAACCGGTTCATCTTTGATTTCATCGCCAAAGAGAGCCTGCGCGAAGCAAAGCCCGAACCGGATCATCTCGGCCGCACATCAGAGGCTGCCGGTTGGACATGGAAGTTCGACCCGAAAATCTTCTATGGCCTCGTGCTCGGCGGGGACCTCAACGAGCGTTTTCAGGACATGGCGTGCCGCAAGGCCGTGGTCATGGGCGGCCTGTCATGGAACGGGCAAAAGGAAGTGATGGACCACCACCGCAAGATCGGAGGCGACGCAACGGCAGTCTTCTCAATTCCCGAAGCACGCCACCATGTCATGCTCGACCAACCCCACGCCTTCACGATGGCGGTTCAGGGGCTGGTCACAGCCTGGGAAGCCGAACGCACCCGTTAGGTGCCCCTAGCGTGCGTCCAGCGACCTGTCGACCGTCCTGGCAGTTATGGTGACATTGCCCCCGTGCGAGTAGGTGACGCTTTTCGTGAATTCGCTGGCCGTCCGCACCGTAAAATAGACCGGTCCGCCGCCCTGATACTGGTTGATCACCGAGGAGGTGCGTTGCGAACGGTCACCAACAACTTCCGGATTGGACGCAATCAGGAGATATCTCTCTTCACCGCGGATCAACGCGCTTGCCGTCAGCTTGGGGCCACGGAAGACGAACTTCTCTTCCGATATCTGACGCACGGGGAGCCCGTCTGAATCGAGGAATGTCAGTTGCGGCGCAAACAGACCGCTACTGCTGGGAACTGCAGCCACCCGCACGGAAAACGGCGCCACGCTTTGAGGCAACTGCACGAGTTCAAACAAACTCCGCACCCCTTCTGATGTCTCCAGACAGGAACTCGATCCGGAAATCAGAAACTCCAGTGGCTTGGTTTCTTCGGCACTCAATGTCAGGGGCTTTGCAGCAGACAGAGCCGGCTCGGCGACACACGATGTCTTGGCGACAGAGAGAATGGGTGCAGGCCCCATGTCCTGGGCGCAAGCAGCGAGCAGTGAAGCAGCCGCACCCAGCAACGCGAGACGCGTCAGTCCTTGCAATGACATGATCATTTCAGCAGCTTCCCGACCGTGTTTGATGCTTCGGTGATTGCAACGCGCACACCTTCCGTTGACTTGGCGGCATTGCTTTCGAGACCTGAAAAATCCGCATACTGATAGGATGGGTCCGCGGAAATCGTCACAGTGTCGTCGCGCTGGTCGGTTAGTCGATTGTAGACGATATCCTCACGCATCAGCACCATGTTGTCACTGGCGCGTACAAGGCGGGTCTTCATCCAAGCAAACGGACGCCACGGCGTACTGCTACTGATGCCTGCTGCCGCATATCCGTACCCAGGCACGATGACATCCAGGAAGGCGTCTACCGGCTCATCCGTCGCCGGATAACTCTCGACAAAGTCTCTTTTGCTGGTGCGTGTCGCATTGATAACAACCACCTCATACCCCTGCTCCTCCAAGGCGGCAGTCAAACTGCTTTCGACTTCCTGTCGAATGTAGAATTCGTTGCTGGTCAGGACCGTATTCAGACTGCTCGCACGCGAACTCGCCATGCTCGCGTCAACAATCGCCCCGATGATTCCAAAGCTCTGGCCAACAGTTGTGGCGAGGAAGGCTGTCGGCTCGCTTGGAAGCGACGGTGAGAGCAACCCGATTTTTTTTATGGGCTGGGTCGCAGACTGCTCGAATGGAACAGATTTATAGGTGGCACACCCGGCAAGGAAAACAAATAAAGCAACAACACAAATACGACGCATGACACCCCTCACATTGCATGCAACCCAAATCAACATGGGTCGGATGTCACAGTGTTGTGGAGCGAAAATCCGGCGGCAAGCTGCCGAATCTGATGCGGATGATTTGCCAAAACGACTGTTGCCTTATCACAACACCGCACCCGTTCAGGTTGTAATTCTCTACCCTTTGGGCACTACATCGCCGTCGTGGTCATCTTCGTCATCATCATATCCCGCCCGCACGGACGAAACGAGCGGGTGCAGCAGTATGAAGATGCCCATAATGACCATCAGGCATGCCGCCAGAATAAATGGCGCCTGCGGCATGATCTGATAGAGCGGCAGTGCCACGAACGGATTGACCACATGCCCCATCGCCGCCGTTGACCCGATGAAGCCGGCGATAGACCCCTGCTCATCCGGCTCGACACTCAATGATGCAGCAGCCGACAGACCGGGGCGCAGGAGACCAAAACCAAGTCCCGACGCCACAAGCGCCATCACCAGTGTTGCGTAGTTGCCGCCGGTGATCATCAGCGCAAACGCGATGATCATCACCACGGTGCCGCCACGCAGCATGGTCTGGACGGAAAGATTGAGCCGTTGGATCAATACCAGTTGGGCAAACAATGTCGACATCGCCATTGCCATCATGCCGACACCGACCATCTGGGCGGCGTCTTCAACGCTCAGTGAAAGCGTATCCTGAAAATAGAACGCAGACACCTGAACAACGATGGATTGCCCCATTGCCATCAATACGCCGACCACGAGGAACGGCCAGACCCGTGCGTCCTTGATCTTGAGCCGGTGTTTCTTGTCCTGGCGTTCACGCGGGCGCGTACGTTCAGGCAGCAATATCCAGATCGCCAGCGCACTGAGAAAGGCGAGTGATCCGACCACAAAGAACGGTGCCAGCAATCCGAAGACGATCAGGGCCGCAGCCACACCCGGGCCGATGACGGTCCCCATGCCAAAGGCCGCACCGATTGTTGCAACACCCGACGCCCGCTCGGCACGTGTCGTACGATCAGCTACATAGGCCTGACTTGCGGGCATGGTACCGGACCCGAAAGCCCCAAAAATTGCCCGGACCCCAACAAGCAGCGGGAACAGCAATGCAATACCGACAACGCCCTGCATCCCAAGCCAGATGAAGATGGCAAATCCGATCGTCGACGTTCCAAATCCGCACAAGCCGACAAGCATGATCGGCTTGCGGCCCCACACGTCGCTGGTGCGTCCCCAATACGGACTGGTAACAACCCACAAAAGCGCAGACAGGGAAAAGATTGCCCCGACCTGGACCTCTGTCAGGCCAAGATCACGCGCCACCGGCGGCAACACCGCAAAAAACAAAGACTGCCCCATCCCCAGACACAGCAGGCAAAAGAACAGAATGCCGAAGGCACGCTTGCGCTCATCCGCCGTCGTCTGCTGTAGCGCAGATGATGTTTCTTGATCTTTGTTTGGGGTCATCAGCCTAGCCGAAAGGGTCCGCCTACATAGCTCACCTCACACGGACCGGTCCATATGGGCAGCCGAATGGCAGTTATTCAGGAGCTGACATCCAATGCTTTCGGCGGCGACATTGCCCTTTCAGCGCAATACGTGCGGCTCTAGGCCGCCGCCTTCAAAGGAGCCCGATGCTTCTGGTACATGGACTTGACCCAGGCGGCACCGGGATGGTCCGCAAATTGATCAAGATAGGCCTGAACGCGAGGCACGACCGGTACAGGCTTTTGCATGTCCGGGTGCGGCACCTCCACCGAGGGTGCAAGAATTGCCGCGGCGGTAAGGTCTGCGATCGAGAACTGATCCCCGACCAGATAGCCTGTTGCCGCTGACTGCTCCGCCACAAAATCAAAAGCTTCGCACGTCAGAGCATTTCCTTCCTCAAGCGCATCTGCATGAATATCCATCTTGCTGCGCATCATTCCTTTCACGAGCGGCAACATCCGCCGGTAAATGAACCGGTTCACCGGAGTCTGCCCGCGCGAGAACATGGCACACAGATAGTCCGGCTCCTCGATTAGATGCACAAAGAGCGACCGGCGCTCCTTGACGGCGATGTCTCCATCAAACTTCTCAACGATATCCATCGCTTGCTGTCGCAGGTCTTCATCAGCAGGAAGCAAGGCCGGTTTCGGGAAGCGCATTTCAAGCTCAAGAACGATATCAGTCGATCCCGCCAGGACGTCGCCATCAGCAAAGCGGACCACCGGTGTCTGTTCTTGACCGGAGAGCTTCTTGATCTTGCCCGCATGTGGCCCAGGCATATAGGGAATGCGCGTATGGGGTATACCCTTGTAATCCAGCGCCCAGCGCGCTTTTTCATTGTAATGCGACATCGGAAACATATGCAGTTCAATCATCGACCCGTCCCCTTGCGGCTCCTAAGACAAACCCTTGCAGCAAGGTTGCTTTCCGGTGACCGCGCATTAAATTATGATCATAATTCTATACTCATATCGGAGGCCGCGTAAAGCTCATGCGTTACCCGCCAGGTCACAAGGAAGAAACACGCGCGCGCATTGTTCAGGCCGCCGCTGACCTGTTTCGCAAGCACGGCTATGAGGGCGTGGGCGTTCAGGACATCATGAAAGAAGCCGGCCTCACCCATGGCGGGTTTTATGGCCACTTCAAGTCCAAGCAACAGCTCTTTCAGGCTGTCATGGGACTTGAAGCAGATTTTCTCCGCCGCATGCGCGCCCGCACCGGAACGACCGGCAAGGCCCTGCGCGACGAGGCCAAGGACATCTGCGCCGGATATCTGGAACCGGCACATATGGAGGCCATAGGCAAAGGCTGCCCGATGGCATCGCTTGCAGTAGATGCAGCGCGGGCCGACCACAAAACCCGCAAGGAATTTGCCAGCGGACTGGCAGACCTTGAGCGTGAATTTGCCCGCGGCCTTGCATCCTCCAAAGAACCGGATTCGCGGGCGCTGGCCGCCATCGCATTGGCCGTCGGCGGCTTCATCCTCGGCCGCGCGTCCGGCGACAAGGATTTGCAGACCGCAATAATGTCAGCGTCACGCGACGAAATTGCCAATCTGCTTGACCGCGGCAAACCTTGAGAGAGACGGCAAAAAATCACGCGATAAGCTGCTTGCGAAAAACACATTCGGGAGCAATCGCCATGGACCTCGCCCTTACCAAAGAGCATGACGCTTTTCGCGACGACGTACGTCAGTTTCTGGAAGACAATCTGGACGAAGACCTGAAGCGTGCCGGGCGCCTGGGCACCAGCGTATATGCGGACTACGACGTTACCATGCGCTGGCACAAGATACTCCACCGCAAGGGCTGGCTGGTCCCGTCCTGGCCAGAAGAGCACGGCGGCACCGGCTGGGACCTGATGCGCCAATACATCTGGGCCAGCGAAACGTCCAAGGCAGGTGCCCCCTCCCTGTCCCCCATGGGCGTCGGCATGATCGGCCCTGCCCTGATCGGCTATGGCACACAGGAACAGAAGGACTATTACCTGCCCCGCATCCTGTCCGGCGAAGACTTCTGGTGTCAGGGATATTCCGAACCCGGATCAGGATCAGACCTTGCCTCCCTGCAGATGAAAGCGGAAGACAAGGGCGACCACTTCATCTGCTCCGGGTCAAAAATCTGGACGACACACGCCAACTACGCCAACCGCATTTTCTGTCTCGTGCGGACAGACGGATCCAGCAAACCTCAGGAAGGCATCACCTTTGTGTTAATGGATATGGATCAGCCCGGTGTCACTGTTGACCCGCTGCTCATGCTGACCGGCGAGCATATTCAGAACCAGATTTTCTTTGAGAACGTGAAAGTCCCAAAGGAGAATGTCGTAGGTGAGATTGGCAAAGGCTGGACGGTTGCCAAGTATCTTCTCCAGTTTGAACGGGGAAATGCCTACGCTCCGCGGCTTTACTCGCGCCTTGAGAAGATCCGCGCCGGCGCCTCCGACGAAAATTCGGGAACCGGCATGCGTCTGGTTGACGACCCGGCCTTCATGGCCAAACTGGCAGAGGCAGAAGTCGAAATTGCCGCGCTTGAATTCACCGAGCATCGCATTCTGTCCGCCCTGGCAGCCGGAGACCCTCCGGGTGCGGAATCATCCATGCTCAAGACCAGAGGCACCGAAGTCAGCCAGCGCCTGACAGAAATCTCCATAGAGGCCGCGGCGTTTTACGGCCTGCCGTTCCAGCCGCACTACACAGCCCCCGGCGGCCCGGTGCCGTCTGCACCTGCCCGCGATGGCAATCTCCCGCCCGTCGGACCAGAACGCTGGGTGACCGCGGTCCCGAAATATCTCAATGACCGGGCCGGGTCGATCTATGCCGGGTCCAATGAAATTCAGCGCAACATCATGGCAAAGGCAGTGCTGGGGCTGTAGGCTCCGGCACATGCCACCTGGTGGCCCCACCCCACCCTGCCTGAAGGCCGCTAACGAATGACTGCCATTCTCGACTGGCTCAATGAATACGAGTCCGCTCTATCGGCCATCGCGGCCTTGATTGTCATTGGTACAGTTGCAGCAACCGTGGGACGCCAGTGGCTTTCGAAGCAAGGCACCACACCTACCGCTGGCAGCTCTTCCAGCACGGCCGGAGCATCACAGTCATCGTCATCAACGTCGCCCGGCCCGGTCACTGACCGCCCTTCGATCGCCGTCCTGCCGTTCGAAAACACATCCGGCGATCCCGCAAAGGAAGCGGTTGCCGATGGTCTGACCACCGAGATCATCGCCGGACTATCGGCCAACCGGCACCTCTTCGTCATCGCCCGCAACTCCTGCTTCACCTACAAGGGCCGCAGTGTTGATGTTCGGGAGGTGTCCCGCGAGCTTGGTGTGCGATATGTGCTGGAAGGCACGGTACGCCCAAGAGATGGTCGCGTGCGCGTCAGTGCGCAACTCATCGACGCCACCAACGGGGCAACCACATGGTCCCAGCGTTTCGATGTTGCCGTCGACGACCTCTTTGAGCTTGATGACGTTGTCACAGCCGAAATCGTGGCGGCACTCATTCCCGAACTGAGACGGGCCGAAGCCGCCCGCGCCCGTGAAAACCCTGTTGGTCTGGATACATGGTCAAAGATCAATTCTGCATGGCTGGACCTGCAGAATGATCTTGCCAGTCAGACCAACGCCAAGAATGTGATCCAGCGGCTTGAGGCGGTATTGACGGAGGCTCCGGACGCTGCCCTCGCCCACGCTGTCTTGGCGCACGCTTATTCACTGGCTTTTCAGCTCGGTGCTGAGGATGACGAAGAGACACGTGGGTTCCAGGCCAAGTCCAATGAACACATTCAAAAGGCAATCACGCTGGACCCGGACGATCCTGCAATTCGCCACCTGGCTGGTGCAGCGCTCTCAAATTATAGGGAAAGCGATGAGGCACGCCGCGCCTATCGCAAGGCTCTTGAGCTGAACCCGGACTATGCACCCGCATTGGGCAGCCTAGGTGTATCCTTGCTGTATGCCGGGCGGACAGAAGAAGCGATTGACTACATAGACCGCGCAATGCGTCTGTCCCCCCGGGAGCCACAGGCTTATCACTGGCTGTCTCATCTGGCGTTGGCCCACAACATCCTCGGGGATACATCGAAGGCCCTCGACTATGCCAAGACCGCATATGAGCGGCGCCCGACGTTGATGGGCCGCGTCGCACTGTTGATGGCTCACGCACAACAGGGCAACACAGCCGATGCCAAGGCCGTGGCAGATGAGCTAATCGCAATCCTGCCATCATCCGTAGCACGTGACGGGTTCGTCCAGGCTCTGGATCAGATCGTACCCGACCCCAAACGACACGATGAACTGCTGAATGTGCTGGCCCCCTATCTGACCGGCCCGGCGGACAATGCGAGTCAGAACACCAACTGACTAACCAAGAGCGGCGTCCACCATCCGCTCCACGAATGCACCGCCAAGCCAGGAGCCGACCGGTATCGCAAGATAGAGTGCGAACTGCGCAACTGTCGGCGCTGTGATGGGGAGCTCAGGCGCTTTCTCCAGCCTGTCTTCATACGCCAACAGAGCGCCCATCTGCGCCAGTCGCTGATCGTCCGCTTTCTTCACCAGGGTCTCGCTTGATGGATCAAGCGCTTCAAGATGGAGACGGGCAATAGCTGCACGGACGTCCGCCAGTGCTTTTTCCTTGGCGCGGCGGATGACACGACGCCCTGCCATTGCGGGACCAATGGCAGCAAGCCCACCCAACAGGGCAATACCCGCCATGAAAACCACAATGACCGTCGATTCGATATTCGAGTCGAGCACAAACAACATGCCGATTGCAGCGCCGATCATCCAGATAAACGACGTATGCAAACCAGCACTGGCCAGAGGGCGCAAGGCCTCGGACTCAAGAGGGCTGACTTCGATACGCGCGTCAAGCTCTGCCAGCAGACGCCGCGCACCGGTAATCATCTGATACGATGCCTTGGAAAGACTCGCGATCAGAAAAGGCACAATGACAAGGAACCATCCAGCCGCCCAATAGGCTTCTGGTGGCAATGCGCTCTGCCACAGGTCTGGTTTTCCGGTCATAAGGGTCCAGGCACCCGGAACCGCGAAGACAGGAATAAGAAAGCCGAACACCCAGCCGAAACCAGACGCGATCAAACGTCCGCGTGACCCGCCTGAGGCCATTCGCACATAGAAGTCGCGCAGCCCGGCACGATCCAGCGAGGGAACGACGGGCGCGAGATTGGCGATATCTGCCTGGTGCCGTGTCTGGACGTATGGCAGGGCAAAAACAGTAAAGCCAGCAAGAAGCGACGTGATGATGGCCGCCCAACTGTATGGATCGATGGGAATGGTCGAGTCCTGCAGGTCAAGCGGTATGGGCAGCAGACCAATCGCAAAACCGGGAACGAAATAGGTTGCCGCGACGAGTCCGGCGACAATGACTGACGCCACCTGAGGCGAAACACCTAAAAAGCGGACGGCTTTCGCCTCCCACGTGAAAGCCAAGTCCTTGGGTACCTTCACTTCGCCCCCCCGCTCAACATCTTGGCACTTAAGATCACCCTATGCACTCCACACATCAATGAAGCCTGCAAAGAAGCATTGCACAAACCCGGTGCCGCCTCGAAACTAAACGCGAACCCGCACCTCACAAAACCCCAGGTTTCCCCATGAATGTTGATGATGCCATCCGTACACGCAGATCCGTGCGCGCCTTCAAGCCGGATCCGGTCCCACGCGCCGTATTGGACGATCTCCTTGAGGTCGCCCGCCACGCACCCAGCGGCACGAACATCCAGCCCTGGCACATTCATGTGGTAATGGGCGAAAGCCGTGACAAGCTTGTGGACGCTGTGCTGCAGCATCGTGAAAAGCATCGAGCAGAAGGTGCGCCCGACGCATTCTCTGAGTTTCCCCGCGCCACCAAGCGCAAGGCCCCCTACACAACGCGCATGCGCACGCTGGGCAAGACCATGTACGGCCTGCTTGGCATTCCAAAGGGCGATCAGGAAGCCAACTGGCACCAATGGGCCCGCAATTATGAATTCTTTGATGCGCCGGTAGGGCTGCTTTTCACCATCGACAAGGATCTGGAATATTCCAGCTGGGTCGATATGGGCATCATGCTTCAGACGATCATGCTGGCAGCCCGCGCCCGCGGCCTCGACACCTGCGCTCAGGGCGCCTGGAACAATTTCTGGACAGTGACAAAAGATGTTCTGGATATTCCGGAAACGGAATATGTCGTCTGTGGCATGTCACTTGGATATGCAGATGAGAATGAACCGGTGAACACGCTGGTGGCAGAACGCGAACCCGTATCTGAGTTCGTCACCTTCCATGAAGGCTAGACAGGCCTAGAACCCGGACCGCTGGATTCTGTTTGCCCGGAACCGGAACGCCCGATCAATCGCCGGCCCGCCGAAGCTTTGGCCAAAAGCCGCATCGCGGGCCTGCCGGAACGCTATGTCACCGTTCACTGACCCAGCACGTCGCGTACTGCCGGTGACAACAAAAAAGCCACCGCCACCAGAGCAGCAGACGCTGCCGAAAGTGTTGCCAACACCACCGCTCAATCCGCCAAGTGCCAGCTGGCCATTCAGCGCATGCGTCGTAGCAGGTATGTCGGCAGAATGGCTGTAGTCAGGAGCAAACTCATAATAGGCGCTGCCCGCATCACCGGCATGCACAGGAGCTGCAAACATCACGGCACCGACGGCCGCAGTCGCAATCAAGGACAATAGGTTTCGCATGGGACGCAGCCTCTCAAACGGCTTGAACAAGAAACCTTAACATAGTCACGCCGACGCTGTTTTCCCAGTTTGGCACAAGCCATGGTTAACATCCGAGGTCAAATTAACCTTTTGTTGAGTATGCGGCCCGCCCGGCTATTCTCCTGCCCGTCAAGACATTCATCTAACCGACGAACAAAGGGACGGTCAGTATGCCCGCACCAAAACAGTTCCTCCCCCACCCCACGCCAGAGACGGCTCATTTCTGGGAAGGCGCAAAGGCCGGTGAACTTCGCCTGCAGCGCTGTGGTGCATGCACCAAGGTGTATTTTCCGCCGCGCCCGTTCTGCCCGGAATGCGGCTCACGCGACGTCGCTGTCTTCAAGGCCTCTGGCGACGCCAAACTTTATTCCTACGTGATCAATCACCGCCCCCGAGCTGACTTCGGCGACGAACCACATTCCATTGCAGTCGTGGAACTGAAGGAAGGGCCGCGGATGATGACCAACATTGTCGGTTGTCCGCAGACCCCGGAGGCGCTGCAGCTGGACATGCCCCTCAAGGTCACCTTCGAGGACAAGTCGGACGAGATCGCTCTTCCCAGGTTCACACCGGCTGACACGAAGGCAGGAGCGTAACCATGGGACAAAAGACAACCGCTATCGTCGGCGCCGCCGAAACAACCGAGCTTGGCAAAATTCCGCATATGTCTGAACTGATGCTGCACGCGGATGCCGCCCTCAACGCCCTGGCAGATGCAGGTCTCAAGATTTCTGACATTGACGGTGTAGCCACAGCCGGGGAGAACCCGGGCACGCTGGCTTACTATCTCGGCATCACCCCGAGCTGGGTGGACGGCACATCAGTCGGTGGCTGCTCCTTCATGCTGCATGTCCGCCATGCCATGGCCGCCATTGAGGCGGGCTTATGCACGACAGTGCTCGTCACCCATGGCGAGAGCGGCAAGAGCCGCGTCGGTGTCAATCGTGGTGGCGGGCGCGGCCCGACAAGTCTCAACGGACAGTTCGAAGTGCCCTATGGGGTCATGGGACCGCCGTCAATGTTCACCATCCCGGTCCTGCGCTACCTGCATGAGACCGGCACGACGATGGAGCAACTGGCATCTGTCGCTGTCGTACAGCGCGAATGGGCAGCGAAGAATCCGCGGGCCTACATGAAGGACCCCATCAGCGTTGATGACGTGCTTAACTCGCGCATGATCGCCTGGCCTTTCCGGCTTCTGATGTGCTGTCTCGTCACGGACGGGGGTGGCGCACTGATCATTACCTCGGCAGACCGCGCAAAAGACTTTCCCCAGAAGCCTGTCTATATCCTCGGCACAGGCGAAAGCACGGAAACGCCTATGGTCAGCCAGATGGAAGACTTCACAACATCACGCGCCTTCCGTGTGGCAGGTCCGGCGGCCATGGCATCTGCCGGTGTCAGCCACGACGATATTGACCATCTGATGATCTACGACGCGTTCGCCCACCTGCCCCTCTACGGCCTTGAAGACCTCGGGTTCTGTGAACGCGGGGAAGCCGGCGCTTTCATCGCAGAGGGCAACACCCGCCCGGGCGGCAAGCTGCCGCTTAATACCAACGGCGGAGGCCTCTCCTACATGCATTCCGGCATGTACGGCATGTATGCCCTTCAGGAGAGCGTGCGGCAGATGCGGGGCACTGCCCCTGCGCAGGTAGACGGCGCAGAGATATCCATGTGCCATGGCGTTGGCGGCATGTTTGCCGCGTCAGGCTCCATCATTATGTCCAACGTCGCGCCATAGCCTTCCAATGCCGCAACAGGAAATGCCGCATCGATGTCCCGGTGCGGCTTTTTCTATGAACGTGTTGCAAATGCGCTGAACCGGGTTAGGTGACGCCGTAAACATGATCTTCACGTTTGAAAGGTAAACCGGCAGCAAGGGGATGCCGACAGAAAGAAACCGCAAAGATGGTGTATCAACTCATCTATGTCAGCACCGCCATTGGTAGCACCGGCGAAGACCAGATCGCCGACATCCTGGAAACTGCGCGCCATAACAACAAAAAGTCCGATATTACAGGACTGTTGCTCTGCCACGGCGGCACGTTCTTTCAGATACTTGAGGGTGACCAGCAGCCGGTGACGGACTGTTTCGCATCGATCGCAAGAGATTCCCGCCACAAAGATGCCGTTGTCCTGCTTAAGAAGCATCAGGACCGTCGGGCATTTGCCCAATGGTCAATGGGACACGCCAAGCCGGAAAATCTGTCTAAGAGCCATCGCGACATCGTCATCTCGCTGTCGAGCCTCGCAAGGGATCTCGCCGGAGCCCGTCAGGAGAAGCGGCATGAAGCATCCATCCTGGCAGACACGTTCGTTCGCGGCTTCCGCGAATTCGACGACATCTAGCAACAGCAAGACTTTATGATCTGTGCCAGTCGGCACACCTGACACTCGGGGCTTATCTCTCTGAGAAGGCCGTATCAAGCGACCGGAATACCGGCTTGAGCAGGTACCTGACGATCGATTTCGACCCGGTGACAATCTCTGCGTTCACCACCATGCCCGGCAATACCAGATGCTTGGCCATTTCACTTCCCACATAACTGCGGTCGAGCGTAATGGTGGCATGGTAGAAGTGCTCGCCACGTTCGTTTTCAAACGTGGACGCGGAAATCTTGCTGACACTGCCTTCAAGTGCCCCGAAGCGTGCCGGGTCGTATGTGGTCACACGCACATGGGCACGATCCCCGATGCTCACATGCCCGATGTCCTTCGGATCAACATCGACCTTGGCAACCAGTTCATCATCAAGCGGAACGATTTCGAGAACCGGATCACCCGGCCGAACCACATCACCCACCGAGTGAACCGTCAGTCCTTTGACCAGTCCGCGTGCCGGGGCCCGCAACGCAAGACGCTTCACACGGTCACGCGCCTTGGCGATCTGATTGTTGACTTCTTCAAGCTCACCCAGAGCGCGGGCACGGTCACGTTTGGCTTCATCAACAAGACGGGCATCAATCTCTTTCAGGCTCAACTGGGCTTCCAGCAATGCCTGTTCGACCTCGGACATGCGTCCTTGTGCAGTTATCAACTCGCCACGCGTCTGCTCAACGGCCCTCTGGCTTTCCAGGAAGGCAATGCGGGATACCAGACCCTTTTCAAGAAGGCCCTTACGCATCCCCATCTGTTCTTCCAGAATGCCAACCTGAGTTTCCAGATTGTCCACGCGACGCTCAAGCGAGGTCAGTTCAGCTTTGCGCTGGGCGATGCGCGAATTGGCAACGCCACGCTGCTCAGCGCGTGATGCATTCTGAAGCGCCCAGGCTTCCATTTGTGCGCTCGCCAAGTGGCGGAACTCAACATCTATGTCAAAGGCAGGCTCCTGCTCGTTGACAAAAGCCTCCTGCCGAATAGCTGTCAGCTCAAGCGAAGCCGCTTTAGCACGTGCCTGATCAAGATCAGCCCCAGCAAGTGCCGGCTGGAACTGCACAAGCGGCTCACCGGCCTCAACAAGCTCCCCGTTGCTGACAAGGATGTCGCCGACAATACCGCCTTCAAGATGTTTGACCGTGAGCACAGACCCGGCCGGTTCAACCTGACCAGCCGCAACAGCGAGTTCCCGGACGGTCGTAAAGGATGCCCAGACGATAGCCAGTCCCACAAAGACACTGATGACCATCAGGATGAGGCTTGCAACACGTGGGGCTTTGCCTTCCTCAAGCGCCAGCGGCAGCGCCAGGAGTTTTTCATCCGGCGCACCAAGCATGCGGCGCTTAAATCTGTGAAGCCCGAGTTTCACCCTTAGCCCCCAAACAATTCTGCGAGTACCTGATCAGGCGGCCCATCAAGCACCACGCGGCCTTGATCAATAACCACAACACGATCAGCAATCTTCATATGGGACGGGCGTTGAGTAACCATTAAGACCGTCGAATTTCCTTTGAGTTTCGCCAGTTTGGCCCGCAAAAGTTCATCACCTTCGTCATCCAGGTTATTCGCCGGCTCATCGAAAAGGTAAATGGGCGCCTTCTTCACATAGGCCCGGGCGAGAGCAAACCGCTGCTTCATGCCATCGGCCATGCGCCTCTGGAACTGATCCGTCAGACGGGTATCGAGCCCTTCCGGCAGGGATGCAACGAAATCAGCAAGCCCGGCGTCGGCAAGTGCCTGCTGAATGTCCTCTTCGCTGGCCGTGGGCTGCGCCAGACGCATATTCTGAGCAAGCGTTCCATGAAACACAGAGGTGCGCTGGGCCACATACCCGATGGACTGGCGAAGATCGCCCTTGTCGAGCTGGCGCAGATCATTGCCGTCGATGGCGACCGCGCCGGCTTGCGGCATGTAAAGGGCTGAACAGATCTTGAGAATGGTGGATTTACCCGAACCGCTAGCGCCCGTGATGGCCACCATTTCGCCCGGCTTCACGGCAAAGTCGACGCCGACCAAGGCAGGCTCCGCCCGTGGCGTATAGCGAAAGCTAACCTTCCCAAATGCTATACGGCCCTTGAAGCTGCGATAGAAAGACGCCTGCTGACTGGGTGAGCGCTCAACCTGAAGCCGCATCAGCTGGTTGACTTGAGCAAGCGACTGTTTGACCTGCTCGATCCGGTTCAATCCAAGGAAAGCCGCTTGAATGGGCGACAGCAACCGCCAGACCAGCGCCATGGTCGCAATCAGCGCGCCAATGGTCATCATGCCTTCCATGACCATCAGTGTACCGACGGCCAGAGTCGCAACGCCGGCAGCCTGCATCATGGTCTGGCTGATCGTCTGAACGATCACACCCAGATGTGACACTGAATGATGGGCCTCCGCTCCCTTGGCGGAGATGTCGCGGAAACGGGACTTCCAGTGAAGCCCGTTGCCCGACTGCCGCACCACGCGCTGGTTCTCAATTGTCTCAATCAAGAAGGCCTGACGCGCCGAACGCGCTTCCCCAAGCTTCGCCACGCGTGCCTTGCTGATCGGCCAGGTAACAAGTCCCAGAATGGTGAAACCGACAATCAACGCCACCGGCACAAAGCCAATCACGCCGCCGATCATGAAGACCGTCACCAGGAAGAGGATCAGGAACGGCAGGTCAAGCGCTGAGGCGGCGAGCGGCCCTGTAAAGACTTCCCGCACGGTCTCAAACTGCTTGAGGCGCGCAATCTGGGCGCCGATGGGCGCGCGCTCCGTCATGCTGACGGGCAAATGCAACAGTTTCTGGAAGGCTGCCGCTCCAATAAGCATGTCCAGCCGCGCGCCCACATAGGCAAGCATCTGCCCACGCACAAGCCGCAGCCCGCAGTCCGCCATCACGGCCAGCAATACGCCGCCGAGGAAAAAACCGAGTGTCTCCGGGGACCGCGTCGCGACCACCTTGTCATAAACGCCCATAATGAAGAGCGGCACCACAACAGCGAAAATATTGATGATGAATGTCAGTGCCAGCGCCTGCCAGATCACCGTCCTGAAGCGGCGAACCACGTCCCCCAGCCAATTGGTCTGCGCCGCTTTTTCCTGATCGGCCAGCGAGTCATCTGCTTTGCGAATATAGTAGGCCGTGCCGAATGTGCTGCCGGCTTTCACTTCGGCAACATCGCCCACAACCCCATCCAGTACGGTCAGGGTGTCGCCGTTGCGCTCAAGTACAAGACCCGCGGTCTTTCCATCCTGCTCAAAAAGACAAGGCAGAAGCTCCGGCCGCAGATCAGCTAGTGTCGTGCGCTCAGGCACAGTCACATAATGCAGGTTGGCCAGCACCATCCGCAGATCTGCAAGATCAAGGGAATCCGCAAAGTGCGGCAGCGCTTCCGCCAGATGCCGAGCTTCACCACGCCAGCCCAACGCATGCAACAGGGGAACCAGGCAGGCGCCAGTGGCCGATGTCGGTTGGAAGCTGGAGAGCCCGCCACCGTGCAACAGGTTCTCCAGGCGCGGTGCTGATGTCTGCGTACTCACGCTGCACCTCCTGCCCGGACAGCCGGTGTGCCATCAGCAGCAACCGTCTGGTCCTGCTGATCCACAGCAGCATCAGATGCAGGCGACGCATCGGTGAAACCACGTTGGGGTGCGAAATCATGATTGAGCCGCGCCCGGCCCTTACGGATTGAGATCACACGGTCCGCCAGCCGGATCAACGACGGGCGGT
>JGI12316J15310_10000061_pt11 | contig 17335 bp, 17 predicted proteins | sample MarCyaLeptolynsp_FD_15310 | JGI IMG/M metagenome (IMG submission 15310)
CTTCTCACCGCGCTATCCTATGCCTCGCTCGGCTCACGCTACCCACGCGCCGCGGGCGCCGCTTACGTCACGCAGCGGGCCTACGGCTTTCCGCTGCTCAGCTTCATGGTGGGACTTGCGCTCGTCTGCTCGGGGCTGACCTCGATTGCCGCGCAATCGCGCGTCTTCGGAGCCAACTTTATTGAGCTCTTCGGTCTCGACGGCATGCCGGTCGCCGCCATGGCGTTCGGCTACCTGCTGCTGACCACGGGCATCGTGTTCCGCGGCATCCGCGAATCCATGTGGGTCAACGTGCTGTGCACGATTGTCTCGATCGCGGGCCTGCTTCTGGTGGTGGCGGTCGGCATCTCCTACTGGGGCTCGGTCGATTATTTGGAGACGCCCGCAAGTGCCGGTGGCGACTACACCTCCCTGATCATCGTACAAGGCGCGATCCTCGCCTTCTTCGCCTTTATCGGCTTTGAGGACATGTACAATGTCGCCGAAGAGGTGCGCGAGCCGCAGCGGACGATCCCCATCGGGCTGATCAGCGCCATGCTCGTCGCCGCACTCATCTATATCGCCGTGGCGATCACCGCCGTCTCGGTCGTTCCCTGGGGAGATCTGGCCGAAGCCCCCGGCCCCATCACCGAGGTCGTGGCGCGTGCCGCGCCAATCATTCCACCTATCCTCTTCACCGGCATCACGATCTTCGCGGTCGCCAATACCGGGCTCGTCAATTACGTAACCGCCTCGCGTCTGTTCTACGGCATGGCGCGGCAAGGCCTGTTGCCGAACCACCTGGGCAAAGTGCACCACAACCGCCGGACGCCCCACATCGCTATTTTGGTCTTGTTCCTCATTTTGGTGCCGCTGGCCTTGTCAGGCACGATCGCCGAGTTGGCGTCTGCCACCGTGCTTCTGCTGCTGACGGTGTTCGCCATCGTGAACGGGGCCTTGTTCATCTTGCAGGGGCGAAAAAGCGAGGAACCTGGCCACTTCGAGATCCCCCGCTTCGTTCCGGCGCTGGGCTTCATTGTCTGCGCCTCTCTCATCGCGGTGCGTGTCTCGACCGGCGACTGGCGGGCGCCGGCCATCGCCGGCGGGCTGCTCCTTGGCTGTTTCGTCCTTTATGTGGTCATGCGGGCGGCAGGCGGTGCGACCGTCGAGGCGGCACGAAGCGACTAACGGGCGCGCTGCGGATACTCCGCCAGCCGGTGGGGCGGGTGCCGCTGATCGCCACGGCGGTTGAGCCGCCGCACATAGGTGATCGCCGCGTCGGGGCGTTCGGCCTTGACCTTAAGCGCCGCAATCAGCGCATCTTCGGCCCTGACGACAACCCGATCGCCCTTGCCGTTCCGCTTGAACCCAACGGTGAATTGCGACTGCATAGCCCTTCCTTCGGGCCGGCACCTTACGGTGCGGTGGCGGCAAGGCTGCCGTTGACAGGCTTTCGAGATGGCTTGGGCGCCAGCGCCGGCGCCGCCGCTTCATCGCCTGGCTTGCCGGCCTTGTCGAGCTCGTAAACGTCGTCGAAGGTCTGAACCTCACCTTGATCGTCGACGATCGCCGTGAAGTAGGTCGTGTGCACGGGGATCGGCTTGTCGATCTTGACCTCGGCCGGTTTGCCCGCAGCGACCATCCGGTTCACCCGAGCCTGGTTCCAGCCCTCCTTGTCGGCCAGCAACAGGCCCGCAAGCTTTTGCGGGTTGGCGACGCGCGGCGTATTTTGGCCTTCGGCGCGCACCGCACGCGCCAACTGGCTGCGAATGATGGTGTCGTGCAGATAGATGCCGCGATCGTTCGGATAGAGGAACTGGACCTTACCCAACACGTTGGTGCGACCCGGCGCCTGAACGAAAGTGAGCGTCGACAAGTTGACCTTGTCCCAATCGATGGTGCTGGGATCGACGGGCCGGCCGCGCTTCTTCACCGTGATCTGATAGGCCTCTAGGACCGATGTGTCGCTACCGCCGAACCAATTGCCTTTGCGTAACTTGGGTAGAACGTCCCGGCGGATGACCGACAGCGGCACGGTGCGCTCCGGATTGAACTTTATGGCTTTGAGATCGGCGGACAGGACCGGTGTGGGCGTGCGCGGATTGCCGACAACGATTTTCTCCGAAGCGACTGGCTTGCCGTCCTTCACGACGTGAAGCATGAACTCCGGGATGTTGAGCCACACATAGGTCGCACCCATCTCTTCCGGCATCCAGCGCCAGCGGTTCATGTTCGCTTCGATGCGGACGACGTCTTCCTTCGACTGCGCTTTCGCCAAGGCCTGACGCAGGCGCACGAATTGCTCATGCTTGGGGTGACTCTTGGTGAGAGCGGCGTCTGGTGTTTGCGAGGCGGCGATCTCGGTCAGAACCGCTTTGGGATCGCGCAACGCCGGGGTCTGCTCGAAGGTCTTGCTCACGGTCTTCGGATCCACAAGCCCCCCACGGGCGGCGCGTGCGTATTTCAGAATGGCGAGGCTGATAGCGACCTCCGTGGCCGCCTGGTCGACTGCCACGTCGGGCTTGTAGTCGGCGGGCGGCACGGTGAAGAGGCTCGGATCGAGACCCCATTCTCCGGAGCGACCGATCTCGCCCAAGACGGCTTGACCCTCCGGCGAGATGCCGTCCGTGGTTAGCCATAGTGCCGGTCCGCTGCGCGCGCCGTAGAACGCCTGAGCCGCGGCGATGTCGTCGGCATGCGCGCCTTTTTGCAAGAGCGGGTCGCTGAGCGCCTGGCGGATGCTGTCGGCGATGAACAGCTCTTTCGGGGGCTCCGGTTCGGGCGCCGCCGCCTCCACAGGCGGCGGCTCATCAGCCGCCGGCAAGGTGGCGACGACCTCCGCCTCTTGCATCTCGGTGGCGGCAAGGGTTGCGGGATTATCGGGAATCTCGACGACGATGCTGCGCACCGCGGATTCTTCCCGTTGGCTGCCGGAGGTGAGCACAACAGCCAGCACGGCGGCGAGGCCCAAAATGCCCGCCGCACCGAGGATCGCGACTGAAGACCGTCTACGCATCCCAGACCCCGCTAAGGCATCTAAGTTAGTCCCGGAACCAACCCGCGACCAGTAAGAAATACCTCATGGGCAGGCAAGTCCTTGGGTCTCGGCAGTTTTTGGGTCCAAATGCGAGAGTCGGTCACGGTCTTGATGCAGTGCGTCAATCGCCTATACTCCGTTTGAGGATTGGGGAGGAGCCGGCCTTGTGCCGGACCTTTTTACACCCCATATATACTCATATTGAGTATTACTGACGGCAGGAGGCACGAGGTCATGGCGACACTTCAGACGGGCAGTCCCGAGTGGGAAGCGAAGGCGCAAGCCGTCTTGCCGCCGACGCTCTTGCCGGACCTGGCCTACACGCCCGAGGTGGCGGCGGAAACCGCGGAACTCTATGAACGGGTGAAGCGCGTCATCCCGCCGATCGAGTGGCCGGGTCATGCGCCCTACATCAAGGCCATCAACGATCTGAAGAAGGCACGCAACGCGGTCATCCTGGCGCACAACTACATGACGCCGGAGATCTTCAACTGCGTCGCCGACGTGGTGGGCGACTCGCTTCAGCTTGCGCGCGAAGCGGCGGAGGCGGATGCCGACGTGATCGTGCAGTGCGGCGTGCACTTCATGGCCGAGACGTCGAAACTCATGAACCCGGACAAGACGGTGCTGATTCCGGATATGCGCGCGGGCTGTTCGCTGGCCGCCTCGATTACGGGCGCCGACGTGCGGGCCTTGCGCGAGGCCTATCCGGGCGTGCCGGTGGTGACCTACGTCAACACCTCGGCCGACGTGAAGGCAGAGTCCGACATCTGCTGCACGTCGTCGAACGCGGTTCGCGTGGTGGAGTCGCTCGGCGTCAAGCGCGTCATCATGATCCCCGATGAGTTTCTCGCCAAGTGGGTGCAGACCCAGACCGACGTCGAGATCATCACCTGGAAGGGCCATTGCGAGGTGCATGAGCGCTTCACCGCCGAGGAGTTGCGCGCCTATCGCGAGGCCGACCCGGGCGTGAAGATCATCGCCCATCCGGAATGTCCCCCCGACGTGATCGGCGAGGCGGACTATACGGGCTCGACCTCCAACATGATCAAATGGGTGCAGGACAATCAGCCGTCCAAGGTCTTGCTGGTAACCGAATGCTCCATGAGCGACAACGTGGCCGTGGAGGCGCCGAATGTCGAGTTCGTGCGCCCGTGCAATTTGTGTCCGCACATGAAGCGCATCACGCTGCCCAAGATCTTGGATAGCCTCGTCTTCATGAAGAACGAGGTCACCATCGATCCGACCGTTGCCGACCGTGCGCGGGCCGCGGTCGAGCGGATGGTCAATCTCAATCATTAGGACCAAGACAGGGATCCTGGCAGGGGATCGGCACGAGGCGATGGCGATGAGCTCCGGCAAACCGGAACGTCTTTCGCAAGGCACGGGAGTGGTCGTCGTCGGTGCTGGGCTGGCGGGGCTTTTCACCGCCCTCAAGCTCGCCCCGCTCCCGGTCACCGTGGTCTCCCCGGCCCGCTTCGGCGAAGGCGCCTCGAGCCTCTGGGCTCAGGCGGGCATTGCCGCGGCGCTCGCCGAAGGCGACACGCCAGAGGACCATGCCGCCGATACGGTGCGCGCAGGCGCCGGCATCGTGGATGAAGCCGTAGCGCTCTTCATGGCGCAGGAAGCGCGGGCGCGCGTCGAAGACCTCCTTCGCTTCGGCGTGCCCTTCGACCATGACCTTGAGGGCCGGTTGGCCCTCGGACACGAGGCGGCGCATCGCAGCCGCCGCATCCTCCACGTGAAGGGCGACATGGCGGGCCGCGCGATCATGGGCGCCATCACCGAGGCGGCGCGCGCCACCCCCTCCATCTCCGTTCTGGAAGGCTTCACGGCCCGCGACCTCATCGTGCGCAATGGCCGCGTTCAAGGTATCGAGCTGTCGCCTGTGCACGAGGCGCACGGTCAGGACGGACTCATCCTCCCGGCCCGGGCCGTGGTTCTGGCGACGGGCGGGGCGGGTCAGCTCTACGCGATCACCACCAACCCCAAGGAGGCCCGCGGCGAAGGCGTCGCCATCGCCGCGCGGGCGGGCGCGACGATCGCGGATGCAGAGTTCGTGCAGTTTCACCCGACCGCGATCGATGTCGGCCGGGACCCGGCCCCGCTCGCCACGGAAGCTCTGCGGGGCGAAGGCGCCGTTTTGATCAACGGGCGCGGCGAGCGCTTCATGCGCGCCGTGCATGAGGACGCGGAGCTTGGCCCGCGCGACGTGGTGGCGCGCGCCGTTCATCGCGAGGTCACGGGCGGGCGGGGTGCCTTCCTCGATTGCCGTCAGCTTGGGAATAGCCTGAGCACGGAGTTCCCCTCGTTGGTGAAGACGTGCACCGAGGCGGGTATAGACCCCACACGCGAGCCTGTGCCGGTCGCGCCGGCGGCCCACTATCACATGGGCGGCATCCTGACCGACTGCCGCGGCCGCAGCACGGTCGACGGCCTCTGGGCATGTGGCGAGGTCACCTCGACAGGCGCCCATGGCGCCAATCGGCTTGCCTCCAACTCCCTGCTCGAAGCAGTTGTGTTCGGGGCTCGGGTTGCCCAAGACATCGCTGCGGCGCCGCCACCACCCGCCCGAAGCGTGGCGGCGGAGACGCTGCCTTCAGACCCGGGCGTGCACGACGCCGAAGCCGAGACGACGCTCCGCCAAACCATGGCAGCCAATGTCGGCGTCGTCCGCGACGCGGACTCCCTTTCTGGCGCCTTGCGCACAATCGTGGCGCTGGAGCAGGACGCCAGCAGCAGCCCGCAGCTCGCCAATATGCTGACCACGGCCAAGCTCATCACAGCATCGGCGCTGGCCCGGAAGGAGAGCCGAGGCGGCCATTTCCGCAGCGATTATCCCGCTCCGGACGAGAAACTAGCGCGGCGGAGCATGCTGACCCTGGACAAGGCCGACGCGATCGCCCGCGAGGCTGCGGTGCTTTCGCGCCCGCGCCTGCGCGTCGTGTCTCAGGGATGACGGACGGCCGCGCACCTGCACTGGCGCTTCCCAGGCGGCTGGTTAGGCCTGCGGTCGAGGCGGCGCTGGCTGAGGACCTCGGTCTTGCCGGCGACATCACCACGGACCCCATCATTCCGCCTGAAGCCATGGGCGAGGCCGCGATCGTGGCCCGCGAAGAAGGCATTGTTGCAGGGCTCGATTTGGTGGAAGCGGCGTTCGAAGCGCTCGACCCCGAGGTCCGGTTCACCCGCGCCATCAACGACGGCGGCCGCGTCGAGACCGGCGGAACGATCGCCACGATACGGGGACGGACACGCGCACTGCTCACGGCCGAGCGCACCGCCCTCAACTATCTCGGCCATTTGAGTGGCATCGCCACCCTCACCGCCGCTTACGTTGCTGAGGTGGACGGGACCGGCGCCCGCATCGCCTGCACACGCAAGACCACGCCGGGCTTGCGCGCCTTCGAGAAGTACGCGGTCCGGTGCGGTGGCGGGGTCAACCACCGGTTTGGGCTCTACGACGCGGTGCTGGTGAAGGACAACCACATTGCCGCGGCTGGCGGGCTTGAGGCCGCGCTTGAGCGGCTCGCCGCACGCGCAGGCCATATGGTCAAGGTCGAGGTGGAGGTCGATACGCTCGATCAACTCAAGGAAGCGCTGCACTTTCCGATCGACGCGGTCCTGCTCGACAACATGGACACCGCGACCTTGCGCAAGGCCGTCGCGCTCGCCGAGGGCAAGGTGGTGACAGAGGCGTCAGGGGGAGTCACGTTGGAGACGGTCGCGAAAATCGCTGCGACAGGGGTCAACCTAATCTCGGTCGGCGCGCTTACTCACTCCCCGCGTAACCTAGACTCATCACTTGACTGGGGGCCTGCGGGCTAGAGCCAGTGACGACGCTCATCGAGTCGGTGACCGATTCCGTGATGGAGCTGACGGCGGAGGCGAGAGACAGCGTGGGCAACAGATAGCCCGCATCGTCGTCCGTTTCCGACGTGGCCTCTGATGGCTCCAGGGGCTCGGCCGACGCCTCCACGACGTAGGGCTTCTGATTGCGGTTCTTGTAGAAGATATGCCGCCCGATCCTGTCGATCCGGTTCATGCGGCGGGCCCAACGCGGGCTGACATAATTGGCGTGGTAGAAAGCGGAGTATCCGACCTCAGGCAGCCAATGCTCGCCGGCCATGACCTCCTTGGCGAGGCGCTGGGCCAGGTCCCATTGCGCATTCTTCCGTGGGTTGTCGGAGTGGCCGTCACAGGTGAAGGAGAACTGGCAGCCTTTGCGCATCTGGCCCTGATAGACGACGCCGCAGATCGTCTCCGGGAACAGCGGGCTGCGGACGCGGTTGAGAATGACCTGCGCGACAGCAATCTGACCGCGCTTCGGCTCGCCGCGCGCTTCGAAATAGATGGCGACCGCAAGACAGCGGCGCTCGCGTGCCTCGAACTCGGCTTGGGTCTCGCCCTTGTAGCGGAACTCGAGAGCATTCGGCGTCGGGCTGTAGGAAATCTCCTCAGGCGACGGGCGGAACGCGTCCACCTCGAAATCCTCGTTGAACGGCGAGGTATAGTGCGCGTGCATGAAGAGCGACGCCTCGGGGCGCCGGCGCTCCGGGACCTTCAGGGCAACGTCGGAGCTGGTGGGGTTCAAGCGATCGCCCTTGCCTTCCCGGCTCACGGCGACGACAGGGTCGAGCGCCTTGGGGCTACCCCCGAGGCTCGCGGCGATCAGCTGTTTGCCGGCGGTGGTGACGGCTTGGGCGGCGCGATGGTTGTCCGCCCGAGGGCCTTTGCCCGCATCGGGAAAGAGCACCATAGCCTCTCTAGGGATCGCACCGGTGGTCATCCCCGCCGCGGCGTAGCCGTCGCCGGCCCGCGTCACGACGAGTTCGACCTCGGTCGCGGGCGGATTGCTGAGAGCAATGTATCCTGCGCCAATGAGGGGGAGCAGCACCAACGCAGCGGTTGCGTGCCACATCCGACGTGACGAGCGTCGGCTCATTTTCCCTCCAGGTCCCCGTACGCAGGAACCTCCGTGCCCGGAAGCCCCACCGAATTTACCTTAGGCCAGCGCGTCCTTATCGGACCGCACAATCCCAAGGTGTCCCCACAACACCAGGCATATTGGTGGGAAATGAGCGAAGCCGCTCGGTGCCCCCCACCGGATCAAGCCCGGAAATCCCGTCTCTTGCCGTAAACGCTGCCCGATAATTTAGGGCAAATTGTGATCTTCGGCAACGGCGGCCTATTTCGAGCGTGAAGGGCTAATTATCCGTTAGCGCAGCGTTTTTCAGCGTCGCCTGGGCCGCGGCAAGCCGCGCCACCGGCACCCGGTAGGGCGAACAAGACACGTAGGTGAGCCCGATTTTCTCACAAAAACCAATCGTTTCCGGGTCGCCGCCATGCTCCCCGCAGACCCCGAGCTTGAGGTCGGGCGCGACCGCGCGGCCGCGCTCGGCGCCGATTTTCATCAGCTCACCGACGGCCACGTCGAGCGACATAAAGGGATCGTGGTGAATGATCCCTTTCTCGGCGTACTCACTTAGGAACCGGCCCGCGTCGTCCCGGCTGAGACCGAAGGTGGTTTGGGTGAGGTCGTTGGTGCCGAAGGAGAAGAAGTCGGCTGCTTTGGCGATCTCTCCAGCCAGCAGGCAGGCTCTGGGAAGCTCGATCATGGTTCCAACCTGATAGGCGACGCTGGTCTCGCGCTCTTGCTCCACGAGGCGAGCGATGGCGTCGATGCGCGCCTTGATGATGTCGAACTCCTCCTTGCCCGCGACCAGCGGCACCATGATCTCCGGCGTGACACGGTCGTGCAGCGCTTTGCCCGCCTCGATCGCCGCTTCGAAGATCGCGCGCGCCTGCATCTCCACGATCTCCGGATAGCGGACGAGCAGCCGGGCGCCACGCTGCCCCAGCATCGGGTTGAATTCGCTCAAGACGCCGATGCGCCGCTTCAGCGTTGTTGCGCTGACGCCCATGGCGTCGGCGACCTCGGCGATGGCCTCTTCGCCAGTCGGCAGGAACTCATGGAGCGGCGGATCGAGCAGGCGAATCGTGACCGGGCGCCCGGCCATGATCTCGAAGAGCGCGACGAAATCCTGGCGCTGAAGCGGGAGAAGCTCCGCCAGGGCGCTGCGGCGGCCCTCAGCATCGTCGGCAAGGATCATCTCCCGCATGGCGACGATGCGGTGCTCCTCGAAGAACATGTGCTCGGTGCGGCACAGGCCGATGCCTTCCGCACCGAAAGCGCGCGCCTGGCGGGCATCGTCGGGGGTATCCGCATTGGCGCGGACGTCCATGCGCCGGAACTCATCGGCCCAAGTCATCAAGGTGGCGAAGTCCGGCGACAGATCGGGCTCGCGCATGGTGACCCGACCCTGGATGAGCTGACCGGTGGAGCCGTCGATGGTGACGATGTCACCTTTGCGCAAAGTCACGCCCGCGGCTTCGAGCGTCTCGCGTTCCAGGTCGACATGCACTGAGGCGGCACCCGCGACGCACGGGCGCCCCATGCCACGCGCCACGACCGCCGCATGGCTCGTCATGCCGCCGCGCGTGGTGACGATGCCGGCCGCCGCGTGCATCCCTTGCACGTCTTCAGGGGAGGTTTCGACACGCGCCAGGATCACAGTGTGTCCTTGCGCTTTCATATGTACTGCCTCGTCCGCATCGAACACGAGCTCGCCCGTGGCGGCGCCGGGCGCTGCGGGCAGGCCCTTGGCCAACACGACCATCTTCGCGTTCGGGTCGAGGGTGGGATGCAAGAGCTGATCGAGCTGCGAGGGATTGAGGCTCAACACCGCCTCCTCGCGGGTGATAAGCCCCTCCTCTGCCATGTCGACGGCGATCTTCAATCCCGCTTGCGTGGACCGTTTGCCCGAGCGGGTCTGCAGCATGAAGAGCGTGCCTTCTTGGATTGTGAACTCGATGTCTTGCAGATCGCGGAAGTGTCTCTCCAGCTTGGCGCAGTATGCTTCCAGCTCCGCGAGCGCTTCCGGCATCACCGCTTCTAGCGACTGCTTGTTGCCGTTGCCCGAAGCAGCGCGCGCCTGCTCGGTCAACGGCTGCGGCGTCCGCAAGCCGGCGACCACATCCTCGCCTTGGGCGTTCAGCAGAAACTCGCCGAACAGCTCCTTGGCGCCGGTGGCGGGATTGCGCGTGAACACGACGCCCGTGGCGCTGTTGTTGCCGCGATTGCCGAACACCATGGCTTGGATGGTGACGGCGGTTCCCCAATCGTCGGGAATATCGTGAAGCCGGCGATAGGCGATGGCGCGCGCGTTTTGCCATGAGCCGAACACCGCGGCGATCGCGCCCCAAAGCTGTTCATGCAGATCCTGCGGGAAAGGTGTGTCCAGCTCCGTCTCGACCAGCCCCTTGAAGCGGGAGACGATCTCCTGCCAATCCTCCGCGCCAAGCTCCGGGTCGAGCTCGAAGCCTTTCAAGTTCTTGTAGTTCTCCAGGATCTCCTCGAACAGGACGTGATCGAGGCCGAGCACGACATCGGCGTACATCTGAATGAAGCGGCGATAAGTATCGTAGGCGAACCGGCGATCGTTGGTGAGCCGCGCCAGCGCTTCCACCGTTTGATCGTTGAGACCGAGATTGAGCACCGTGTCCATCATGCCGGGCATCGAGGCACGGGACCCGGAGCGCACCGATACGAGAAGCGGATTGTCGACATCGCCGAAGCGCGGACCGACCATCTCGCTAACGCGCGCGAGTGCGGCGTCGACCATCGGCCGCAGCTCCTCAGGCAGCTTGCCGCCGAGCTCGTAATAGACGGCGCAGACATCGGCCGAGATGGTGAAGCCGGCGGGCACGCGCAGCCCGAGCCGCGACATTTCCGCCAGGTTGGCGCCCTTGCCCCCCAAGCGGTCCTTGTCGGCGGCGGACCCGTCGGCGTGCCCGTCGCCGAAGGTGAACACCCATTGGGGCGTCGCGTCTTGTTCTCTGACTTCGCTCATCGTGGGCACTGAGTCCTCCGCATTGGCGGGTACTTGTAGCCCGGCAGGCGGGCCTCGCACAAACCGGCCGACAGAGAAGGCTTAAGGGCGGACGGGACGCGGTTTTCTCGCATTCCGGTACGCAATGAAGTCGCCGCTCGGAATAAGCCTGGCATTGGGCGCTTTGGTCACACCATAGGCCCAAGCAAGGATCTTGCCGCCGCCGGCGAGCGCAACCTCAAGAGGGGCGCGCGCATAGTTTGGATCGCCGGCCTCGTAGGCGTCGAGCTCGGCCAAGAGCCGCCCGCCGGGCTTCAGGGCATAGACATCACCGACGATGTGGCGCGCCTCGCTCTCATCGAACAGCGCCGCGGGATACCAGCCACAGTCGTAGAGCCGGCCGCGTACATGCGCTGTGCCGACATGCCGCGCGCGCATGGCAAGCCGCCGCGCCATGGGATGATCGTGGCCCGCGCGCAGCGTGCCGTAGACGAAGATATGCGTCGGCTCGGTCACGCCGGCAGCTCGATGCGGCCGGTCTCATCCAACCGCCAAAACGGGTTGTGGGCGACTTCCCAGGCGTGGCCATCCGGGTCGGCGAAATACCCGCCATAGCCACCCCAGAACGTCTTTGCCGCCAGCTTCAGGATGCGCGCGCCCGCGGCTTCGGCAACCGCCATCATCTCGTCGACTTGCGCCTGGCTGGCGCAGTTCATCGCGACGGTCATGCCGCCATTGCCAGTCCAGATGGCTTTCGCTTGCGCATCGTCTTTTAGCGCATCGCGCCCGAACAAGCCCAGCACGACGGCGCCAGCTTGGATGAAGGTGATCGCATCCTCGCTCTCGCTGGACCGCTTGAAGCCAAGATGTTCGTAGAACGCTGTCGATGCGGCAATGTCCGCGACACCGAGGGTCACGATGCTGATATGGGGTCGCATGATCTATCCTGCGATCTTGGAAAAATCGGCAACGGTTTGGGTGGTGGCGCGAATGCGATTGAGGAGGCGCAAGCGGTTCTCGCGCAAGGCCGGATCGTCCGCATTGACGGTGACCGCGTCGAAGAAGGCATCGACGGGGGCGCGCAGCTCCGCCATGGCCCGCATGGCCGCTTCGAAATCTTCGTCTTCGATGGCCTTGGCGGCAGCCTTTTCCACTCGATCGACGGCGGAGGCCAACGCTTTCTCTTCAGGCTGCTGAAGCAGCGCAGGGTCAGGAGCCCCGTCGTAGCGTTTGCCGTCCTTCTTCTCCTCAATGCGCAGGATGTTCGCCGCCCGCTTGGTGCCCGCCAGAAGATTGGCGCCATCGTCGGTTTCGAGAAAGCGCCCCAAGGCATCCACGCGCGCCAAGATCATCAAGAGATCGTCGCCGCCGAGCGCAAACACCGCGTCCACCAGATCGTGCCGCGCCCCTTGATCGCGCAGGTGAACTTTCAACCGATCGGCAAAGAAACCGAGGAGGTCACTCAGTTGACTTGTTCGCTCAAAGAGCTCCTCGCGATCCAAGTGCAGTCTCTCTTTGTACTTTTCGAAGGCGGCTCCGATAGCCTCATCATCACGAAGAATGTCCTTCGCAGCAACGAGATGGGGCCAGGCCTCCATTGTTCTCAGTCGAGCCATGTCGCCGTGCACAAACACAAAGGGCAGGAGAAAACCGTCGTTGATGAGACCCAGCCGAAGACCGTTCTCCAGCACAATGCGGATGACACCGAGGGCCGCGCGGCGGAGCGCGTAAGGGTCTTTCGAACCCGTGGGCTTCTCGTCGATGGCCCAAAAGCCCACCAGCGTGTCGAGCTTGTCGGCGAGCGCCACGGCGATGGCGACGGGCTCGCGGGGCACATCGTCGGTGGGACCAACGGGCTTATAGTGCGTGGCGATGGCATTCGCGACGGCCGGGCTCTCCTTTTGCTCAAGGGCATAGTACTGACCCATGACGCCTTGCAGCTCGGGAAACTCGCCGACCATCTCGCTGACGAGATCGGCTTTGGCGAGGATCGCCGCACGCTCCGCCTCGTCCGGGTCTGCCCCCACAGTCGGCGCCAGTTCCCGCGCCAAATGGAAGATGCGCTGCACGCGGTCATATTGCGTGCCGAGCTTTTCGTGGAAGGTGATCTCCTTCAGCTTCGGAACGCGCGTCTCGAGTGGAACCTTGCGGTCTTGATCGAAGAAGAACTTGGCGTCGGCCAGCCTGGCGGCGATCACCCGCTCATTGCCAGCAGTGATGGCTTTGCCGCGGTCGCGCGCCTTAAGGTTGGCGACCAACACGAAGCGGTTGGCGAGCGCGCCGCCTTTCGTCAAAGAGAAGCACTTCTGATGAGACTTCATGGCGGTGGCGAGCACTTCCGGCGGCACGGCGAGGAACGCTTCATCGAACGTGCCCAAAAGCGGCACCGGCCACTCGGTGAGGCCTGCGTTCTCGGCGAGTAGACCAGCATCCTCGACCAGCGTAAGCCCTTGCTTCTCGGCGAGCTTGCGCGCGCCTTTGAGAATGAGCGCGGCGCGCTCCTCGCCGTCGAGGATGACGAAGGCGTCGCGCAGCTTGACGACATAGTCGTCGAACCGCTTTACGGCGAAGGCCTTGGGTGCCATGAAGCGATGGCCGCGCGTGCGGTTGCCGCTCGCAATACCATCAATCTCGAAGTCCACGGTCTTGCCGTCGAGCACGCAGAGTATGGCATGCAGCGGCCGTACCCAGCGCAGCTTGCCGGCACCCCAGCGCATGGACTTGGGCCACGGGAAAGTCCTGACGACGTCGGGCACGATCTCGGCGATCACGTCGCGGGCGTCGCGCCCGGGCTTCTCCAGCATGGCAACGTAGAAGCTGCCTTTCTTGTCCTCGCGGATTTCGGCGTCGTCGATGGATGAAAGCCCCGCCGCCTTGAGGAAGCCGTTGACCGCGGCGTCGGGAGCACCGACCCGCGGCCCTTTGCGCTCCTCGCTGATGTCGGGGGAGCGTTTCGGCAGCCCCTCCACGACCGCCGTCAGCCGCCGCGGCGTGGCGAAGGTGCGGATCTCGTCGAACTCCAGGCCCGCCTCTTTGAGCTTCCCGCCGAGCAGCCGCGCCAGGTCGCTTTGCGCTCGCGGCTGCATACGCGCAGGAATCTCCTCGGAGAACAGCTCAAGCAAGAGTTCCGCCATCGTGCTCAAGCTCCCCCAACCGGCCCGAGGTCCTGACCGAACCCGATGTCTTGGCCGTCCAGGTCCTGGATACCGAATTCGAGAACGCCATAGGGCTTCTCGACGAGGTGGTAATCGATATGCGCCCCGCGCTCCTTGAGTTCCTCGTACATTGAGCGCGCGTCGTCGATCCAGAAATACGCGTTCCACATCTGAGGCTTGATGCGCCAATACGGAACGACCTCATGGTCTTGAGGTGTCTTCGTCAGCATGACATGGGCGAAGTCCCGCGCCGCGATGGCAAAGTCGGGCGGCTCGCCCCAAACCCCAAGTGTGCGGAACCCGACTTTCTCCACCCAATAGTCAATGGCCTTGGGGAGGTCGCGCGCGAAAAGGATCGGGGACTGCCGAATGATCTTGGCCTTGGTCATGACGCGCCACCGGCTTCGGTCTTCAGCCATGCCGCGCAGCACGCCTTGGTGAGATCGCGCACGCGCAAGATATAGGCTTGGCGCTCGGTCACGGAGATAACGCCGCGCGCGTCAAGCAGATTGAAAACGTGCGACGCCTTGATGGCCTGATCGTAAGCCGGCAGCACCATCATATGGTTGTTGCCGTTCTCACCGGACGCAAGGAGCGCCCGGCACTCCGCTTCGGCGTCACGGAAATGCTCGAACAGTTTCGCGGTGTCAGCGTGCTCGAAATTGTAGCGCGAGTATTCCTGCTCCGCCTGGCGGAAGACGTCGCCGTAGGAGACGTGCCCTTCGCCCTCCGCACCGTTGAAGTCGAGGTCGTAGACGTTGTCCACGCCCTGCACAAACATTGCGAGACGCTCCAGCCCATAGGTGAGCTCACCGGAGACCGGATCGCAGTCGAAGCCACCGACTTGCTGGAAGTAGGTGAACTGCGACACTTCCATGCCGTCGCACCACACCTCCCAGCCGAGCCCCCAAGCGCCGAGCGTCGGGCTCTCCCAGTCGTCCTCGACGAAGCGAATGTCGTGATTCTCCGGGTCGATGCCGAGCCGCACGAGGCTCTCAAGGTAGCGCTCTTGAATGTCAGGCGGGGACGGCTTCAGGATGACCTGGAACTGGTAGTAGTGCTGGAGCCGATTCGGGTTCTCGCCGTAGCGGCCATCCTTTGGCCGGCGGGAAGGCTGCACATAGGCCGCGCGCCACGGCTTCGGCCCGAGAGAGCGCAACGTGGTCGCCGGGTGAAACGTGCCGGCGCCCATCTCCATATCGTAGGGCTGCAGAATCACGCAGCCCTGATCGGCCCAGAAGCGCTGAAGCCTGAGGATGAGGTCTTGGAAAGAGGGCGCCGGAGCCCGCCCCTTGGATTTCGTCTGCTTGGCCATGTCCGCGCCTGAAGCTGAGTTCGCGCGCACGCTATGTGCTCGCGGTCGACAAGGGAAGCCCTCGCTTGTGGGTAACCGAGGCCCCGCGCTCAGCGGGGCTGCTTCGGCCGGTAGACGCCGGTCGCCGGGTCCTGCTCCAGCGGCACGGCTCGATCGATATTGCGGCGCTCCATGTTCCGGCGCGCCATGGCGTCTTCGGCCTCGCGCAAGTCGGCGGCGACGCGGTTTTGCTCGCGACGCAATAGGCGGCGTACCAGGAGAAGTCCGGCGCCCACGGCAGCAAGGAGCAGGATCTGGGGCATGGCCTACAACCCGAAACGCGACCAAAGGGCCCGCGTCTCGACCGCCGACAACACATCGCCGGCAAGGCCTTGCGGCCACATATCGAAGTCAAAACCGCCAGAGCCTGCGAAAACCCCGCGCCTGCGGCGGAACCAAGAAGTGGACGGGGCGACGAGCTTGAAGCGCACGTCTTCGCCGAAGACCTCGCGCATCTTCGTGCGCAGATCGGCAATCCCGTCGATCAGACCGAGTTCCAGTGCCTTCTTGCCGCCCCAGAATTCGCCGGTGAACAAGTCGGCATCTGCCTTGTCCAGCTTGTCGCCCCGGCGTGACTTGACGAGATCAATAAAGGCCTCGTGGATGTCCAACTGTATGGCCTTGATGCGCTCCACATCGTCCGCCTTTTCAGGGAGGAAGGGATCAAGCGTGTCCTTGTTCTTCCCGGCGGTGTAGACGCGGCGCTCCACGCCGATCTTCTCCATGAGACCGGGAAAGCCGAATGTCGCGGCGATCACACCAATCGAGCCCACGATCGAGCTTTCGTCCGCATAGATCTCGTCGCCTGCGCAGGCCAGCATATAGCCGCCGGACGCGGCAACGTCCTCGGCGAAGACATAGACCTTTAGCTCCTTCTCCTCCGCCAGCGCACGGATGCGCTTGAAGATCAGCGTGGACTGGACGGGCGAGCCGCCCGGCGAGTTGACCTGAATGGCGACCGCCTTGGCACCGCGCATGGAGAACGCCTTTTCGATGGCCGATGCCACGGTCGATAGCGCCAGCCCCTGCTTGAAGGCGGAATTCACGCCGATCGCACCACTCAAGCGCAGGACGGGCACGAGGGGGTGTGACTTGGTCCATTTCTTCGGAAGCAAGGACTTCAACATTCGTGTGAAACCGCTATCGCTCATTATCTCTCCGTATCATCAGGCGCCCAAATCAAGGGCCGCCGTCTAGATTTGTACCAATAAAGGCCAGACCGGGGCAGCGGCGACACGTCACGGCAGAAGCCCACCATTAACCCCATCATACCGGCGGACACGGGTCTGTCCGAATTGAATGCTAGTCTCGCCCCTTACGCGGATACTCTGTCCGCATCGAAGCGATGCGTCGATGGGGGCGCGGCGCTTCGAGGAGGTCTTTGCGATGAAGAGATTTGCAATCCTGTCCCTTGCGCTCGGCGCGCTTGGGTTCTTGGTCGTCACGCTGGTCCCGCAACCGGCGGATGCCGGCTGGCGGAAAAAGGCCTGGCGTCACGGCTATGCCCCGAACGTCTATGTGGCGCCCCGCTGGGGCTACTACGTGCCCCGGTGCGGCCGCTACGGCCGGCGCTGCCGCAGCGCCTCCGGCTATCCTTACGCCTACTATCCTTATTGGCGCGGCCGCTATCAGCGCGGCTGGTACTACTAGGCGCGCCACCGCCTCTTTGAGACTTCGACAGGGCCGTTCCCAGCGATGGGAGCGGCCCTTTCTATTTGCAGTACGGGCGATGACGGCCAGCGCGGCTGAACCACCCATGAATGCGCGCCTCAGCCGCGGTTCAGGCGGGCCTTCCTAAAACAGCAGCGAAGACCGAGGACGAACCGATGGGCGGAACGCCCGATTTGGAGGTCAAGCAATGCTGAAGACGACACTCATCGCGGGCGCTGCAGCCCTCGCCTTTGTAGCGGCGGGCGCC
>JGI12316J15310_10000514_pt1 | contig 17305 bp, 19 predicted proteins | sample MarCyaLeptolynsp_FD_15310 | JGI IMG/M metagenome (IMG submission 15310)
TCAGGCATAGCATATGGCAATACTACAAAGTCTCCTGCTTCAACTTGAATATCTCCTGAAGTTGGCGTCAGGCTTCCGATTTGCACATAAGTGCCAGGGCCAAGGCATAACCAGTATGAACTCAAGTCAACAGTAACCTCACCGTTGTTGTAGAACTCGATCAAGTCTTGATTACCATATTGTACCTCACTGATCACGATAGAACGTGCAGGCTCAGGAACGATCAATACATTTTCCGCACCTGGAGTTGGCTGCATTGTCTCTGCCCAGTTGGCAGCACCATTACCATCACCATCATAGATAATGCTGTTGTCATCATTGCTAACGGTAGGTACATACTCACCGGCTGTCCAAAGACCAGCAGATACTGCTACATCTTCACGTGCACTGTTACCAGCTCCCCACTGTACAAAATCAACCAGGGCGTTGGCATTAGTGAATTCGTTAGTGTCATATAGCCCTAAACCACCTTCTGTATCAGGCATAGTGTAAGGCAAAACCAAATATTCTCCAGCTGCCAGGTTATTTACCGATCCTGCCTGAGGCGTGATGCTACCAATTTGCACATAGGTACCAGGTCCTAAGCACAACCAGTAGTTCGTCAAGTCAGCGACTTCAGATCCATTGTTTAAAATCTCAATCCAGTCTCCACTTGCATAGTTTACTTCATTCAATACCACGGATACATTCTGTCCGCTTGGTACTTCGCCATTGTCATCCTCATTGTCGCATGAGGTAATGGCCAAGGCTGAGAGCATCAGTGCTCCAAAAATGCTCTTCTTTAAAAATTTGCGATTCATTTCTTTTGATAATTATTGTCTGTAAAATTTTCCATTTCGAACCGAGCGTGTTATTGGTCTTTCCTTTGTTGACTCAGATTCATTTCTCGGTTTTCGATAGCCATATACAGGGCAGCTTGAGGAAAGGGCTGCATGATTATTTTGAGGAATGGACACTTGTGTCAGCCAGACAACATAAAAGCATTCCGAAGAGTAAATTCGCCAAAGAATATTTGATGGCGTTTTACAACATAGAAAGAAGAATATTATGGCCTGAGTGATTTTCGGGATAGTGTAAACAAGTCTTTCCTACATTTTTTCAGTAGAAGGTTTTTTCTCTAAAAAAGCTGCAAAAAATTTCGCAGCCTTTACGCATCCCCTTTTCCTTGACGTCATTCTGAGCCCGAAACTTTGAGAGAGAAACGAGGTGCCCATACAATTTACATAGACATGAAACCAATCAATTGCCTAATTTGGAAGCCTGTACTTATAAAACCTCCTGAGTGTTTCTCCTTCGTACTCACGCACAGATACTCCTCCAACTATCAAGTGGTCCTTGTCAAATAAAAAGTACTTGGCGATCGGCATGCGATAAAACCTTAATTTTCGTGTACTTATGTCCATCTCAATAAGTGACACTCTTCTTAAATTCCTATTGACTATTTCGGGAATTGAGTAATTCTGATAGGGTTTTGGCAAATGTGAAACTACTCGATACACTTTTCCCATATTGAAGAAGACCAACTCATAATTGACCTCCTTAAGATGGTATTCTAATTCTTCAAGCTTACTGGGTACCTTGGTCAAAAGCCTTGGTTTTCCAAAATTCTGAGCGCCACAATAAATTGCCTCAGTATTCCCGGTATCAACGTTGTATACATAAAGAGAATCTGAAAAACTGTAATTAACGATGAACTGGTGAGCGTCTATCGAGTAAAGCATAGCCCCTGTTAAATTCGAAGGCATGTGTTTACCTCTGACAAACTTTGGATATAGCATCAGTCGACTGAATTTAGATTTTTTTAAGTTATAGGTCTGTACAGGAGACACCTTATCAAAGTAAGAAGGGTCATTATACCTGGTATTGTTGATAGTCGTTAAAACGAGGCTGTCTGAATAATGAATCAAACTACTGTAGTAGCCATTTTTATAGTATCTATCATAAGATGTGGAACTATATGAGTATGCTTTAATCTTCATTCCCAAACCACTGTAAAGCCAAAAATGGTTTCTCGCAGCGGGGAAAACATAGATTGAATCTTTATTCCTAAAAAAGACTGAAGCATTGGAGGAATTGTATCCATTTGGACCGTCTCTATTGATCAATACTGGAGCCAGGTAGGCTTTTCTTTCAAAATCGACTTGGTGAATAATAAGGTTATCCTCATCATCCAAGCCATATTCTACCAGTACCTTCCCCGAATCTCTGTCGTAGGTCGTCCAGTTGGTATGCTGAAGGAAAGGTGAAGACACGACCAGCTCTAAACTATCAATGACCGAAAACTCACTATAAGCTATTCGATCATCTTGGTGCTGTGAAGAGCATGAAAGGAATACTAAAAAAGGGATTGGCGTATAGCAAGCCCTAATCAATCCAACACGATAGTTCATCACAAACTATCGTCTGAAGCGTCTCAACATATCCATTAATAGGGTTATATCAATCCTGGAGGCACTGCCTACCGTATTACAGTCGTCTCCGAGTTTATCTTCACAGTGTGTGACGATGTAAATTCTACCTTCCATCCTATCAATAGAAATCTCTGATTTATAATCCCAACCAGCATAGGAGCTGAAGGAAGTAATTATCATAAGTATGACAAGGGACAAGGCTAGGGACATTTTGATTACTTTTTTCATGATGATATAGTTTACGAAATGCCTATTCTATTCATGGGTTTTCGGCATCTCCTTAGCTACAGGAGCAGCTATCATTAAAAATATCCAGCCAATACTTTAATATAATAAAAAACGTTTAAATATGATTATAAAATGCTAATAATGATTTTACACACCTTAGCCAGACGGTTTCTCTCACTGGTTCGCAATGTAGTGCAGACCTATCTTAGTGCCTAAACAAGACCAGCACTCATTACAAGCCTGTCTGTCGACAGACGGGTGAGTGCTAGGTGGATCTAGCTTTCCAGATGATTTAGATTCACCAAGCCTCTCTTCTGATATCGGTTAGGGTTTGGCTCTCAAAAGTGGTGACCCAAAGTCCGTAGACATCATGCTCTGAATCATTATAAGCAAGCTCAAATTGATATGCGCTTTTATCCGTAAGTACTTTTACCCAAACCAGATCTAGCTGAGGGTTCTCACTCAGTTTTTTACCCCAGCGTTTGTCTTCAAAGGCCTTTTGACCAATGGCAGCAAATGACTCACTTCTTAATCTATGATAAGATTGATGCAGGGCTGTGAGGTAAACCTCTGTGGCAGGAGGCAATGCTCCGTATAGCATTGGAATATATAGTGTAGCATCCAATTCATTGATAAAATCAAGATGTCGGACTGTAAAAGCTTGAGTCTCCCTGTCCTTTTGGAAATCAATGGATTGATTTAAGCTCTCTATATATTGACGCATCACTTAATTGAATTACTAGTGGTTATTCAATATAAAAACTCCCTCTTCCCCAACAAATATTTCACTTCCAAGGGATTTCTTCAAATTGGTGGTGTGGTGTTTTGAAGAATGAAATGAGGTTACCTCAACTCCACCACAGTGATACCAGCTCCACCGCGGTCCACATGTTCATCACGGTAAGTGCTAACCTCTTTGTAAGTACCCAAATGATTGCGCGTGATCTGTCTAAGTACTCCATTTCCTTTGCCGTGGAGAATCTGCAGCTCTTTGGCATCCAGAAGTATGGCTTCATCTAACCAGGCGTCAAGTAAAGGGATAACCTCTTCGGCTCGTTTACCTCTAAGATCAATTTTGGCTGAGAATTCTGCCCGCTTAGCGGTGTAATCAAAGCCAGAGTAGGACTGGGTTTGGCCTTGGTTCTTAAAGGCTTTCTTGTTGACTTTTTCTAAGCGATTGAGCTTCACGAAAGAGGTCAACGCACCCATTTTCAGCTCTGCGTCTTTACCTTTGATCGCAGCAATTTGCCCCACTGTATCTTGTCCTATCACGCGGACATAATCCCCCACTTTGATCTCAGCATCTGCTTTTACCTTAGGCTCTGCTTTGACTACATTTTTTTGCTTGACGGCCTCAAGTTTTTCGCGCTGCTTTTTCACGACCTCCTTATCAGCTCTCTTTTCTTTGATCACGCGTATGGCCTTCTCAACTTCTTTATTGGCTTCCTGAACGATCTGCGAAGCCTCCTGTTTTGCCTTGTTCAAGATGCGCTTCTCTTGCTTCTCGAGATGGGTCTTTAGGTCTTCGTACTGTGAAGTCAGCTCGTTCAAATCTTGCTCACGCTGCTTAATGCGTTGCTCAGCTTTGTTCACTTCCTGCTTTTGTGCTTGTAACTGCCCGAGCATTTGATCGAAAGATACCTGTTTGACACCCACCTTCTTCTTAGCTTTGTCGATAGTGGACTTTGGTAAGCCTATTTTTGTAGCAATTTCAAGCGCAAAGGAGCTACCGGGTTTACCTACTTCAAGTTCATAGAGTGGCTGTAGCTTCTGAATGTCATAGCGCATGGCGCCATTAAGCAAGCCAGGGTTCTTATCTGCGTACTCTTTCAGGTTGCCATAATGAGTAGTAATGACCCCCATTCCTTTAGAAGCCGACAATTCCATCAAAATGGACTCTGCAATAGCACCACCGTATTGAGGCTCGGTACCAGTACCAAATTCATCGATCAGGAACAGACTCCTCTTGTTTACATGAATCAGAAGGTTTTTCATGTTGATCAAGTGAGAGCTGTAGGTACTCAAGTCGTTTTCAATCGACTGCTCATCACCAATATCGATAAATAGGTCATTGAAAATGGTGAATTCAGAGGCTTCATTGACTGAGACTAAAAGGCCACATTGGAACATATACTGTAGCAGCCCAACAGTTTTGAGGCATACACTCTTACCGCCAGCATTCGGACCTGAGATCAGCAGTATTCTTTCATCAGCGCTTAGACCAATACTCAAAGGCACTACTTCTTTGCCCAGTTCTCTATGGCTCATCAGCAATATGGGATGCTTTGCATTTTCCCATTTAAACTTCTTACTGTTGGACCAGAGCGGTTTACAGGCTTCAATGTCCATGGCAAAGCGTGCTTTTGCACGAATAAAATCAATTAGCCCAAGAAACTTCATGATCCCCTGCAGGCTTTCGATCTCTGGACGAAGTTCATCTGTAAGTGAGATCAGGATTCTTGCCACCTCACGATGTTCGGCATATTCGAGTTCCTGCACCTCGTTGTTGATTTCAAAAACTTCGGTAGGTTCCAGATATACAGTTTGGCCCGTGGCCGACTCTCCATGAACGAGGCCTTTGATTCTACGCTTGTGCTCCGCGAACATTGGGATCACCATTCTTCCATTCCGAATGGTAATAGACAAGTCATCTGGGGTATAACCTTCTTTCTTAGCATGCGCTATAATACGATCCAGTGCACCCCGAAGTCTTTGCTTTTCTGCAGCGATTCCTTTTCTAATCTCGTAAAGTCGATCGCTGGCATTGTCTTTTAGTTTACCTCTCTCATCAAAAACACGATCGAGCTCCCACAAGACATCGGAGTTAAAAAACACGGGGTGGGTCAATTCCGACAGCACAGCGTACTCCTCCCGCTTTTCTCTGAAGAAATCAAGACATTTATCGAGTGTTTTCAGAGATAGGATTACATCAAAGAACTCCTCTTCCGTCAGGTGGGCATCCTGCACTCTGATCTTAGCGAAGTAAGGAGTGATATCGATGTAGTTGGAGTTGGGAAAGAGTTCACCACTTTGTATGATCTTCACAAACTCATCTGTTTGCGACAACCATTGGTCTATGTGCTCTCGATTGGATGAGAACTTAATTTTTTCAACAAACTGACTTCCTAAGTTACTCTCACAAAATGATTGTAGGTGCTGTCTGACTTTGTCAAAACCCAGCTTTTGCTCTAGATTCTTTGGGTATAACATTTAGTTGGCAGGCCTTCGCCCGGTGGTAAGTTCTTGCTGACGTACTTTTAAACTGTCGATCACAATATCCGTAATGCGTAAGAATTTCGCAGGGTTCAACAGGTAGTAATTATAGCTTGTGATATATTCTGTAGAATCGATGTCATGATCCTCAAAAACCTGCTCTTCCAATACTTTATACAAAGCAGCTGAAGAGTCATTGCTTAGGGTGAGGGTGGAGACTTTTCCTTCGGCAATACGAATATCTATCATCAAGTCCACCATCTGGGCTTCGCTCAGGATATTCTTTGGAATTTGCTCTTTATCGCCACAAGAGAAAACCATTAAAGCAACCGTAAATAAAAAAACCTTTTTCACCTCAACACGTCCAAGTTAATTTCAAGAACATTTTGTTCTTACGTGGAAGCAAAAGTAAAAGATATGACGGAGGAAAACCCCAGAATTAACCAAAATTAAGAACTAAAGGACTTTCCAGAACTCAAATAAGTCATATTTTTGACCCTTTATTATGGAGCACATTATTTCCAAACTTCGGAAGTACGAGATTCAAATCAGAAAAGCCATTAATTCGAGAATGCAGGGTGATTTTCACTCTATATTCAAGGGTTCGGGTATGGAGTTTGACGGAGTAAGGGAATACCAATACGGGGATGACACCAGAACAATCGACTGGAATGTCTCAGCAAAAGGCCATGGTACCTTTGTTAAAACCTTTAAGGAAGAAAAAGAGCAGACTGTATTCTTTCTTCTGGATGTGAGCGCTTCTCAAGAGATTGGAACGCCAGGTGCACAGAAAGTGGACATTGGTAAAGAAATCGCTGGCGTTTTGACCTTGGCTGCAGTAAAACAGCAGAATCGTGTGGGTTTACTCACTTTTTCTGATCAGAAAGAGAAGTATGTAAAATCGGGCAAAGGCATTAAGCATGGTTATGCCATTATCCATGAACTTTACAATCATACACCGAAGTCTACCAAAACCGATATTGGCGAGGGCATTAAGCGAGCCCTTGAAATCATTCATAAAAAGAGTGTTATCATTCTGATCTCTGACTTTATCGATGAGGGATATGAGCAAAACCTGAGGCTTATCGCTAAAAGACATGATCTTGTAGTAATACACCTCAAAGACGACCGTGAGACGGAATTGCCTAATCTAGGTATCGTACCCGTTTATGACAAGGAGAGTCGTAAAACGGTTTGGGTGAACACTTCCTCCAAAGACTTTAGAAAAAAATTAGAGAAGACCTATTCGGTGAATAAAGGCGAGCTTGAAAAGTTCTGCCGAAAGCATCAGATCAACTATCTCGAAATCAATACCAAGGACAATTACGTTCCTCAGCTTATTAAACTTTTTATGATCAGGAATAAATCGATGAAGCGTGATTAGAAAGTTACTGGCATCTCTGATTTTATTGGTTTTTATGGTAGGAGCATCCTCAGCGCAGGAGCTCAAACCGGTTGGCTTTTTCTTAAAAGACAGCGTAAAAATTGGAGAGTCCATCTCCTATTCTTTGAGTTACAAGGACAGAAAGAACCGCCCGGTTTTCTTTCCCGATTCCTTGTATGACTTCTCTCCTTTCGAGTTGCTGGACAAACAGTATTTCGACACCCAATCAGACTCTATCAACAGTATTGACAGTGCCGTCTATCACTTAGCCACTTTTGAAATTGATACAGTACAAAGACTGAGCTTACCTGTATTTCTTTATACAGGTACTGACAGTCTAGAACTTTATAGTTTGATGGACTCCATCATCCTTGATCAGGTGGTTACACAAATGCCTGACTCTGTCAATCTTGCCGAGACCTCCGCTTATATGCCGGTCTCTCTGGATTTTAACTATCCCTATTGGGTGATTGGACTAATTGTACTGGGCATCCTGGCCCTAATTGTTTTGATTGTTTGGGGCAAAGCCATTCAGAAGAAAATCAAACTCTACAGGCTCAATAAGCAGTTAATCAAGTTCAAAGAGCAATTTGACCTGGAAATCGATGAGCTAAAGAGCGACACGACCAAAATCAAGATTGAATCTGTACTGAAGTTTTGGAAGGGCTATATGGAAAAGCTGGAGAAAGTACCTTATACCAAACTCACCACCAAAGAGATCGTTTTAGTTCAACAGAGCTCTTCTTTAGAGGAGACTTTGAAGTCTATTGATAAAAACATTTACAGCCCAATTGAGGTGTCTGCTTTACAGAATGACTTTGAATTTTTGAAGGATTATTCTGAAGACAGATACAATCACGTAACGGAAGAGATAAAGAATGCTTGACGAAACACTATACAAATGGTATTCGCTGGAGTGGTTTACACCCACAGCTTTCAAGTCTTTTGACTGGGAGTTTTTCTTTGTGCTTTACTTAATTCCACTCGTGCTACTCCTCTTCGTTCTCAAGTGGTTGATCGGTAGTAAAATCAAGCAAAAACTTCCCGTTGCACTTCCAAAAAAGGAAATCAAAAAACACTGGGCGAGCTATCTGAGGTTTATACCCAATGCCTTGATGGCCCTTTCCATTATCTTATTGTTAGTAGCCCTAGCACGTCCTCAAAGGACTAATGAAGAGGTAGAACAATGGTCAGAAGGTATAGACATTGCCTTGGTCATTGATATCTCAGAATCTATGCAGATTGAGGACTTTAAACCCAATCGACTAGAAGCTGCCAAGCGAACAGCACGTGACTTTATCACAGGAAGAAGTCAGGACCGCATCGGGCTTGTTATCTTTTCTGGTGATGCTTACTCGCTGTCTCCTCTAACAACGGATTACGAACTGCTGTATAAGTTCATAGAGGAAGAGATTGATTTCAATAAAATTGAGAATAGAGGTACGGCCATCGGTAGTGCCATTGCCGTAGGAACCAACCGTATGCGTGAGTCCACGGCCGCTTCTAAGGTGATGATCCTACTCTCGGATGGTGATAATACTGCGGGTAATATTGACCCTGTAACGGCAGCAGAATTGGCTTCTGCTTACGACATTAAGATTTATACCATTGGTATTGGTAAAGAAGGCAAAGTTCCTTTCGGCAAAGACTTCTTCGGCAGACCGAACTATGTAGAGAACACCCTGGATGAAACTACCCTGCGTGAAATCGCAAAAATTGGTAATGGTGAGTTCTATCGCGTTTCCGACAATGAGGCTTTGCAAAATGTATTCGAGCTGATTGATCAGTACGAGAAGGCTGAAATCAAAGAAACCCGATACAAAAACACAACCGACTTCTATAGCATTTACCTCAGCTGGGGTATCGTATTCTTCCTGCTCTACTTGCTTTCTAAAAGTACCTTCATCAGCAATGTGCTGGAAGATTAGAACCGGAAAGCCAAACCAATACTATCAGGTGTAATTGTCACTTTTTCTAGAATGTTTGTCAAGCCTTTGCTCTTGGACTGTAAGGCCATGTAAAGGACGGCATCAAATGCCAGCAAAAAACCTCCTTGAAGGATCAGCGACTTACCATAACCACGGAGTATATCTCTCTTCTTATCGCGGGTCTTCGCCATTTCTTTCATTAGAAAGCCACCTGTGATATAGGCCACATCAAGGGCCGCATTCATTAAGACAATCCGTTTCATAGAACTGTACTCTGCTACTGTTTCTGCCAAAGACAAGGAGCTTGGGTCAGTGATCATAGAATGCCTGAGGCCAGGGACTGCCAGCGCTAAGTTGACCACATTCCAGAAGATATTCATGCGATAGAAGTGCGCTCGCTCGTTGGACGAAGGATTGCTAAGCAGTACACCATTGGTGGCCATATTGCCCAGAGCCCAACTGCCGAGCACGATCATTCCCACTTTATTGACTTGCAGTCTTTCCGTATTAAATGTGGTGAGATCGGTAGTTTGAGCAATGGCATCCCAACTAAACAAGGCTAGAATAATAAAGACAAATAGATACTTCTTCATGGTTTTAAGGTCAATGCATAAAGAACTGAGAATTAGGCCAAGGGTTTAGCGAATAAATTTTTATTACTGTTTCTAGTGCCTACTATTCGTGAATACCAGCCTCAAACGGACTGTTATTCTTGTTGTTGATGCCGTCATAGAATAGGTCCGCACTGCATTGCGAAACTGTGTGATAGATCTCTCCCGCGTGCCTTAGTCGAGATGACAGTGGTTTCTAGTTTCAGCAAAACCTTATGAGTACGTCATTTCGAGTCTACCTGTCGGCAGACAGGAGTAAGGAGAAATCTACAGAGTATTGAATACTAATAAGAAAGAGTTTTTATCTTGAAGAAGATGCTTGACATAAGTTTTTCTGAATCAGTCTTCGCCAAAGAGAGAGAATTCATTGAATCTATTCATTTAGAATCCAATGAGAAGCTAAAAGAGCTTAAGAAAGTCACTAAGATGGATTTGATAAACTTTGAAGATCAAAAAGACATCGAGAAGTTAACTTACCATTTCTGTAAGAAAGCACGAAAGTCTGATAGAAACTTTTTGTTATGGATGTATGTGGTAGGTTCTCATATAAAAGCAAAAAATAATGGCAGCTGGGTACTGATCTATTATAAGGATATGTTTGGAGAAAGATATGTACCCTCTGTCGTTAGTGTCGATGAAGACATATGGGAGGTAGGGAATTTTTGTTACATCTATTATTACCTGAAAAGGCGGATGAGCGGGATAAGCTTTAAGGCTTTTTATAAACTAGATATTGAACGAGCCATTAGGGAGTTTAAATACCTTGAACTTAATATTCCTGTGGAAAGATTCTTTTTTATTGAAGCCTAGTGACTCCTGTGGACTTTCATCTCGCATACCCCTGCCCGAAGTCAGGCAGGTTCAGAATGACGTTTACGATCAGAAGATTCCTTCTTCCTATGACTCGGGATCGGAATGACGGTAGCCTAGAACAATTCTATTCCGAAGCCCTCAAGTACGTAGTTGAAGAGCCTCAAACTAAATAGCACCAGGGCAATGCCTACCACCCGGTTCATAATGCGCATAAAACGAGGGGTAACAATTTGGCTGAGCTTTACGGCAAAGTATGACTTAAGCACATCTACAGAGAAAACCGTAGCAATCAATACGATAAAAAAGGTGATGGCTTCATTGGTGGTATATTGAAAGTCAACTGTGATTTTACTAACTATTCCGATCCAGAAGATGAGTACAAAGGGGTTAATGCCATTGAGTACAAAGCCTTTGACAATCTGCTGAAACCATTTGGTCTCTTCCGCATGGAGTTGCTTTAGCCCCTTGGTAGGAATAGGCTTAAACATGTAGAAGATTCCGAAAATAAGCATGATTCCTCCCCCAACTCCTCCCAGCCACATATTAAATGAAGGATTATCAGTTAACTGAGAAACCCCTAAATAGGTAATGAAAATATAGATGGTGTCACTAAGGGCAATTCCCACTGCCATAAAAAAGCCAGAGAAAAATCCTTTTTCGATTGCATTTTGAATCAAAGCAAAGAATACGGGGCCAATTAAGACACACAGTAATAACCCAAACAAGAAACCATTAATGACTATGTCCATGTGGTCTAGACCTTATTGCCAACAAAGGATAGCCAGCTTTCAAGTTTTTCTTTCTTTAAAACACGAGGGAATTTCGTTTGACCTCCTTCTTTACCCTGAGATCTTAACCAATCGTAAAAAACTTCAGTTGGTAACACATCCATTTGGATATTCTTCAAGGCATGCTTTCGCTCTACCGCATAGTCATCATTCAATTCATGCAGACAGTTGTCAATTCGAACTTTTAAAGATTCTACATCTACGGGATCATCTGTACCTATAAACCAATGGTGAGAAAATAACTTGCCATCAGGTACACCCGCCACAGTAAATTCTTTAATGCCAATATTGAATTCATCTGATGCCATCTCCACCGCCTGGTTCATGTTGTCAACAGAAAGGTGTTCCCCACATAGGCTTAAGAAATGTTTGGTCCTACCAGTAATAATGATCTCGGAGCTGTGCTTGTCTACAAACCTTACCGTATCTCCTATCAAATACCTCCAGGCACCAGAGCAAGTAGAAATCAGGAGTGCATAGTCCTTACCTTCCTCTACCTGATCGATCATTAGCGTTTCAGGATTATCAACGATTTGTCCGTCTTCATCAAAGTTCTTCTCATTAAAAGGCACAAACTCGTGGAAAATCCCACCATTGAGCATCAATCGCATGCCCCGCTTCTCTGGAGCATCTTGAAAAGCAATAAAGCCTTCGGATGCCAGATAGGTTTCTATGTAGTGAATGGGTCTGCCCAGTAGTTTATCAAAACTCTTTTTGTAAGGCTCGAAAGCCACACCACCATGCACAAATGAGCCCAGGTTTGGCCAAATTTCATGGATATCTTTCACACCATATCTTTCAATGATTCTTTCCAGAAGAATGGTCATCCAGGCTGGAACACCCACTATCATACCGATATTCCACTTAGGCGCAGACTCTACAATCTCTTCTAGTTTAAGCTCCCAGTCCTTATGCTTCTTGATTTTTGGTGTTGGCCTTGAGAAGCCTTGTACCCACAAAGGCAATTGGCCTGTCGTGATGCCACTCAGGTCACCATAATAGTAGTTTCCTGAAAAGTTTAATGCGGTACTCCCTCCTAACATTAACATGCCTGATTGGAAGAATTGATCTGGGAAGTCGTATTTGGAAAGTGTATAAATATGCCTTGTTCCCGTCTTTCTGATCTGTCGGATCATATCCTTAGTAACAGGGATATACTTTGAAGCCGCCCCAGAAGTGCCAGAGCTCAGTGCAAAAAATTTGGTTTTGCCAGGCCAACTAACATCGGATTCACCTTCGCGCATCTTATGCCACCAACCCTCATCCATTTTGTCATAATCCGACACCGGAACAAGCTCTTTAAATTTCTCAAAGAAGTCATGCTGACCGAAACTTCTAAACTGCTCTAAAACAGCATGAAAGTCATAGGCCCTGCCAAACTGTGTATTGCGAGCGCTAATAAGGAGTTTTGACAATTCCTTTTTCTGAAGGTCGTAGGGAGAGGTATAGTCTTGCTCAAGCGTTTCACGGAGCTTTATGCCTTTTTTTAAAATTGATCCAATTATTGGCATTGGTAGTTGTGTTCTCTAAAAATGACCTTATGCTAGAGATTAAAATCTTCTAACTTTGACCGACCGATCATTTGGTCAAAGATAATAGAAATCTAAACTCGATCGCACTTCTGCAATATGTCAATTGTAAATAACATTAATCACTATAATGAGGAGTTAGCTCCTTACAACACGCAACTTATTGCTGTGAGTAAGACTAAACCTGTCGAGAATTTGTTACAGGCTTATGAAGGTGGGCAAAGAGATTTTGGTGAGAACAAGGTTCAGGAGCTCACTGCCAAACAGGAAGTTATGCCTAAAGACATTAAATGGCATATGATCGGACACCTGCAACGCAACAAAGTCAAGTATATAGCACCTTTTGTACATCTGATTCATGCAGTAGATAGCCCCAGATTATTGGCTGAAATCAATAAACAAGCCCTTAAAAATGAGCGGGTGATCTCTTGCTTATTGCAGGTACATATTGCCAAAGAAGAAACCAAGTTTGGCTTTGATGAGACAGAACTAATGGAATTCTTAAACAGCGATACTTTAAAGGAACACCAAAACATCAAAGTGCTTGGTTTGATGGGCATGGCCACGAACACCAATGATAAAGCTCAGGTACGTAAAGAATTCGACCAGTTAAAGTCGCTTTTTGATCAGATCAGAAACAATATCAACCTGAACAATGTCGATATGCAGGAACTATCCATGGGCATGACGAGTGACTATATTGAAGCTTGTGAAGCTGGCAGTACCATGGTTAGAATTGGAAGTGCCATTTTTGGCGCAAGAAATTATCCACAACAGTAGCAATATGACAGCAAAGACAATTCTTATTCTCGGAGGAATTCTAGGCGCGCTCTCCGTAGCAATTGGCGCCTTTGGCGCCCATGGTTTAGAAGCAACCTTAACAGCTAATACCAGAGTGGAGACCTTCGAGACAGCTGTGAAATATCAGTTTTATCACACCCTTGCCTTGATACTCCTAGGCATACTGATGCTCAATGTTCAAAGTAATTATTTTAGCTATGCGGGTATCAGCTTCCTTATTGGTATTGTGATTTTCAGCGGTTCGCTGTATACCTTGAGCCTTACCAATATCACCTGGCTCGGTGCCATCACACCCATCGGTGGCTTGGCCTTTATCATGGGTTGGGTGTTTATGATTTTAGGCATTTCAAAATCGCTCTAAATCAATAGAATCTTGGATGGAAGTTGACCATAAAGAGCTCTTTTGTTGCTCGGGTCACGGCAGTGTATAACCACCGGACATATTCCCGGTCGACCATTTCCTCTGTTAAGTAACCTTGATCAATGAAGACAGCATCCCACTGTCCGCCCTGCGATTTATGACAAGTTAAGGCGTAGGCGAACTTGACTTGAAGAGCGTTCAAGTGAGGGTCACTCTTGATCGCTTTTATTCTTTCTTTCTTGGTTGGAAGGTCAGCATAACCCTCAGTCACCTCCTCATAAAGCCTCTTATAGTCCGCATTGTTCAAAGAAGCTTCTGGCGAATAGAGCGTATCCAGAATGACTTTTGCCTCGAAAGGTTCTTGTTCAGGGTAATCTAACAATTGCACCCTCAGCTCGGCAAAACGCAACCCATAATACTCTTCGAACTTGATGATTTTCATTACCTCCACGAAATCCCCATTTGCCAAAAATCCTGCAGGGGCATTTTCAGGTAAGAAGTGATAGTTATTCCGAACGATCATCAGGATATCTCCGGCTTCAATTTCGTCTTCGCGATATTGGATGGTTCTTCGGATGTACTGATTATATTGGACTGCATTTTTATTGCTTCGACAGATGATGACCGCATTTTCAGTACCATATTTATCATAAGCATAGCGCAAACCATCTTCCAGCCTTTCGGCTGTCATTTTGAATACATCTTTGAATCTTGATGTCGCCAGCTTGATGGTAAAATCCTCATTGAGAAGTTCATTTCTCAAGTTGGTCGCATTGAAGAGGATACCCGACTCTTCTTCTTGACGCATCACCTCAGTCAACTCCAGTGCACTTACATCGTTACCAAAGGACTGCGTCAGAAACTCACTTTCAAGGGCTGGGCTTTCCAAGGATCCAACAGGAGGCAATTGTGCGACATCCCCGATCAACAATAGTCTATTCCCTTCTTGAGAAAAGACATAATCCATCAAATCAGTCAGCAACCCATTCTTTCCATACTCCGCCTGATTAGAAATCATTGAAGCCTCATCTACAATAAAGAGGGTGTTTTTATGATAATTGTTTTGTCTTTTGAATGCGAGCCCTCCACCCGGTTCCGCTGTTTGTTGGAATACCTTCTTGTGAATAGTGAATGCAGTTCTGTTGGTATAACCCGCCATTACCTTAGCAGCACGTCCGGTTGGGGCCATCAACACGTACTTATAATTAAAGAAGGGAAGCATCTTCACAATGGCACCAACTACCGTGGTCTTACCTGTTCCAGCATAGCCCCTCAGCACTAATACAGGTTTGCGCAGTTTTCCGTCTAGTAAAAAATCATCGAATAAACCGAACAATCTTTTTTGTCCATCGGTGGGTGCGAAGGGAAACTTACTGCTTAATATCTCAGAGGGCTTGGCCAATCCTAGGGCTTTTTCTTGTCCTCAGGAAAAATAGTGACCATTGTTGTGCTGGCCTTAGCAATGAGTGTGCGTTCTTCTCCATCCACTGACCACACTTCTGCTTCACAAAAGCTCATTTTCCGGCCTTGTTTCACAACCCATCCTTTTGCGTGTAATTTTTGACCCTTGCCTGGGGTGAAATAGGAAATCTTAATTTCTCCGGTAACCACATGCTGATCTTCCGCTACAACTGTCACAGCAGCAAAACCAGCCACAATATCAGCCAATGTTGCTGTCACCCCCCCATGCACAAGACCTGTTTGCTGCTGATGATCCTGAGTCAAATCCAACCAGCCTTCTGTCCGTCCTGCTTCAATTACATTGAGATCGAAGCCAACCAGTTTCATAAAGTGCTGCCTTTCCAGAAATTTCTCAATCCTTGACTTGAAGTCAGGATTAAATACCTTTACCATAGACTACAATTTGTGCAAATATATTCACTAGTCTTAATCACCCCTACAGATGACAGAGATAGATGCTAAGATATCGGAAGCTTATGGCCAAAAACTGAGGATACGGGTATGTGGAGTTTGCGTCAGGGACAACCAGATTCTATTAGTTCATCATAAATCGCTCGGTAAAACAGGTTCGCTGTGGGCACCACCAGGAGGTGGAATGGAGTTTGGAGAAAGTGCCGAAGAGGCCATAATCAGAGAGTTTAAAGAAGAAACCGGCCTAACCATAGCCGTGAAGGAATTCTTATTTGTTCACGAATATCTTGATCCTCCTCTCCATGGCATAGAGCTTTTCTTTTTAGTAACCCCAATTTCAGGAAACTTGAATTTAGGAATAGACCCTGAGATGCCCGCTGATGATCAGATACTTACGGAAGTTGGTTACTATGATTTGAACACCCTTAGAAGGAGTCATTTGCAAAGCTTGCATTATGTGCTTCAAAATTCCGAATCAATTGATGCCCTGATTAATCGAAAAGGTTATTTCAAATATCATTAATTATCCATAAACTAGCGGTTCCATTTATTATGGATTACCTAAATAATTAGTTAATTTAGCGAAAATCGACCTCAAAAATGAACCTTACTAAAATACTGACTGGAGTTTTCTTTGTACTAGCGATTGTAGTCGCCTATTTCCTTTATGATGGCATTAACTCTACCATAGAAGAAGCAAAAGAAATCGAAAGAATAGAGAACTTGGTGAAAGCTAAGCTTGAGCTTATCCGTGATACTCAAATTGCTTACCAGAGCACTTACGGAGATTATGCTGACACTTGGGAGAAATTAATCTCTTATGCTGATTCTGGAAACATCTACGTGATCCAGAGAACTGAAGAAATTGAAATTTTGGACTACGGTGCTGAGAGGTCAACCTTCGTGTATGATACTTTAGGAATTATTCCTGTGAGAGACTCTCTTTTTACTGAGGGATATGATTTCACAAAACTTCCTGAGTTGCCTCATTCAAGTGGAAAGTACTTCTCTCTTTACGCCAAAGATTCTATCAAGTCAGGTGTAAGCGTTGATTACATAGAGGTTGTTGACACCTATCCATTTGACAGAACAAGAACTGAGGATAATGAAAACGAGAGGCGCAGACCTCTTAGATTCGGTTCTAGAACTGACATTACTACAGCAGGTAACTGGCAATAAAATTGCGTTCTACTAATACGCCAACAAGAATATCATTAAAAGACGAAAGACTGGATATTGATCGAATTGATCAGTATCGTCTTTCGTTTTTTATTGGAGAAGACTCATGCCAAATCAGTATTCTCGATATTCAGAAGAAACTGCTGCTGCTATTGGAAGACGTGGCTTTCCAAAAAGAATTAAGTCT
>JGI12316J15310_10000442_pt10 | contig 17284 bp, 19 predicted proteins | sample MarCyaLeptolynsp_FD_15310 | JGI IMG/M metagenome (IMG submission 15310)
CGGAAAACGCGCTCTGCGCAGCGGTCGCCGCCGAGGGCACGACAATCCTGCGCAATTGCGCCTCCGAGCCGCATGTCCAGGATCTGGCCAATTTTCTCAACGCCATCGGCGCCGCGGTCGAGGGCATCGGCACGAATACGATGATCGTGCATGGCGGCAAGACGCTGCATGGCGCCCAACACCGGATCGGCCCCGACCATATCGAGGTCGGGTCGCTGATCGGGCTTGCGGCGGTGACGCGTTCGGGCATCACCATCCGCAATGCCGGGGTCGAACATCTGCGCTCCACCCTGATGAATTTCGAGCGGCTCGGCATCGTCTGCCGGATCGACGGCGACGACCTCGTCGTCCCCGCCGACCAGGAGATGAAGATCCAGACCGATTTCGGCGGCCATATCCCCAAGATCGAGGACCAGCCCTGGCCGGCCTTTCCCGCCGACACGATGTCGATCGCGATCGTCGCCGCGACCCAGTGCGACGGGGTCATTCTGATGTTCGAAAAGATGTTCGAAAGCCGGATGTTCTTCGTCGACAAGCTGATCGCCATGGGCGCGCGGATCGTTCTGTGCGACCCGCACCGGGCGATCGTCGCCGGCCCGTCGCACCTGCGCGGGGCGCGGCTTGAAAGCCCGGACATCCGCGCCGGCATGGCCATGCTGATCGCCGCCATGTGCGCCGACGGAACCAGCACCATCAACAATGCCCAGCAGATCGAACGCGGCTACGAACGGATCGACGAACGGCTGAACGCGCTGGGGGCGAAGATTACACGGATCCCGGCGCGGGCATAGGCGAGGTGTTTTGTCTCGCAGTCGGTCGGGCTTGCGAACCCATTCGGGTTCGGGATTGATGCGCTTGAGCCCGTATTGTACGGCATTTCACGATCCCCGCCGCACGGGACGATCAATCGGGTGACGCGGTCCCCGAGGCCGTCCAATGTCCACGGTCAAACCCGTTCCATGACCTTCAGGACGTTGCCGTCCGGGTCGCTGAATTCGAGCGACCGGCTGCCATCGGCATTCGTGTGCAGCCCGGCATCCGAAGCAATTCTCGCGACCGCGTCGTACAGATCGTCGACCCGGTCGTGGCTGAGATGGAAGTCGACGCTGCCGCCGGGAGGCCGGCTGCCGCCGCCTTGGCCGGGTACGTAGAGCGCGAAAGCCATCGACGCGCCGTCAAGCTGGGCCCAGCCATATTCCTGCGACACGAATCCGGCCTTCAGGCCGAGCGCCGTCTCGTAGAACGAAACGGAGGATGCAAGATCCGAAACGGGGATTTTCACCAGGTCCAATGCCAGCGTCATACGGTGCCACCCTTCCTTTTGGTATGTGCCTTGGCGGTCAGGACATAGCGAATGCCCTGCATGTCGCGGCCGGCAAACGCGCCCTCCGATGCCGCCCGCTCGACGGGTCCGACCTTCCTGAAGCCGAGTTTTTCGAACAGGCGGACGGATGCCTTGTTCCCGGTCACAATATCGGCCCGCAATTCTCTCGCCCCCGACGTGAAGAACAGATGGTCCGCAAGGGCTTGAACCGCCAACGTGGCGATGCCGCGCCCCTGCGCCTCCGGCACAACTGTTACAAACACCTCCATCGCCTCCCTGCCGGCCTCGGCCCCGCCGACGGCGCCCAGATAATGTCCATCGTCGGCATCGGCGATGGTCAGCGAGCAGATCGGGGTGTCCGACGCATAGCTCTCGATGACGGCGTCCATCATGGCCGCGGCGCCCTCCGGCGTCTTTTGCTCGCAGGTGAAGGCCATGAACCGGGTCGCCTCGGGATCGGCGAGAAATCTTTGAAACGCTGAAAGGTCGGATGCCAGGTGCGGCCGCAAAACCAGGCCGTCGACCCGGATTTGGTCGGGAATCCGGATCATGATGGTCCCCCAGTCCGGCTTTGTTTCATCCGTGAGCCTGAATACGTCCTCGATGCGGGCGGCAAAGACGCGCGCAATGTTGAGAGCCAGTCTGAGACCGGGTTCATAGCGACCGTTTTCGATCGCATTGACCGTCTGCCGCGAGACCCCGAGCAACGCGGCGAAATCCCGCTGGGTCAGGCCGCGAACCCGACGCAACCGACGAACCCGGTTCGCCACCCGGACTGTCTCACCTTCACCCCCGGTCAGGAGCCATCCTCCGCAACACATGGACTACGGCGCGCACGGCGCCCCTCTGATAGATTAACGGCTTGAGTCAAAATGTAAAGCATCCTTTCCATTTTTCAAGAGCCGTTCGGCTTGATGGATCGGCGCCCCTTCATTACTCTCGATCCCGAGCCTCTTCGGCAATCGGCCGGCCGGCCCTGCCGGCATAACCGGACCGGTGCCCTTCATGCAATCGGATGAAATCCTTGGACAATGAAGTCACGAACGATCCCGGCGAGCGATCCGACGACAGGGGCAAGGTCTTTCTCTCCTATTCAAGGCGCGACCGGGACGAGGCGCAACGGGTTTCACAGGTTTTGCGCGAGCGCGCGTTCGGCGTCTTTCGCGACACCGACGACATCCTGCCGACCGAGGAATGGAAAGACAGGCTCGAACAGCTCATCGAGGAAGCCGATACGATCGTTTTTCTCCCGAGCCCGAATTCCGTCGCCTCGGACGTCTGTGCCTGGGAAGTCGAATACGCAACCTCCCTCAACAAGCGCATCGCCCCCATCGTGATCGTGGAGGTCGACAATGCGAAAATTCCGCCGCTTCCGGCCAGTACAGCCGGCGCAGCCGGTAAAAAAGCCGCGACCTGACGGGGAAGCGGCGGGGCGATCCACGATGTCGACTTTTCGGCCGCCCGTCCAAAATCTCGATAGAGGAAACCCCGCATGCCCCACATCGGACCCAATGTCACGCTGAACGAGCCGGCCTTTATTCACGACACGGCGCTCCTGTACGGGAAAGTCACCATCGGCGCGGGCGCGTCCGTCTGGCCCTATGTCGTGACGCGGGCGGAAATGCATGAGATTGTCATCGGCGCCCGCTCCAACATTCAGGATCACGCGATGATCCATGTCGGCTATACGAGCCCGACACTCATCGGTGAGGACTGTTCGATCACCCACCGCGCCGTGCTGCATGGCTGCGAGATCGGCGACCGGGTTCTGGTCGGGATCGGCGCAACCATCATGGACGGCGCGGTCATCGGCAGCAATTCCATCATTGCCGGTCATTCGATCGTCACGGAAGGCACCCGTTTTCCCGAGAACTCCGTCATTGCCGGCAGCCCGGCGCGGCTGATCAGGCAACAGGACAATTCCGAGACCAACCTGTTGAACGCGCGGTTCTACCTGATGAACGCGCTGAACTATGCCCAAGGCATCGATCGCTGCTCGCAGGAGGATCTCGATACACTCGAAAATGGCCGGTGACGGGGCCCAGCGACGATGCGGAATCCCAGCCGGAATCGACGGACCCGGTTTGACTGCATCTCAAAACGTTTTCACCAATCATTTGAATTGCGAGCAAGCTGCCGAAAAGATCCCGGAACCCGACGATTTTCGTATTTCCCAACCTCATCCTGAAGTCGCCAACACGGGTGTTCCCGTGTTGGGCATCAAGAGTGCCACATCGGGCAAACTCGGTGTGGATGCGAAGCGGAGCCTCGAAGCCCTCATCCTGAGGTGCGGAGCGAAGCGGAGCCTCGAAGGACGGATGGCGAACACTGGACCATCCTTCGAGGCTCCGCTTCGCTCCGCACCTCAGGATGAGGGCGATGGGTTTCAAGTCTCTGAAATAGGTGGCGAAATTCGTCTCAGGCAGGTTGGTTCAAGTCCTGTCGTGTCATGTGCCGATAAGCCGGCACGGTCCTGAATTTGTGACGCAGGCAAGCTAGAACCATTCAGGTTTACCCGGACGGGAAACGGGACACGGATCGGGCTCATCGTTCGATATCTTCGATTGAACCGATCCACTTTAAAACGGGATCGTCGCCCGTCCCATGACCGCTCCGAAATCGCTGTGTTCGCCGGACAGGCCCACAGAGGGACCGCCGAGCGCCGTCGGCCGGTCGATCGCGACATCAGGCATCACGTCGTAGGTTCCCTCGGCGCTGACCGTGACGCACGAGTCCGCCAGGGCCCGCGCTGCCGCATTCAGGACCGCCGCCGCAACCGGAACGGGGTTTTCGCGGCAGAACAGATAAATCCCGATCGCGGCCTTCACACCGGCGAACGGGTCGATGCTGTTGCGTCCGCGCGACACGCCGGCATTGGCGAACAGGGTGCCGTCGCAGCCGGGCGTGGCCAGACCACCGTCGCCGCAATCGCGGCCGGTATAGGACGCGTCGATGAAGGCGAGACCGGCATGCCCGCCCAGGGTGAGGGAGAAGTGCCGGTTGGGCTGATAGGTCAGATCCAGTCCGACATCGGCGCCGAACTGGTTCAGCAGCACGCGCTCGTTCAAGGTGTTGAAAAACCGGCCGGTGCGGAAATCCGTGTCCATCGTGACGTCATAGTCAACCCGGCTGTGGCGGTAGAACGCGCCAACATTCGGCCGGACGACGAACGCGTCGCCAAGGGGCTTCTTCAGGCCGACCTCGCCGTTGACGTCGAACCGGGTCGCATCGACGTCCAGACGGACAAGGCTGTTCTGGTTGAAGGCGAACCCGCCGAGGCCCGACAGGTCGATATAGGTCGGCAGCTGGCCCGGAGCGAAGGCGGGTATGGTTTCGGTCTCCTTGCCGTCGATCTTGGAAAACGCGCCGCCGATCCGTCCGGTCCAGGCCGTGTCGCCGCCCGGGCCGGGCAGTTCGACATTCAGGCCGAAATCGAGCTTTATCCCGTCGACGTCGGGGGAAAAATCGTGCAGCGGAGTCAGATTGGTTCCAAGGCTGATAATGCCCAGTTTGTAGCCCGGCAGTTCGCCGCGTTGGTACCCCGCGCCTCCGTCGATCCAGAATTTGGTAAACAGAGCGGCGAAATCGGGGAGGTTCGGATCGTTTTCCGGCTGCGGCCCCGGCCCGCCGGGCGGGGCATCGGCAATCCGGCCGGACGAAATCTGCAAAAGCCGGGTGATTTCCTCGCCCTCGCCCACAACGTCGGGTACCGTTCGGTCCAGCTTCGTAACGCGGCCGCCGATCTCTTCAGCCCCGCTTTCAATTTCATCCAGATCTTTGTCGGCTTTGTCGAACTGCTTGCCGATCCCGTCGCCGAGTCCATCGTCGCCTCCGCCGGGCTCATCGGACGGTGGCGGACGATCATCGATCACGTCCTTTAAACTCTTTACCTGCTCTTTGTATTCGCTCTTCTCCGCTTCCCAGGTCTCGATGAGACTGACCGAAACATCGACATCGGACTTGGCTCTGCCCCACCGTTCCAGCCAGCGCGCGCGCCGTTCGTCGAGGGCGACGACCTCGTCGTTGAAACTGTCTCCCGTCCGTTTGAGCGCGTCCAGATGCGCCTTGAAGGCGATGGAATAGTTCACATGGACAAGTGACAAAGTGTTCCTGTAACCGACAAGTTTGGTGCGACGCTCGGTAATTATCTTACACCTGTATTCAACCTTGCGCTCAAGCTTCGCCAGCTGTTCCTCGAGCGACGGTTCGCTGTCGTCAAACCCCTCGAACCCTAACTGGGCCGCGCCCGATTGCGGCAGCAGGACAAGTGATCCCGCGACAACCAGATATTTCGCCAGGTTTTTCATTGGTCCGGAAACCATGTCGCCCTCCCGATCCGGCCCGCGGCCGGCAAATTGCCCCTGTCGTGCACCGGCCCGGGACCGGTCCGCCGAGGCGTTTTTGGAGGGCGTGCCTGCGCCAGATCATCAAGCGGGATGATCCGCCGACCTGCCAATCTGAAACGGTTTCCCGGACGCGATGGATTCTCCGCCCCGGGACTTCAGGACTGTCCTCCAATGCCCCGTTTTCAGTTTTTCGCAGACTATTCACTTCTTGCGTAGACGGGAACATATGCGGACGATTTCAACTGAATTTCTTTGCAAATGTGACATTAATGTCCCGATATCCGATACAGGAACATTGCGGGCTTGTTTACCGGGCCGCTTTGGGGTGAGCGGAAGCCCCGGCGGACAGGTCTGAGACCCGATTGCCGCCGCCTGGCCAGAGCAGAGCAGCCGATCATCGAAGCACAGATGCTACAGGGTGTTGCGTGAAATGGGATTGTCTCACAGGCGCGGGCCCGGTCGGGCTTGCGAACCCTGCGGGGGGTTCGTTTGTCTCACGGCCGCGGGCCTCCGACGGGGCGGCCTCACGGCCGGCGCCCGGTCGGGCTTGCGAACCCTGCGGGGGGTTCGTTTGTCTCACGGGCGCGGGCCTCCGACGGGACGGCCTCACGGCCGGCGCCCGGTCGGGCTTGCGAACCCTGCGGGTTCGGGTTTGTTGGATTGCCTGCCCGGGCGTGGTTTCTTCGGCCGCAGTTCGTGCGTTCGACAGGGACCAGCACACGCCAGCCAGTTTTCAGGATCAGGCAACAGGTCGATGCCAAGGCCCGGGCCGTCGGAGAGCGTGTCGCAAGACTGTGTGCCACGCGACACGCCGTCGGTGTACGCTATCGAAATGCGGCAACCGTGTTTGTGCGATTGGCAATTACGCGTTTCACATCATGTTTTTGGGCCTGTCCATACTGTTGCGGATGAGAGTGAATGGCTCTTCGAGGACATCCGCCATTCGGGCAAGCGTAGGCCATCACGGTTCTGAACGCTCCACCGGGATCCTGATATCCGTGCCCGTATGAATATGGGCAGGAGCCGGAATTGTTCGGATCGTGACAACCGCCGAAATTGTGCCCAACTTCATGCGTGAAGCTCTTGTTGGACCCGACACAGCTATGGTCGGTAATCCCAAACGCGTAACTTCTGCTCGCTTTGACATAGGCAAGCCCGCAATAATCACTTCGCGAAACGATCAGATGAACCAAATCTGCTTTCTTGTCGTTGCGCAGCGCGTGGATATTGTCCATGTGTCCATCGTTGGTCAGCCGCAACCGGTTCAGATCGATATTCATCGATGAACTTTCCTGGTAGTCGAGAACTTCGACACCAACCAGCCTCAGTCGCGTATTCAGGCCCGTTTTCTGGTAAACATTGTTCGCTGTATTCACAGCTTTGTTTGCGTGTCCTGAAATACTGAAATAGTTGGAAGCCGCCGCTGGCGTATAGGCGATAAAGATGTCGACAATGTTTGTTGCGATGGCATCCGGCTGAATCCCCTGAGAATTATCCGTCCGGTCGTCTGGAGCAACAGGCGGCGCACCGGGATGCTCGGGCGGAAACGCGTTGGGATCAATTTCGATGACGACATGAACATCACCGCCGACCGGGCGGATTTCGAAATCGCCGTCTCTTGTAGAAAACGTCCCGGAAACCAGACCGTCCTTGTCGACATACATGACGGAGTCGTCGGGCAAACCGCCGGCAATCTGGCCAATCCAGGAAAATTCATCACCGGGCTGAGGATCGTCTCCGCCGTCCGCTTTTTCCAGGGAAAATCGTTCCGCGCTGAACGAGCGATCGCCGGAAAGGTTAAACGTCAGCCGGTCGGCGAAGAACGCCGATCTGTTGATTGTGATCGCCCGGACATCTTTGGTGGTCTTCTGATTGCGTATCCTGTCGATCAGCTGTTCTTGCGACGGCAACAAGTCTGCATTTTGCGGTAGGGAATCGAACAATCTTTCAGACTGCGCCATTGCTCCGGATGAATACAACAAAGATGCAGATATCAAAAAAGCAATTGTATTTTTCAGCAATTTATCCTCCATAAAATTCAATATAATACTATAAATATGTGTATATTAACTGAAATTGTAAAGATATTCAACTATTGATCTGCACGGCAAATCGGTTCAACACGAAACAATTGCCGCAAACGAAGCAATTTCTGCTGTCCGGAGGTCCGAACCATATGTTTCGGACCTCAGGCGTTTTGGTTAAGAATCAATTTCTCGAAACGTTTGAAGCAGTTGCGCCGAGATTGTCGAACACCTTGGAGACGAGCGGCAGGCCGACGACGGTTTTGATCAGGCAGGCAACGGCATTCCGGCCGAACGCTCGCATCCGGAGCCGGTTTTCAACAAGAACAAATGGGTCTGACGTCTGCCGGAATCACGGGTTTCGCCTCCGCGTTCGCTCAAGCGGTTTCGGGAACCGGGCAGCCGTGTTCGTCGCACCCGCCCTTTTCGACACCCCCGTCGAATTTCCGGGTTCCCGGACTGCGCCCTCGGCAAGCAAGGTCGCGATTTCAGCGCCGATCCGCATATCGTCCACAGGCCCGAAATGGTTTGACCGCAGGAAACCGTTTCGATCGATCAGGAGGAGCGATGGCGTCCCCCGCAGCCGGTAGGCCGCCATCGTCCGGGGCATTCCGCCCGGCCCGGCCTCGTCGATGCCGATCGGAAAATCCAGCCGGTATTCGTGGACGAAGGCCGCGAGGGAGACCGGTGTCATGGCCTGATGGTGCTCAAAAACACTGTGCAGCCCCAGAACCGCCACCTGGCCGGAGGGAAACAGGGAGGCGATCTTCTGTACCTGGGGCAGTCCGAGCGAGACGCAGCCCGGACACAGCATCTGAAACGCCTCGATGACGACGATTTTGCCGCGCAGCCCCGCAAGACTTATCGGCGCATTGGAATTGAGCCATTGCGAGACCTGAAAGTCGGGTGCAGCGGACAGGGTTTGCATCTTTAATCTCCTTGGCCTGGATCTCCCCGGCCGATTCGGGGCTATCGCGTCGATTGAAGCGATATCCGGCGCGGCGTGGGCACGCCGCGCCGTGTGTCGCCGGCTATTCGACTTTGCCCGGCAGGCTGAGGTCGCCGGAGGCCACATCGAAGACGTCGGTGACGCAAAGCAGGGGCGCATGGACGCTTTCGTTCACGCGCAGGGCTGCCGTGACGCCGTCGAACGAGGCGCCCGCGGCGCCGCCGGCAATGGCGGCATTGACGGTGATTTCAGGTCCGTCGAAGATTGGCGTGAAACCGGGACTGTCCAGCAGGATCGGAAAACCGGGCCACGTGGCGGGAAGGTTCGGGGTTGTCCCCTCCGGGATGTCCTTCACCGCCAGCGCCCCCGGCCCGCAGGCATCGGTCGGGGCGAGAACGACCCAGTGGCTGTGCCAGACGGCGCCGTCGTCGCCCGGATTGCCATTGAGATCTTCGTCATAAAGCGGCGTGTCATCGAAGTCGGGATGACTGGTTGCCGCCATCGCGAGAATGCCCGCGCCCTCGTCGAAGCCGACGGTCGAGGGATCCAGCGACGTCGGCCAGACATAGGACCAGACAGGCGACCCGGCCACCTTTCCGGTGGTTTCAGGCCGGTCGGCCCCGGCCCCGCCGTTGGTGGTCATGTGGAATGTCACGACGTTGCCCTTGCGGTGGACATGCGCGGCGAGAATGTCGAACGCCGCGACTTTGGCATTGTCCGCCGCGGACTTGACGGCACCGTGCTGGTTGATCGCGTGGGATTTGTGGTCGCCGTCCGCGAAAGCGATGCCGGCGGACAGGGCCAGGATTGTGATTGTCGGGAGAATTCGCGTCATCTTTGTCACCTTGGGTTCGGGAAACGGGGACATCGCACCGGCTATTAGTAGCGACTCGCTATTTATAGACGGAAAGGGAATTTCGATGCAATAGTAATTTCGAGTCGATATTTAATGAGATATGCGCCAGCCTGACTTTCGTCCGTCACGATCCGCAGAATCAATAGATCCGGGAGGAGAAGCGGATGAGGACACAAACCCGGGCGATCCAGGCCCCCGGGCAATTTGCAATTCCGTCAAAGGTTTCGTGTTCGGATCACGAAATGAGCTGTCTGCGCGAAAGATTTCCCGTTTTTGCCAGCGGCACGACTATTCAAGTGAAGTTCTTGTAATGTGACAACAAATCAAACGTTTCGGCATGATTTCAGGGATGGGGAATGTGTTTTTCGAGCCATTATGACGCAATGGAAGTCAGTAAAGTGTTTCCATCGGGTCGAACATCGTGGAGTAATGGACGCCGATGTGCCGGATCCCGTCCCTGGAACGGGATCCTCAAAAGGGCAACAGACACCGCAAACAGTTAAGCAAGGGGCCGGCAATGGTTGACGTGAAAAGCATGGTCGCGAACATCGAGGGACAGTCCCTGACTTCGCTGGCCAACCGGATGAGCCCGGAATTGCGACAGTTTCTCGATGCCGTATGGGCACAACGGGACGATCCCCACCTCGACATGTACAAGATCTATGTCGGCGGACGGTCGCACAGTATGCCGGAGGGCGATTACGACAGCCGGATCGAATATCCCTGGCCGATCGAATACAATTCCGACCTTGTCGAAACCTTCCTGACCTGCGTCACCACCACAACCCCCACGCCGGTGCGGGTACAGCCCTGGGGCGCCCTGGCCGGTTTCGGCCTCGGCGACGACTTTGCCGAAATGAAGGACTGGTGCGCGGAACAGGCGGAATTTTATCCGCACCTGTGGAAGCGGGTCGTGCTGCGCGACCTGGGCCACTCCTTCTTTCATTTTCCGACCGGCAGAAGCGCGTTCCGCCGGGTCTATATGAGCGTCGAGCGGCCGCATCGCGGCGAAGTCCTGAAATTTGTCGTCAATCGCATCCGCAACGGCATTGCCGGGGTGACCAACGCCAAGGCCTCCGGCCCGCTTGCCGACGGGTTGGACAATGTCGTGATCTATTGCGACAGCATGGAGGTCATGACCAAGGTTCTGGATGAAATCGCCCGCTACCAGAACGAGGAAGCCAAGGCCGCATTGTTCAAGCGCGAGACGATCCAGATCGCACGCCGGATCACCGAGCATGGCGGGAAGCCGGTGCGCGGCGTCGCGACGGCGGTCGAACCGGGAGCGCATCCGGACGTTCTGGAAAAGATGGAACTGGAGCGGCGGCCCAGCTTCGGCGACTTCTGGGAAATGATTCTGGAACCGCTGCTCGACAAGGCGCGCGGCCCGGCCGGAGGGGTCGGAAAATCCGGCACACAGGTCCAGTTCTACGACCTCGTCCTGAAACGGCTGAAGGTCCTCGGCATCGATCCGCGCCGGCCCGATCTTTGAGGGCGCGCGTCCAAAACGCAATCCAGGTGCGGCGGCGTTGAATTTGACGCATGGCGCACTGGCCGGCCCGTGAGGGATCTGTCCGCCAGCTCCGAGATCTGTTCCTGTTTCGGGCGTGCACGGAATTGACGGTTGCGCAACGGCCGCGGCTGGAAGGAAGCAGAGATGGAACCCTACGAAACGATACGTGCGGCCACGCTTGAGGCACTGGATGCGCAGGACTTCGGCAGGGCGTTTGCCACGTTCCGGACGGCCATAGAACACAGCTCCCAAAATCTCGACGGGAGCACGGCACAGTTTGTGGATGCCTTCGCCCTGTTTGCCCGCATTTCGGGGCACTTGGCGAATGAGGCTTTCGCGGCCATTGTTCAGGCGGCTGCAGATCGGCCCGGCGACATCAATGTCTTGTCCCGTCTGGGCGAGCATCTCTATGACGCCGACCTTTATGACATTGCCGCGACCGTGCTGGCGCGCGCCGACGCTTTGGCTCCCGGCGAAACCGCGATTGTGACCAAACTCGCTGAAGCGCTCGAGTCCAGCCACCAATGCGCAGAAGCCGTCCAAGTCCTGCGCAGATATCCGGCGATGACAGGAAGCGAATTCTTTCCCGCCTACCTGTTGGCCTTCAACAGTCTGATGACGGGAGACCTGACGTCAACCGGCGAGACATTGGCCACGCTGCCGCCGCTCGTTGCGGGAGACGAAGAATTCGCGTTCCTGCTGGACCGGATGCGCGGTTTCCTGCGGCGCGCGGACCGGATTGGCGCCGTCAGTCCGTTGGACCACCAAGACCTGAGAGGCTGGCACTATGTCACGACCGGCGGGCTCCTTACCCATCTCTCGCCCTACGGTTTTCCAGACCCCATGCACGGGCGCTATGCAATGACGCAGGATTCGCATGATCGCATCCACCACGGCATCTGCAATCTGCAGCGGATCACCGAGTCCAAAGGTCTGAACGTCGATACGGTGGTCGGCTTGAACGACCGGGCGTCGCAGATCACGGCGAGGGCAGCCGCCAGGATGCTGGGGAAACCCTTCGATTCCTGGTCGGGCAGCGAACCCGATTGCCTTGTCGTGGCGTATGATCTTTCGTCCATCGACCTGACGCCGTACAAGGCGCTTCGTGATCGAAAACCGGGCCAATTGTTGTTTTCGCACGCCCTGAATTGGGTCACGTTCGGCCCGATTGCACCGGATGTCGTGACGCTGCTCTACCAATACAATGATGCGCCCTGGGAGCCGCAATTGCGTGTCAATGCGAACGGCAGTGGCACGGCTTATTCCGACCCTGACGAGCGGGCGACAGAGGTCATTGCGGACGACATCGTCGCGGCCGACCAATTCGATGAAGGCGACGACATGGAACCTGAGCCTCCGGAGCTGAGCGATGTCCTTCTCGATGCGATTGAGCCCTTTCCTGCCGCATCGGGTCTGCGGGAGATGACCTGGGAGAATTCGCCTGTCGCCAGCGCGCGGTTTTTGTAGCGGCGCTGATTGGCGCGCACTCTGCCTATTTCGGTTGCGGGGCCGCTCCCGTCTTCCAGGACATGGCGCCTTCGGCGCCGTTACCGCTTCGGCATGTCGAGGAATGCGCCATGCGTTTCCCGATAGGCCGGACGGTCCCGAAGGCGTGCCACATAGCTGGCCACACGGGGCGACGCCTCAATCAAACCAAAGGCCATCGCGAAGTCCAGGAGGCCGCCGAAGACGATATCGGCCGCCGTGAAGTGCGCGCCAAGGGCCCAGCCGGTTTCGGGCGTCATCGTCTCGATGGTTGCCAGGACGCGCGCCATGTCCCCCCATCCGGCAGAGCTCGGCTGCGGATGTTCGAACCCCGCGGCGGCAAGCGCGAGGGCCGGCTCGATCGTGTTGCCCGCCACAAAGAGATAGCGGTAATAGGGACCGCGATCCGGAGATCCCGGCGCCGGCGCAAGGCCTTTTTCCGGAAATCTGTCGGCCAGGTAGGCGCAGATGGCCGCGACCTCGGTCACCAATGTTTCGCCATCCACAAGCGCCGGCAGCTTGCCCATCGGATTGATTTTCCGGTACTCGGCGGATTTGGTCTCGCCGGCTGACAGGTCGATGATGATCTGTTCGTGCGCAACATCAAGTTCCCGGAGCATCCAGTCGGTGGTGACCGCTCGGCTCATCGGGTTGAAATAGTGCTTCATGGGTCAGTCTCCTTTTGCCCTGACGTGCTGAACATCTCTCGTCTGCAGCACCTTTGCGTCCCTTGGCCTCCACGTCGCGTTATCGTCAAACCGCGGCGAGAGGCTCCCCGGCGAAAAGGGATATCGATAATCATGCCATTATATGACATAAAAACCGATGGCAAAAGTCAGCTTTGAACAGCGCGTTGAACGGCGCAATCGTCTGATCGGTCTGCTGCGATCCGAAGCGCACTGGACGACCGCGGACCTGTGCGGGCATCTCGACATCAGCCAGCGCACCCTGATGCGCGAGCTCAGCGATCTGAGGGCCGCCGGTTATCCAATTGAGTCGGACAGGGGCCGCGGCGGAGGCATTCGCCTGAACGGCCGCTGGGGGATCGAACGCCTGCATCTGAACCATCAGGAGGTGGTGGAGCTGATCCTCGCGCTCGCGATCATGGAGACCCTGCACTCCCCGATCCTGACCGGCCACCTGAAGGCCATTCGCCAGAAGCTTTTTCAGGCCTTCCCCCAGGAGCAGCGCCGCACCGTCAACACAATCCGCAAGCGCATCCTGATCGGCAACAACGCATCGGCAAACGTGGTGTCGCTCTACGCGGAGCCGGTGCCGCGCCTCTCCGAGGCGATCGCGGACGCTTTCCTGCGGCAGCATTGCCTGGAAATCGACTATCAATCGGAGGCGGGCCAGCGAACCCGTCGCGTGATCGAAGCCCACTATATTCTTCTGAACTGGCCCGTATGGTACATCATGGCCTGGGATCATCTTCGGGCGTCAGCGCGCGTTTTCCGGATCGACCGGATCCGGAATGCCCGCGCCGTCGGCGATGCCTTCCGGTTGCGCCCGCGTCCTCTGTTCGAAGATATTTTTGCGCCCTATTTCCAGGCGATCTAGCGCCGGCTCCCGGAACCCAAGGGTTTGCAAGACCAAGCGGGCGCCGGGCGGACGGCCCGAGTGTGTTACCCTTGTCTCAGGTACAATCTGTTACCTATGTCTCCGGGTCGGACAGAGAAAAGGTGGCGCACCTTGAAGGAGAAACTTCGAACGCGCTTCTCGATGAACTGGCCCGCTGGAACTACGTTCCCGACGCCGAAAAAAGCCAGCTCCAGCGAGAGATGACCGGGCGATCAGTGCCGAAGCTAGCCTTCTCGCTAATTGGGCTTAACGCGTTCAATAGTGGTTGTGATGATTTTGCGGATGGCTTCAAAATTAAGGCGAAAAAATTCACGTTGGTTGTTCAACCTGTAAGGAGACAACTGCGCATGAACTTCGGTTTCCAGCTCCTCAGGGTCATCGTGCTGCCAACTCTCGACCACGGCATAAGCAAGAGGAACTCCTGTGGCAGATGACAGCTGCCTAGCTCTCTCTTCAGCTGTTCCAGAAGTCCAGCCAACTTTGAAAACTTCTGCTTCCATCAACGTGCATCTGAGTACGTATAGCTCGCCATTTCCTTCGCGGACGTTTTCCTCTTTTGAAGCCTTCGCCTCCGCATCTAAATAGAGCTTTTCGATCCTATTTTTTGCAACGCTGAGGCTGTCTTTCACAAAAACTGTGGTGTCTCTGTGCCGTTCATCGCGCCAAGGATTTGATCTATGAACCCAAGTCTTACCGGTGACCGGATTGCCCGCCCGATCCTTTCCAGATTGCCCCAATTTCAGGCGTCTCCAGTGCCCCTCAGTTTCGGTTGAATACACCGGCATACGAACTCTGCGAATGGCAGGTGGCGAATTGTTGTCCTCAATTGATACCGCTTCAACAGCAACAAACTGTGCTTTAACTCCCCTTCCACCTTTGCCTTTCAGTCCGTGCTGCTTGCCATGCCCTCCGACAATTTCCTTCGGAACGGTAACACGCGTTTCAAAATATTGCGGCAACTGAAAGAAACCCTCCGCAAGACTCCAAAGGATGTCCGCCTCGCTAATGCGATTGAGCGAATTCTCAATAATTTTCTCTTTGTCAGCGGGACTAAGAGATAGAAGAATTTCAGGGTCATCAGAGAAGACTGCAAAAGAATTTTCGGTTTCGATAAAAACGCTGCGCTCAATATGCTTTTTTGATTTCAGATCAAACTCACCAGCGGTGAGCGTGCGAACTGCAAATTCGCTCCCTTCAAGCTTCTGCGGTGCCCCTGTTGTTGATCCATCACGCTCAATGCTCTCCCTGAGAAAAGCTCTCTTCCAGGGTGTTATCTTTTCCAAATCCACCGTCGCGGCACCTTCGGTTCTGAGATTCCATTCCTCCTCCGTCAGCTTTTCACCCGTGACAAGAAACCAATGAAGCGAGTTGCCCCTTCTCACCATGCTGAAACCAGACAGCAGGTACTCGCGCCCTTTCGCATCAAAAAAGGAGATTTCTTCGATATTTCCATTGCTTGAAAAGTGAAAGGTTTCCGCCTCCGGCAGGCTGGAGAGATCGGAAACGTCAAAACCATCACTGTCTGCAGAAGTTAGAAAATCGAAAAAATCGGATGCATGAAACAAATGGTTTGTTTCGGGAGTGAGCTCCGTGTAAGGCGCGACCGATCCCTCAATGAGCTTGATATTTAGGAAAGGCTCAAAATAATTGAAGCTAACGGGCATGTTTCCTGTGCCCGAAGACGCGAAGCGATGGGTATATTCAGTGGCCATCTGCCTCGTCATCTGATCGACGGGAAAGCCAACGCCTGTTGTGCAAAAAGATCGAATTATTGCACCGTATTGTTTCGCTAGCTTCGCGGATTCCTTCTTTAATTTTCGTCGTTCGTTACGATTCAAATGTTTATAAAAAAACGGCTTGCCAGATTCGTCCAGAAGGTGGCGATGATCTATCTGCGCAACCGTGGGAATTTTACCCAGTTCGCTCATGCGGCTAGATCGATTGTTCATGTGCAGGCCTAAATTCTAATGATGTAATTTCCATTCAAAAATACAGATACTATTGATGCCACACGACAAAGCTGTCCAAAAGAGAAAATGCGCTTATAAGCAAAGACTTAGCGCATTTTCCCAACAGGCAACCCCGTTTAGCTGATTCCCCGAGCTCCAAGATATCCAACTGTATGCGCGAAAACATGGCCTGACAGGGGTTTTCGTAAAATCACGAGGGTTTCAGTGGAGCAGGAATGCACCCTTGAATGGTGGTGGAGCGGCCAAACGCCTACGAGTTGGTTTCAAGGGGCGCTATAGCCCCTGATCCTCCTGAAACAATCGATGGGTGTAGGGAGAGTGGAATCTCACCTGCGAGTGGTCAACCACCAATACGGCTGGATGGCGGGAACGGGCTCAATGCCCAGGTCACGCCACTGGCCAGAGGGATGCAACGGGAGAGCGCAGCGTCTCCCTTGCCAAGATGGTGTTGTCTGACAACACACATCTTGCGGTACGCGATAAATGACTCTTTTCAGGAAAAACCTCACTCAACGACCTTGAGCCAAGGCGTCACAGGTCGGTAATTGAGGTCGTGCCGTAAGGTCAGAGTCATACTAGCTATACTATTCAGGCCATAAAGTATTGTTTCCTCGTCAACCTCATCATCCCTGCTTTTTTGATCACAACCTTCACGTGGCGAAAGTCCCAGGTAATAATCCTTGATGACATACCAGAATTCCTCGTAATCCATTGGTTTAAGCCATTTATCAACACCATCAATATATTTGAATTTTTTCATGGCGAAATAATACGAAATTGCTCCTTTAAATTGCAAATCGAGATGCAAAACCTTGCATCTCTGCCCTGTGGCGAACACGGGGGGCAGAGCGGAAAGAAAAATCTACGGCGGGCGCACAAGCAAAGCGCGGAGCCTCGGGAGACCGTTTATTTTTCTTGGAGCGGCGTTGGGGGCAGCGCCCCCAGCAAAAAAGTTCGAACCCCAAAGCTTCTAAAGCTAACTATTTGAAGAAACGGAATCTTATTACTCCCTGTCAGCACCTCTAACACTAATTTGGGTCCATCAATCAGGAATTTCGGAATGAACAAAAAACTGCCTTTTCGAACTCAAAAGGTATCTACAATTCAGTATGTTAAGGGAAAAATATAGCCAAAAAGCAAGATGGCGCACCGGGGAGGATTCGAACCCCCGACCCCCAGATTCGTAGTCTGGTGCTCTATCCAGCTGAGCTACCGGTGCGTCCTGTCGTCCGCGTC
>JGI12316J15310_10004584_pt1 | contig 17280 bp, 10 predicted proteins | sample MarCyaLeptolynsp_FD_15310 | JGI IMG/M metagenome (IMG submission 15310)
CGTCGATCACGTCGCCCACCGCGTAGACGAGCGCGACGTGGGGCTCGGACGGCCGGTCCGGCGGCAGCAGCCCGATGAAGCGCTGCAGCGCGCTCATGTCCTCGAGCGGGTTTTCCATCCCCTTGCCCTTGGTCCACGGCTTGCCAGTCGCGGCGAGAAAGTCCTCCCACGGCGTGACTTCGTCGACGAGCTTGGCGTCCGTCGCTTCCTTGGCAACGAACATCGCGGTGTCGATCGCGGCTTTGGCCTCGTCTTCGCTCAGTCCACGACCGTCGACGAGCCCCTTGACCAGCGTCGCGTAGCTCTCGTCGAGCAGTCCCTCGAGGGTCTCGATCATCTCCGCCGAGGGCTCGTCGCGCGTGATCGGCTCAGCCGCGCCCTTGTAGTCGCCCACGTGCAGGAAGTCGGCGGTCACCCCGACGCGATCGAGCAGCCCTTTGACGTGGATCGGCGTCGCAGCGGCGCCGGTGATCATCACGTCCCCGAGCGGGGACAGGCCGATCTTGTCGCACGCCGTCATGACGTAGTAGCCAGCGTTGGATACGTCTTCGGTATGGCAGTGCAGGCTCTTGCCCGCAGCCTTGAACTGCTCGAAGGACGCTCGCAGCTCCTGCGCCATCGCCATGCTCGTGGAAAAGCCGTTGGCCCGCACCACGATGCCCTCGACCTTTTCGTTCTTGGCGGCCTCGACCAGCTGGTTTTGCAGCTTGCGCAGCGGCTTGCCGGTGGTCGTCCCGAACATCGACACCGTCTCGAGCTCGGCGATCGGTTTGTCGAGCTCCATCACCAGCAGGTGGGGTTTGTCCTCGTCGAAGTCCGGCGACTTCTTGCGTTCCTCGTAGGGGCCCGGCTCGGTGAGCCCCGACGCGAAGATCTTGGCGAACGGCCCCATGCCACCGAATGGCGAGCCGCCGCTGTTGTCGCTGGAGTCGCCTCCCTTGTCCTCGGCGGGGGTCTCCTCCTTGTTCTTGCAGCCGGGCGCGGCGGCGAGACACAGCGAAGCCCCCATTGCGGCGAGCCAGGAGACAAGGGCGGGACGGTGACGGCGTTGTTGGGTCATGGCGAATCGGGTCTCGGTCTCGGGACACCGCACGCGTCGCTGCGTCGCGGTGCCTGGTGCACTCGCGGCTTTACCGCGAGTCTGTCACCTCAGACCATCATGGACACTCGTGCGTCCATAGAGGTCCCGCGGCGACGACGACAGTGAACCACGTCTCGCAGGACATCGGAAAAGTCGATTCTCGACCACAACGTGGACGAGAAGCGCCGCTTTTTCGGAGGTCCGTGAAGACAAGGAGCAGGTCATCGGATACTCCGATGCCCTGCTAGAGACACGTTCATCCCGCGTCGGGTGTCGCGGTTTCGGAGATCCGTTGGACGCACGTACGATTCCCGCCATGTTCGGCCGGCTGTCGCCACTGATCCTCGTTCCCTTCGTGCTGCTTCTCACGGTGTGCACGAGGACGGAGGACACGCCGCCGGAGGACACCACCGAAACCGTCACGCCTCCGCCGCCCGCGAAGCTCGATCTGTGGGCGGGCGTTCCGCCGCTGGTCGAAGAACCGGGGGACCTCGCCAAGACCCTCGAGCCTCGGCCCGGCCCCAAGAAACCCAAGACGGTGGGTGAGCGCGTCGAGCTTCCCTTCGATCCCAAGGAGGTCGAGGGCGGCCCCGTCGTGCCGCCGGGCACCAAGCTCGAGGTTGTGCGCTATGGGCCGGAGGGAACCGAAGGCCTGGTCGGTGCGATCCGCGTCGCGTTCAACCAGCCGATGGTTCCGTTGGCTGCCGTCGAGACCCTGTCGGCCAAGCCGATTCCCCTCGAGATCGATCCCAAGCCCAAGGGCAAGCCGCGTTGGCTCGGCACGCAGGTCCTCGCGTGGGAACCCGAGGGACGCATGCCGTTCTCGACGACGTACGAGGTCACGGTTCCCGCCGGCGTCGAGTCGACCACCGGCGAGAAACTCGACACGGCGGTGCGCTGGAAGTTCACCACGCCCACCCTCGCCCTCGAATCGGCCACGCCGTACTCCGGTTCGAGCCACGTCGACCTCGAGCCCCCGATCACGCTGGTCTTCAATCAGCCGATCGAGCGGACGGCGTTGTTTGGCGCGCTCGAGCTGCGCGGCGGAGGCAAGGCGGTGCCGTTGGTCCAGATGCCGCTCACCGGCGGCGACCCCCTCGACGAGACCGCCGAGTGGAGGCGCGCGCGCACGATCAAACTGTTCCCGAAGACTCCGCTGACGCCGGACACCTCGTACTCGTTGACGCTGCCCGCCGGCATCTACGGCGAAGGTCCCAACAAGAGCGATCCGATCCGCGTTGACTTCAGCACCTACCCGCCGCTGCGCATCTCCTGGGCGGGATGCGGTGGTGACACCTGCTGGGCCAACCACGGGATCCACCTCGAGGCGACCAACCAGATCACCGACGCCAAGCTCGAGTCCAAGGTCCACGTCACGCCGAAGGTGCCCGACATGACGGTCTCGTCGTCGTGGCGCGGCATCATGATCGGCGGCAGTTTCAGCGGGGGCACGAAGTACACGGTCACGGTCGACGCGGGCGTGGTGGATGCCTACGGACAGAAACTCCGGGCGCCGTTCAGCAAGGCGATCACACTCGGACCGCCGTACCCCAACGTGATGGCGCGCTCGACCACCGGCACGCCAACCGTCATCGAGCGCAACGGCAGCACGGAAATCGAGCTGCTCGTCTCTGGGCTGAAGAAGCTCGACCTCGAGGCACGCGACCTGAAGGTGGGCGACTACGGCACCTTTCTCAGCGCCTACGCGCACGGCTCGGACCACGAGTGGCCCCCGACCGCCCCGGCGCCGACCTGGAGCGACTCGTTGGACGTCTCGAAGTCGCTGGTTCGCACCGAGAGCTACAAGGTCGACCTCGCCAAAGCGCTCAGCTCGGGCTACGGCGCGGTGTGGATCAAGGCGCGCTCCGAAAAGCTCACGCTGCACGGTTGGGAACAGCGGATGGGGTACGCGAATCTCTTCGAGGTCACCGACCTCGGGATCGCGGCGGCTCTCGACGGCACGTCAGGGCTCATCCTCGTCTCTCGGCTCTCGGATGGCGAGCCGGTGGCCGGAGCGAAGCTCGAGCTGCTGACCGGCGGCTCATCGCCCACGACGCTGTGGAGTGGCGAGACCGACGCGGAAGGTCTCGCGCATCCGAAGTTCACGCGCGGAGCGGGACGAACGATGATCGTCGCGAAGACCTCCGACGATGTCGCCTTCCTCCGCGTGGACCAAAGCGACCTGCGCGGCAGCTGGTACTACTCCCGGTCGAGCTACACCGACGAGCCGCGCGCGTTCATCTACACCGACCGCACGCCCTACAAGCCGGGCGACACGATCCATCTGGCCGGCATCCTCCGCAAGGAGGTGCGCGGGCCTTCGGGCGGCGTGGCCATGTGGGCCCGCAACATGAGCGCGAGCTACACGGTCAACGATGCCCGCGGAATCGAGGTTGCAAAGGGCGACATCCAGATCGGCAAGTTCGGAACGTTCGACGTCGACATCGAGACCGACCCCGATGGCGGTACGGGGAACTACTCCTTCTCGATGAAGGTGCCTTCGCTGTTCTCGTCCGATCGAAACTTCTATCACTCGATCCCGGTCGAGACCTACCGAACCCCCGAGTTCAAGGTTGCAGTGGAGCGCACCGAGTCCACGCCGTTGGTCTACGGCGACACGCTGCACGCGTTCGTCGAGGGCGAGTATCTCCACGGCGCGCCCCTGATCGGAGGCGAGGTCGCGTGGACGCTCTCGCGGTCCGACACCGGATTCACCCCACCGGGCGACGCCAACAGCGACTTCACCTTCGGCAAGGCCCGCTACTACGGCTGGCGCCACTGGGGCGGCGGACCGAGCTACGGCCAGGTCCGCCTCGACTCGGGCTCGGCGACGCTCGACGCCCGCGGCCGCTTCGCCATCGACAAGGAGCTGCTCGCCGTCGAGCCCGATCCGAGTGCCACGACCAAGCCCAAGGGTGAGCCCAAGGACAAGGACGAGCCGCCGATCGCCTCCACGTACACCATCAACGCTACGGTGACCGACGAGAGCCGACAGGCGATCGCAGGGACCGGTAGTTTCGTGGTTCATCCCTCGGCCAACTACGTCGGGCTTCGAAGCGAACGCCAGGTGCTCCGGGAAGGCGAGCGCGCCGAGCTGTCGACCATCGTCGTCGATCTCGAGGGCGAGCGAGTCTCCGGTCGCGACGTGGACCTCGAGGTCATTCGCAAGGAGACCACCCGCAAGGCGGTCGAAAAGAACGGCCGCTGGGTATTCGAGTACGACACCAAGGAGATCGAGGTCGGCACCTGCGATCTGACCTCGAGCAACGCACCGGCGAGCTGCGAGGTCACCGTGGGCACCGCGGGCGCGTACTCGGTCCGCGGGCGCGTCAAGGACGCCAAGGGGCGCGAGGCGTTTTCCGAGATGACGATCTACGTGCACGGCAAGGACGCGGTCGTGTGGGAAGACAACGAGCAGCGCATCGACCTCGTTGCCGACAAGAAGGAGTACGGCCCCGGCGACAAAGCCACCGTGATGCTGCGCTCGCCCTTCGCCGAAGCGCGCGGGGTGGTCGTCGTCGAACGCGAGGGCATCGCCACCGAGCTCCCGATCCACCTGGTCGGAGGATCGCACGTCGTCGAGATCCCGATCGAGGAGTCGATGATTCCCGGCGTCACTCTGTCGGCCATGCTCGTGCGGGGCCGCGAGGAGATCAAAGGCGCGCCCTCCGATCAGGACCTGGGGCGCCCGTCCGCGGCGACGGGAAAGCTGGAACTGAAGGTCAAAGACGACAGCAAACGCCTGAAGGTCGAGCTCACCCCGCACGCCGACCGAATCGAGCCGGGCGGCAAGCTCGACCTCAGAATCAATACCCGTACCGCGTCCGGTGACGCGACCAAGGCGGTCGTTGCCGTGATGGTTGTGGACGAGGGCGTGCTCAGCCTGATGGGGCACCAAACGCCCGATCCGATGAGCTTCTTTCATCGCAAACGCTCCGATGGCGTCGCCTTCTACGCGCTGCACCGCGCGGTCAAGGCTCAGGCCGCGGCCGTCGTTGCCACGCTCGGGTTCGGTGGTGGTGATGCCGACGACTCCGGTTACGGCAGCGGACTCGCCTTGGGCGGCGCCATGGACGAGGCCGCTCCGATGGCCCAGGAAGAGAAGTCGGAGTCGCGCGGTGGCGGGGGCAACAAGCGTCGCGCTCGCGCGTTCAAGGCCAAGCCCGCGCGTCCGGCCCCCCCGGCCGCGGCGGCTCCGGGGGCAGCTCCGGCGACGACCGAGCTTGCGGCATCGCTGGACCCCTCCGTCGCGATGACTCAACCGGTCACGCTACGAGAGGTCTTTGCGACCACAGCCTTCTTCGACGCCAACGTCGAGACGGACGACAGCGGGTTTGCGTCCGTCCAGATCGACATGCCGGAGAACCTCACCACGTTCCGCATCATGGCGGTCGCGGTGGACCCCGAGCACGACGACCGTTTTGGCAACGGCGAGACCAGCGTCACCGTGCGCAAGCCGATCATGGTGCGCCCGTCCCTGCCGCGATTTGCCAACTTCGGCGACGAATTCGAAGCGACCGTGATGGTCGACAACCTCAGCGACGAAGCGCAGAACATTCTCGTCGGTACGCGCGGGCTCAACGTCGCGCTCAGCGGGTCGGAGCAGAAGTTCGTCGAGATCCCGCCTGGCGAGAGCCGCGAGGTACGGTTCTCGATGGCGACCCAGAAGGTCGGGCGAATGCGACTGCAATTCGCTGCGCTGAGCAACGCGGGGCGCGATGCCACCGAGATCACCGTGCCGGTGCACTACCCAGCGGTCGCCAAGGCGTTCGCGGACTACGGGATGATCGATGCCACCACCCAGCGGTTGCTCGAGCCGCCCGCGGACGCGCTGCCGGATTTTGGGGGGCTCACGATCTCGATGTCGAGTACGGCCCTCTCTGGGCTGGAGGACGCGGTCGAGTACCTGGTGAACTATCCGTACGAGTGCGCCGAGCAGACCGCGAGCCGAATCCTGCCGATCTTTGCCCTCGGGGACATCATCTCGGAGTTTCCGATCGCGAGTGTCGCCGACGAGGTGCACCGCGACTTGCTCGCCAAAGACGGCATCAAGCGCCTGCTCGACAAGCAAAACCACGATGGTGGCTTTGGCTACTGGGAGGTCGGCGAGAGCTGGCCGTACCTCACCAACTGGGTGACGCTGGCGCTGCTCGAAGGCAAAGAAGCCGGCTACAAGGTCGACCAGACCGCGCTCGACAACGCCCTGAGCTACGTCGAAAACTTCGTGCGCTACGGCTGGAACACGCGGTGGGGTCGGTACTACGACTGGACCAGCCGGGCCTTCGGGCTGTGGCTGCTGTCCGGAGAAGGTCGCGGCTCGGCCTTGTTCGACAGCGTGTGGGCGCACCAGGCCGAGCTTCCGCTCTACGCCCGAGCTCAGCTGATGACGGCGGCCCACCGCTACGGCAGGACGGCCGAGCGCGACGAAATCGCCGAGGTCCTCCGGGATGCAGTCGTCGAGAGCGCCAAGTCGGCACACTTCATCGAAGGCACCTCCGAAGCGGATGCCAACGGGCTGTCGCTGCTGATGCACAGCAGCGTGCAGACCGACGCGATCGTGCTCGATGCCCTTCTCGAGACCGACCCGAGCAACGCGCTGTTGCCGAAGGTGATGGCGGGGATCATGGCCGACCGTGATCCCCGACGCGGCGGGCGTTGGGGCTCGACCCACGCCAATGCCTGGGCCTTGCTGGCGGCGTCTCGCTACTTCGAGACCGTCGAAAAGGACGAGCCCGACTTCGTGGCCAAGATCTGGGTCGACGACGACTTCGGCGGAGAGCACCAGTTCAAGGGACGCAGCATGGACACCGTCGACCAGAAGATCGCGATGCGAATGCTCCTCGGCGAGGCCCAGCGCGCGATCACGCTGCAAAAGGACGGACCCGGCAAGCTCTACTACCGAATGGGCCTGCGCTACGCACCCGAGGACCTGAAGATGGGTCCGCAAGACCAAGGCTTTTTGGTCTACCGCGAGTACGAAGCGCTTCCCGACGCAGCGGGCAACCTCGACGAAGAGGCGGTCAAGCGCACCGAAGACGGCAGCTGGATCGTCAAGGCGGGGACCGACGTGCGCGTCAACATCCACGTGGTCGCGCGCGACCGGGCGAGCTACGTCGTCATCGACGATGCACTGCCGGCTGGCTTCGAAGGCCAAAACCCGCGCTTTTTGACCAGCGCGGGGAGTGCTGCCGCTGCGGCCTCGAGGACGGTCTCGGCGGCTCCAGGCCGGTGGTGGTGGCCGTGGTGGAGCTTCAGCCACACCGACCTTCGGGACGACCGCATGCTGCTGTTTTCCGATCAGATGCCCGCCGGCGTGTACTCGTACAGCTACACGGCGCGAGCCACCACGATCGGCACCTTTCATCTACCGCCGATCAAGGCGGAGGCGATGTACGAGCCCGAGCGCTTCGGGCACAGCAGCAGCAGCGAAGTTCGCGTCGTGGAGTAGCCTCCCGGTCGATCCATCCACGCTCGTGGGTCGAGTGAACCAACGTTTGCCCTCCGAGGGTCAGGCGGAGGACACTGCGCTGGTGTGGCGATGGGTCCTCGTTGGCGCCGTCTGGGCGCTCGGCTGCTCGAGCTCGGAGCCCTCCGGCGTGCCTGCCCCGACCCCGACAGCCCCGACCCCGACGATTGCCAGCGCTACCGAACCACCGCCGAGTCGCGAGCCGGTGCCGACCCCCGAGCCGGCCCCTTCACAGACGCCGCCTGCCCAGCCTCGCGCTGCCGCAGACATCCCCGCCGGGTCGCTTCGGTGGCTTGCCGCGGCAGCCGGTTCCATCCCGGAGATGAGCCAGGTCCAGATCGAGCAGGACATCGCCCTCGCAGCCGACGTCTTCGGCGACGGCGGGCGGGTCTTGTTCGGGGCCGGGCGCGACAAGCCGACGGTCCAAGTCCTCACCGGGACGTCCGCTTCGGAGCGTGACGTCTTGCGCCTGCGCCTCGGTGACCTGTTCGCGCCCCGAGGCGGACGGGACGCCCGCTACCGTCGCCCGAACGTCAGTGCGGCGGATGCAGCGACCGCAAGCACGGTGCTCGACACCCTCGACGAGGCGATTGCCCAATCGGGCGATCCCTTGCTCGTGTATCTCGGCGGCCACGGCGACATGGGCGAGACCCCGCGCGACAACCGGATCGCGCTGTGGGGACAAACGGACATCACCGTGGCAGACCTCGGCGAGGTCCTCGACGGCGCGAAGCGGCCGGTTCGACTGGTGGTCACGACGTGTTTTTCGGGAGGCTTCGGCGAGCTCGCGTTTCACGGAAGCGACGCCTCGCGCGGCGCGGCAAGGAACGATCGATGCGGCTTGTTTGCGGCGCCGTGGGATCTCGAGGCCACCGGCTGCGACCCCAATCCGGACCGAGCCGCCCAGGAAGGCTACGGCCTGCACTTTCTCAACGCACTGCGCGGACAGGACCGCAACGGCAAGCCTCTGCCCAGCGAGACCCTCGACATCGATGGCGACGGGAACATCTCGCTCCTCGAAGCGCACACTCGAGCGCGGCTCGCCTCGGAGTCGGCGGACGTACCGACGACCACGTCGGAGCGCTGGCTCCGTGCCACCGCCCCCACCGCAGGACGTATGCTCTCGGTCGCACTTCCCGAAGAGGATCGCGTGATCAAGGTGCTCGCCGAGCGCCTGGGTCTGAGCACCTCGGACGCCGGCGCGTTGACCAAGCTCGAGCGGCTCGAAGACGACATCGACGCGCAGCAGCTCGCGGTCGCCAACGCCTCACGGGACGAGGACGCCGCGTACCGCCGCGCCAGCGCCTCTCTGCTCGCCCTGTGGCCGGTGCTGGACGACCCCTGGCACCCGGACTTCGCCGAGACGCTTCAGCGCGACGCCAACGCGATCGAGGCCCATCTCGAGCGCTCCGACGCGTACGCCGACTACCTCGCCGCGCGCGAGCGAACCGACCTGGCACAGCAGGCCGTCTGGGACCTCCGCCTCGAGGCAGCCCCCGTCGAGCGGCTGGTTCGGGCGCAGGAAAACCGGGCGCTCGCGGGGCGACTCGCGGCCCGCGGCGGGCGAGACTGGTCGCACTTCCAAGCCCTGCTGGCATGCGAGCGCTGGGTCCGGCCCCAGTAGCCCTCAGGCAAGCCCGGGGCGATACACGCTGATCGGAGCGATCGCAGCCCCGCTGGCGTGTTCGGACACGAGCCGCACGACATCCTTGCCGCGCAATCGCAACCCGTCGATCTGTTGCGGCGAAAAGAAATCCGCCCGCAAGGTGTCTCCGTTGGGGACCTGCCGCGGAGCGGGACTCCCCGGCCGCAGCCTCGCATCCACGACGAAACGCCAACGCGAAAACTCCCACCCCGGCAGTCGCGGCATGTGCTCGATCGCCATGATCCCGGTGACCTCGATGTCCACCCCGGCCTCCTCCTGCGTCTCGCGGACCGCCGCCGACACGAGATCCTCGCCGGGCTCAACCCCACCCGCGGGCAGGTACCACTTGCCGTGATCCTGCTGGCGTCCCTCCTGCACCAACAAGTAGCGGAATCCACGCCGTACCAGCACGACCATGAAGACGTACGCAGACAGTGGTTTTCGAGACAAGGAACCTCGATGGTACCGCGGTTGCGCGTCGGCATACACTGCGGCTGACGTGATCACGCGCCAACCGACCTCCGCCTCGGCGTTCGCCCTCGCGATGGGCTTTGCGCTCGGTGCCGGACTGGCGTCCTCGCCGGCCCAGGCTGCCGGTGGCGTGTTCGTCGTCGGAACAGAGGCAGCCCCGTCCGTGACGACGACCGATGCAACCGCGGTGTTCGTCGTCGAAGGGGGCCGGACGCAGATGCACCTGCGGCTCGAGCTGGACCTGTCGGCGTCCAACCAAGCCGGCGAGTCGCTCCCGATCGCATGGGTCGTTCCGTTGCCCGCCGGCTCGACGTTCGGACAGAGCTCGGAGCGTCTGTTCGCCAACCTCGCCGCCGCGACAGTGCCGACGTGGCGGACGGAGGTTCGCGCAAACCAGTGCCCGAGCGACGAAGACGACGTACTGGAAGACCCATTCGCCGATCCGGACCCAGATGCGACGCCTCCCCTCCCGCAAGGAGTCATCGCCAGCTACGAACCGATCCTGGCCCCCGCGACGTCCATCGATGCACTGCGTGCAACGCTCGAGGGATTGGGCTACGCGATCCTGCCCGGTACGGAGTCCACGCTGGCCCCCTACGTCGGACCCGATCGCATGGTTGCGATCGCGACCTTCGATGCCCGGCGTGGGCGCAACGTCCTGCACCCCGTTGCGTTCGATCTCGGCGCGAGTGCTCCAGAGCTTGCTCTGCGGTTGACCGATACCAACGCCGGGCTCGACGCGAACCTGCAGGTTTACGTCCTGGCGGACGAGCGCCACGTTCCGAGCGGATGGGTGCACGTCGTCGTCAATCCGATCCAGGTGGACTGGCTGGGCCTGGGCGACAACTGGCAGGACGCGGCAGGTTTGGCGATCGCCGAGGACGAAGCGAACGGCCAAGCCTTCGTCACCGAGTCGTTCGACTCCGCCGACGCGGTCTCGCGGGCGGGGCTGGTGGACTCGCGATGGAACGAGGCGCGCTTCAATACGCTGGCGGCTTCGCAGGTCGCCACCGAGCTCGTTCAGCAGGGACTGTACTCGTGTTACGGGGCTCCCAACGGCTGCCAGCCGCGTCACCCGCTGGTCGACGACCTGCTCGAGGAGTTCCTGCTCCCGCCCGGGATCACGATCGCCCAGTACTTCGATTGCCCCACCTGTTACGTCGATGCGCTGATCTGGCGTCCCGCCGAGTTCGCGGAGGCTCTGCGCGCGCGCATCATCGATCCGGGGCGCGCCGTCGCGGACCGGCTCGGCCGCATCGGTTCGGTCACCCGGATGTACTCGCGTCTGGGCAACGGCAGCGTCGTCTCCGATCCTTCCTTCGTCGCGCGCCCCGGTGACGACGCCATCAGTGCGAGCCGTCTGGCCGGCGCGCTGCGACGCTGCGGGGGTGACCTCGTCTTGAGCCTTCCCGATGGACGCGAAGTCGTTGCCCCGCGGGGCGGACCGTGGCCCGAGTTCGTCGAGGAGATGCCCTTCGCCGAGCGCATCGAGCAGCTCACGGCGACCGGGGACGGGATCGCACTCGTCGACAATCGCGAGGCGATCAACACTCTGCTCAGCGAGCACAACGCCGACTACGGGTGGCCACCGCAGAGCGGATGCTCGAGCTGCCGAAGCACGGGCGGCCGAGGAGGACCCGGAACTTGGCTGCTGTTGACGCTGATCGGCTTGGGGGCGCGGCGACGCCGATGGGCGGGTGCCCTGGTCTTGCTCAGCGCGTGCGCGGGCCGGCAAGGCAGTGCGGAGCGACCCAAGCCGACCGAGCCGGATGCGATCGCGGCAGAGCTCGACCGGAACGAACGTGCCCTCGCCGACCTCGGCATCAGCATCGAAGCTCCGGGAGGGGGTGGTGGTGACGTCAGCGTCATGAGCACGCCGCAGCCCGAGCCACCCGCGACCGTGCCCGATGAGTCGCCTGAGTCTCCGCCCGAGCCAGGCCCTCCGCCCGAACCCGAACCCGAACCCGTTGCCGCGACCGACGACGACGACGAGTATGAAGTCGAGGACGCAGACGCCTCGCCCATTCGCGAGAAGCGAGCCCCGACTCGGTGCGAGCGGATCTGCGATCTCTCGGAGGCCACCTGCGAGCTGGCCGACCACGTCTGCCACCTCGCCGAAGGCCACACCGACGATCCGCGCTACGCCGAGGCGTGCACGCGTGCTCAGCAGCAGTGCCGCGTTGCCGACGACGCGTGCCGTGCGTGCGAGTGAACCTACGCCACGACGCCGACGGCAACCGCCGCAACGCGCACGTGGTGCACGAGCAACGTCGCGTAGGCGCAGAAGACGAGCGCGATCCCGAAGATCGCGAGGGGTCGTGCTCGCTGTCGCCACAACAAGCCAACGCCAAGCGACACCAGCGACATCTTCACAACCATGAAGAGCACCGCACTGCGAGACAGCACGCCCTCGAGGAGAAGGTTGGCCTCGGTCGCAATGCCGAGGTTCACCCAAATGAGAGTGAGCACCGCGTCGAAAAGGTTCAGCACGATGACGGCAACGACGATGGTTCTCAGCCACTGCGCCCCCGCCCCGCCGCCGTGTTCACCTCTCCAGGTGGCGAGCGCGTTTTGGAACGTCTGAGCTGGGCTATCCATCGGACCTACTCTTTAGGTGTGACCCTCTGTGAGAGGGTGTGCAACCACCTACGACCCAGGCGCCAATGTATTTTGTCGGTCGGCCCGATGGGCGCCAGATCGAGGCGCGTACGGGGTCGCGAGCAGCGCAGTCGAGCGCGGCGCCTGGTCGTGATCGCGCGCCCGCTCAGGCTTCGGCGTTCTGGAGCCGCTCGCGCAGGGCCGCCGCCCAGCGATCCAACCCGCCCAGCGTGGTGCGCAACTCCTCGGGCGACTTCGCGAGCTTGCCGATCTCCTCGCGGAGCAGCTGCTTGGCCCGACGCACCCGCCCCCGCACCGTGCCCTCGGGGATCCCGAGCACCGACGCGGTCTGCGATGCGGACATCTCTTCCCAGTAGTACAGCTCGAGCACGACCTGGCTCGTGATGGGAATCCGGCGTAGTGCCTCGAGCAGCAAGCGCTCCTCCCGTCGCTTGCCAAACAGGGTCGACGGACCGGCGGCGAGATCGGCTGCGGTCTCACGATCGAGATCAAACGGTTCAGTCCGCTTACGTCGCTTTCGGTAGTGATCGCGCAGGATGTTGTGCGCCACGCCGAACAGGAAGGTCTTGAACTTCGAGTCCTGGCGAAAGCGCTCACGTCCCTCGACGCACGCCATGAACGTCTGCTGCACGAGGTCTTCGAGATGGTCGGCATCGACCTTGTTCTTGAAGAATCGATGAACCCCCGCGAAGTGACGCGTGAACAGCTTGTCGCCCGCGCTGAGGTCTCCGCTGCCCCAGCGCTCCAACAAACCGATATCGGATTCATCATCCAACGAGAGCGATATCGTACCCGCCCTCGTCCCGGTTGGACACTGTTCAGGGAGTCGGTGGCGTGCGGGAATCGGTCCGGTCCCGTAGACGTTCGCGAACGTCGTCGATCTCCGGCTGATAGTCGCTGAGAAATTTCTCGTCCGTGACCGTCTCGAAGGCCTCGAGAAAATCGAGCATCAGCTCGAGCGCCTGGCGGTCGTCGCCTACGGCCTCCAGGCACTCGATCAATCGGTACTGCATCAGCGCCATGTTCGCCGTGAACTCGCCCTTGGCGCGTTTGGAACGCAGCCACGGCAGCGCGAGATCGATGACCGCTTGGTGGCGTCCGATCAAATAGTCGAGCTCCGAGATCTGTGCGATGAGCTGACTCTGTCGGTAGTCGTCGGGCGGGACGCCCTTGGCCAGCTCGCGCGCCTTGAGCAGCAAGGCGTACGCGGCATCGACATCGCCGGTCGAGCTCAGCAGGATCGAGTACATCCGGTAGCAGTCCACGAGGTGCACGTCGCCGGCGAGGGCGTACGGCTCGCGCAACTCGATCGCGCGCTGGAGCGGGGCGAAGGCCTCGTGAGGACGCTTGAGGTACCAGAGCACATAAGCGACTTGGTACTGGTACTTGGCAAGGCTCGGCTCGTTGGGCCCCAGGATCGACAGGTACGCATCGCGCACGGCGAGGTACATGGTCAGCGCTTCTTCACCGCGACCGGAGCGAAGCTTGAAGTTGGCGATGTGCAGCTGGAGCTCGAGGGTCTCGGAAGACTCGGGTCCGAAGGCGAGCAGCATGGGCTCGAGCGCACGCTCGCCGAGCTCGATGGCTTGGTCGTAGTCCTTGTTGCTGGAATGCCAACGGCTCTCGAAGGCGAGCAGGCGAGCCGTTCCTGCGGGGCCGGCCTCGATCCGCTCGGCAAGCGACGCCGCCAGATCGAGCATCAACCGAGCCCGGTCCAGCCGCTGGTCGATGAGCGTCACGTCGATCAAGCCCAGCAGCGCCTCGAATCGATGGGCATCGTCGGCCGCCACCTCGGCGTGACCGGCCGCGCTCGTGTACTCGGCGATGGCCTCCTCGAACCGACCGGCTTTGCGGAGGACCCCGCCGCGTAGGGCTTCCGACTCCGCCAGGGAAAGCGGGTCGCCCAGCTCGGTCGCGAGAGCGAGCGCAGCATCCGCGGCGTCGAGCGCCTGGCTCGTGTGACCGACGAGCGCCTCGGCCGAGCCCTTGGAGATCAGGTCCTCGACCTCGGCAAAGCGTGGGTCGTTGGGCGTTGCCCGTCGCGAGAGCACCCGCTGTCCGTCGCACTGCGCCAGGTCGGGCAATGCGGCCGCCGTCAGGCGCATCGTCTGCACGGCCGCCGCATCCACGTTGGCCAGCGTCGAGACCAGCGCATCGACTTCGCGACGCACCCGCTCGAGGCAGTACGCGCGCCGATCGTGAAGCTCCGCCGAGAGGGCGCGCTCGACGTGATGCTCGACGCACACGTCGTGGCGCTGACGACTCCAGTCGTCGGCCCATTCGGTCAGGCTCGCGTCCAGGCGTTCGAAGGCAAGCTGCCAGCGTTCGAAGCCACTGCCGCGATAGGCCCCTTCGACATCGTCCCTGGCCTGCTGCGGCCAGACGTCGCTGTCGTCCTTGGGCACGTCGGCGCACGGTTCGACCTCGGCCCGTGGCCACATCGCGCCCACGCCGAGCACCGTGACGGCCCCGAACGCCAACACCTGCCAACGTCGCGTCCACGGGTCGCGTCGCAGCTCGGCCAACAAGGCGGGCATGTCGTCGAAGCGGTCGTCGGGCGCCATCGACAAGCCCTTCATCACCGCCCGCAAGACATGCAGCGGAACGTGGGCGCTCAGCGGACGCGCCGGGGGCTGAACGCGACCGTCGGCAATCTCCTGCAGGATCGCGGTGGGTGTGTTGGCCTGATACGGCCGCTCGCCAAACAGCGCCTCGTAGAGCGCAACGCAGAAGCTGTACTGGTCGCTGCGCGCGTCGACCCCGGCCCGGTTGACCTGCTCCGGTGACATGTACGCCGGCGTTCCGGCGAGGCTGGTGTGGGTGACGAGCGCGATGACGGGGTTGGGCTGGGTCGACTCCTCGACGTCGATCCGCTCGAGCTGGCGCGCGAGCCCAAAGTCGACGACCCGCACGCGACCGTCACCGCCCAGCAGCAGGTTGGCGGGCTTGAGGTCGCGATGAACGAGCCCTTCGGCGTGGGCCGCGGCGAGGCCCTCCCCCGCCTGGATGAACTTGTCCAGAATCTGTCGCCACGGACGACGCTCGTCCGCAAGCCAGGCCGCAACGCTCGGACCGTCGAGAAACTCCATCGCGATCCACACGCGGCCCTCGAACGTGCCGACCTCGTAGACCTGGACGACGTTGGGATGCGACAGCCGCCCGAGCGCCTGCGCTTCGCGGAGCAGGCGCGGCTGCTCGTCCGCCTCCCGGTCGTCGTGCAGCAGCTTGAGCGCGACCTTGCGATCGAGTTTCTCGTCGTGGGCCTCGTGCACGACTCCCATGCCGCCGGTGCCCAGGATCCTGCCGAGACGAAAGCGACCGATCCGGATCGGCTCGGACCGGACCCCAAAGAGACGGCTGCGCAGTGATCCTTGGATTCGGCGCGCGTCGACATCCATGTCGTCGGTGGCCGCGCGGGGACGCAGGACGATGTCGGTGACCTCGTCGCGATCGTCCTCCTCGTCCTGCCCTGCGGTCTTCATCGCGCTGCCGCCACTAATCCCAAGTGAGCTCTACCCCGACCTGCTTCTTGGCGGTAGCCCCGACCTCGGTGATGGTCAGCGTGTAGTTCTCCCGTCGGCCAGAGCCCGTCGGGGTGCTGAGCCGGGCGATCAGCCGGTTGCCTGGACCTGGCGTGGGGTCCAAGAAGCTCGCGGCTGGCGTGCCCTGAAGCTCCTGCGTGGCGTTCTCGGGGGTGAACACGACGTCGACCGTGGACGGCGGCGTCTCGCCGGATTCCCACTCCCGCCTGAGATGGGTCCCGGTGGCTGGACCCTCGAATGTCACCGTGTACGGCATTCCGTGCTCCCTGTGTTTCAACTCGACTCCGGAACCTGTTCCCGAGGTCAGGTCCCGGGGTTAGTGGACTTCAGGGCAAAACCAATCACGAAAAGCCGGCGGGCAGGTCGATTTTTCTGCTCGGCGTGATCGGTTGGTTCGCCCGCGCCACTCACCCCGCGCTCGACGACTCGTCAGTCGCGATGCGGTCAGAGAAACGCCTCCCTGCCCCTCACCCATTCGTTTCCTGCTCCGAACCCGTCGTCGCCAGCGCCAGGACGCGCGCGACGCCGGTGCACGCAACTCGGTCGTCTAGTCTCCGCCGTCCGGTTTGACCCACGCCCCTGGGTCCGATCGGGCGGCTCTTTTCGTTTCGGCGGATGTAGGTCGGTCGCGTCGCGCAGACCACCTCGTCGCAGGCCGCTGGACTAGCCATTGGCTACGGTAGTCGCAGCGATTTCGCTTACAAAACCGTCGTCCTGTCATCGATCGACCTACCCGAGACTACCCCCTCATCTCGCAATTTCGGGCACTTGGACCGCATCGCTCGGTTGGCCTCGCCCTTGCTCTTTAGGGGGGCAACACAATGACGACTGCGAGGAACACCAAGCTTGCCGCCCTGACCGCCGCCCTTCTCCTTCCCGCTGGCCTTGCTGGATGCAATGCCCACCCGCTCAAGGAGGTCGAGTACCAGACCGGCGGCGGCATCAGCCTGGACACCGATGGTGACGAAGGCGACGACGCCGGCGACGACGACAACGGAGGCGACGACGAAGGCGACGGCGAGGGCGACGGTGGCAGCGAGGACGACGGCGGTGACGACCTGCCCAACGCCGACGACGGTGCGGACGACGGTGACGACGGCGGCGAGCCGCTGTGCACCACGGACACGATCGACGTCGCCGCCAACCCGCCCGAGGTGATGCTCGTCCTCGACAAGTCGTACAGCATGGTCGACGAGAGCTGGGACGTCGGCGGCGAGGACGTTCGCCGCTGGGAGAGTCTGCACGGCGTGGTCTCCGGCCTGGTCGACGTCTACGACGAGTCGATGGACTTCGGCACGGTCTTGTTCCCAGCGGTTGGTGCCAGCAACCAGGGCAGCGGCCGATGCTTGGTCGCCGACGCGGCCGACGTCGCCCCCGCCGCCGGAAACGGCCAGGCGATCATGCAGGCCATTCCGGGCGCGACCGACTTCAACGAGATTCGCGGCTTCACGCCGGC
>JGI12316J15310_10001719_pt1 | contig 17271 bp, 16 predicted proteins | sample MarCyaLeptolynsp_FD_15310 | JGI IMG/M metagenome (IMG submission 15310)
CCCTCTTCTGTCAGACTCCGAAAAATGGGGGTCAAACCCTGATTCTCTCGTTAGGTGTCGTTGGCTGTAATGAGGGAATTTCGTCAGAATTCCGGAAAGTGACAGAAGAGGGCTATACTCCCTTGCTCTCTGAGCGTATTTCCCCAACTGTTGTCAGCTGCAATAGTCAACAAGAAACTAATCAGTAGGGTGAGGTGAGTAAATCGGAGAGTCATAGGGATTACCTTTAGCACCAGCTTGCGCTGATCGTGGGGTTGGAATTTTACTACTTGTCAGTAGATAGACATAAATATACGCACATGATATTTGACTATATTTTTATTAAAACTTTACGATACTAATGCTAAATCCTGGTTAGCACCCCCTTTATTTTAAAAAGGTAAGGGAACAGGGAAGAAGCAGCAGGGGAGAAAAAACATCGAATATCGTTACCAAACTTTTACCTTTTTCCACTATCATCTGCAAGTTTTCCACAGATTTTTCCGAGTTTTCCACAAAGATAAACAAAAGATAATCACTTGAATAACAATTGTTAACCTAGGAAATTTTCCATACTGTTGAGAAAAGAAGGCAGAAGGCAGAGGGCAGAAGGCAGAAGGTTCTAAGGGAAGCTGACTTGTTTCTCCTATTTTATTGGGTGCGCGAAGCGCTTCTGGGGCTCTTCAGAAACAAGGGAGTCTGGAGTAAGGAATACGGAAAAAGAAGAGAAAACAGTCCCTTATCCAGCTGCTTGGAGTTCTTCTTCAAGCATACGCTGATAAATCTTAGGTAACTGCTTAGTCATCACATTATCTTCTATCCCATAACCTAAACTTGTCCAAGTACCAGAAAGCTTGCGTAAAACTTCATCCAACTTCCCTTGTTTGAGTTTTTGGGAAATATCCATACCCCAGGCTTGCTTGTCATTTAGCCAACCGTAAACTACAGCATCCTGATATTTTGGCTCAAAGCTGTAGTATTTCCAGAAGAAAAAACCAGATGGTCCTGGATGGTAGTGCACTGCCTTCTCATGCCAAGTAGTGTTGATAAACTGATATCGTCCTGCTGCTGTTGTACAGTTACCCTTATTCGGACCTGCAACAATCCTTACACAATGTTCAGGATGACGGTTCAAATTCTGGACTCGCTTACCTCCATACAAAAGTGTATAGGGTTGAGGATCATTTGCCTCACTAGCAGTTATGGTTCGCATTAGAGCTCGAATATAGGGATCTCCCCCCTTCATAACCAGTGGAGGTGTACTAAGGGAACTACCGTGATAATTTGGTAGTTGCTCTTGCCAAGATCCTGGACGCAATTTTATTCCAAAGGTGATTAACACCAAGACAGTGACGATAGTAACTATACGCTTCATGGCGAATGTCCGGAAAATTTCTTTAGGCACGAATTTTGAGTTGATCAATTACCAAGTTCAACGATCCTCACACTGCCCAAAAATCGAGCTGAACATCACAACTATTGCAAGAAGGCAATCCCGATGAAAAAATTTCACCACCATGCATGAAAATTAAATTCTCCGCGTCTGGTACGTCTGGTGCTTCCCCATGTCTATTTTCAGATTAGGTCACACTAGCAAATAGTTGAGCCCAGTTTTTCTCTGGAGCTTCAGTCTTGGCAATTACTTCTACTATTTTATTCCGAGCGTCCGATTCTGACAGGCTCTCAACACAAACTTGTGCCACTTTTGTACGTGGAATACTACCATCAAACAAAGTATCTGCTGATGACATTACCACTTGGTCTGAATTATCTTCATTCTTCAGCCCTCCGGGACGCACAATCGTATAAGTCAAGCCGCTTTGCTGGAGATATTCTTCTGCTTGCTTCTTCCAAACCAAAATCAGCCAAAACAGATTGAGGGGGTGGAAAAATTGGGATACACACAGGGAAGATACCATCACAAAATGCTCAATTCCCTTGCTCTTAGCTACATCTACCAAATTTTTTGTGCCTTCATAGTCCACTCGGTATGGTTCTGTTGGGTCAAAGCCTGGTCTAGCACCGGTGGCACATAAAACTATGTTACTATCAGCAATCGCAGCATGGAGACTTTCTGGCTGTAGCACATCTCCGACTACCAATTCCACCTCCCCTGGCAGGATTTCTTTCGCTGCGTCCAAGTTCCGCACTAAAGCACGAACCTCAATATTGCGCTCAACCAACTCTTTGACAATCCGGCGTCCCGTTTCGCCTGTTGCTCCAGCTACAAATGCTTTCATCCCTATGTCTGTAAAACTCCCTATAGTTGGCTTTGTGCCTTACAAGCTATGCTGAGGAAGCAACATTCTAGTGTAGGAAGGCTCCAAGGAAGTCCCAATGAAAAATTTTTCATCTCCAGGTTATGAAAGTAAAAGCATCCCTTTTGCCTGCTGTTTGTTGCCTACTAACCCCAATTCTTCAATTATTGTAGAACTTTTGCCCAATTTACTGGTCTTGAGCGTAAATTAACCAGAGGAGAGTGAGCATTTTCAAGATTAAATGGTCATCCTTTGAGATAGGTAACAGGCAAGTAATACACAGGAGCTGAATACATGCATTCACAATTTGCTGAGCATCAACTGATTGAAGTAAAGCAAACGCAGTTGGATGCCAGAGCCAGTTTTGTAGCGAATGACAGTTTAGTGACACAAGTACCTAACCCAAGCTGTGAGTTTACTCAGTTTCAGAGTCATTTCCAAGATTGTATGGAGATGTATGCTGAGGTAGAGGAAGTTACTGCCTATCTGGATGCTCACCAAGAATGGTTTCATCGTTGTGCCCATCCAATGGAGGTAGAACCGATTGGAGAAAATGGTTACGCTTTGCTAATCGGACAGTTTGGCAATTTTGGCTACCAGTTAGAGCCGAAAATTGGTTTGGAACTACTACCTCAAAAGGATGGTATATATCGAATTCAGACAATCCCTATACCAAATTATGTCCCTCAAAGTTATGATGTTGACTTTCAGGCGTCTCAAACTTTTGTAGAAGTCCCCACTAAAGATTATTTTCAGGGACAAAATAGTGACTATGAAGACCTACCACCAGCAATTACCCGCATAGAATGGACTCTTGAGCTGAACATTTCCTTGCGGTTCCCTCAGTTTATCCAAAAGCTGCCTCAGTCTTTGATTCAAACTACAGGGAACCGCCTCTTGCGCCAAATTGTGCGCAACATCTCCCGGCGCTTAACATATAAGGTACAGCAAGATTTTCACTCGACTCGAGGTTTACCCATACCAAAGAAATCTAAGAAACTTCCAAATAATAAAGATATTTAATCGTTCTGAAGGCAGGAGAACAGGGAACAAATGAATAATGACCAATGACTAATAACAAATGACTAAGTTGTTAAAGTCGTAGGAGTAGGAGTGTCAAATAAAAAAGTGATCGCTCATGAATAGCCTAGAGGAACAGCTGCAGCTGCGCCAACTGGTAGAAGAAGCCTGTAGGTATCCACCAGGAAGTCCCCAGCGCCGAAAAAATTTAACCAAAATTATTCGCTTAATCAAAAAAAAGTTGTGGCACGAATATACTCCTTACTATCAAGATGCCTTGCAACAGACTTGGGTATATTTCTGCCAGAATATCTGCGAAGGTAAAAATAATACAGGTAAAGCCTATGACTCAGAGCGTGCAACGATTGTCACCTGGCTAAATTACTACCTGAAGCGACGCCTCCAAGATTTCCGTATAGAAACACAAAGGGAGCGAGAGCAAACAGTTACAACTATGACGGACAATTTAGGGAACGGCAATCAAATAACTGATTTGGTGGAAAATTTGGCTGCTGAACCTGAGGTTCCTCCTTTGCTCGAAGAGCTTAGTCAATGGGTGCAAACTGATCCAGATGGTAAATTAAGCGGGATTCAACTCAAGGATTCCCAGATAACAGCACAAATTTTAATCCAGCGACGTTTACCTCCAGAAGAGACTTGGAAAGATCTTGCAGCGGAGTTTGGGCTCCCTATTTCTACCTTGAGCAGTTTTTATCAAAGAAAATGTTTACCCCTTTTGCGTAAATTTGCCGAGTCAGAGGGATATCTATAGTAAGAGGTTCCAACAATAACTGAGGAATAAGGGCAAGACGATGACTTACAACACCTACGACATCCAAGATTTTGCTTTAACATTGCCGATTACCCAAGAGGCACTTCGGACAGCAGAACAGTTTGCTGCTGAGCAACTCACACCAGACAAAGCAGAACAAGTCCGATTAAATACCTTAGCGGTGTCTGTAGTCAATAACTACTTCCAGATGATGGATGTTCCCACTAACCTAGAAGTCAGCGATAGCTGGAACCCAGTAATGCGTATGTTTGCTAATGTGGCTGACTTGGAAATAATGGGAGTAGGTCGTTTAGAGTGTCGCCCTCTGCAAGCTTATCAGTCAAGCTGCTATATTCCCCCAGAAGTTTGGGAAGAGCGTATTGGCTATGTCGTAGTTCAGATTGATGAGTCTTCCCTGGAAGCCACTGTCTTGGGATTTACCCAAACAGTAGCAACCGAAGAGTTAGCCATTAGCCAACTAGCACCGATTGAAGATGTATTTGACTACTTGCAACCAATGACAATGGCACAAGCAACCACTGCTGCCATTGCTGCAACTACCGCTGCCGTTCAAAGAACAAGAGTCAATTTGAGCCAATGGTTGGAAGAGGTTTTTGAAACAGGTTGGCAAACCGTTGATGCGCTCTTAAGTCCAGCTGAACCAGAGTTTGCCTACCGCTTCAGGAAAAGGGATATTGCCGAAGTAGCAGTTAAGCGTGCAAAGTTGATTGATTTAGGGAAGCAACTGGCTCGTAATCGTGTTGCTTTAATTATTGAACTTACTCCAGAATCTGAGCAAAAAAGGAATATTTTCCTCCAGGTACATCCTCTAGGAAAAGAAAGTTATCTGCCCCCACAACTCCAACTCACTGTACTAGATGAATCTGGCTTAGTCTTCCTGGAAGCTCAATCAAGAAGTGAAGATAATTACATCCAATTGGAGTTCAGTGGTTTACCTGGAGAGCTATTTAGTGTCCAAGTTGCTTTTGGCGGCACCAGCATCATCGAAGATTTTGTGATTTAATCTACACTGAGCGAGTTGTTATTTATTATTTATTATCGCATTTCTCGTTTTTAATGCTACAAAGTTATTGTTTTTTGGGAATGGGGAATAGGGAATAGGCAAGAAGGTTCGATAAGTAGCATCCCAATAACAATGAGCCAAGGAGAAGTAATTGTGGGGAAATTAGTTATCCTTAAACTAGGAGATGGTAACTTTGAACAAGGTTTTACGGTTACCCTACAAATGGGAGAAGATGGACAATTTTTCTCCTTAGAGATTACCGCAAAATTACCTCCTGCCCCAGAGATTCGCCAGTACTACAGTGATTGGGCACAGAGTTATGAAGGCTTAGGATTGCGATCGCGACTAGAAAAACCAGCTACTCAGGTAACTAATGTTTCTCTCAAATATCTCAAAGAAGATTGCTGGAATGCTGCTAAGCTTTTGCGGGAGGGCTTCAATCGTTGGCTACGCTCTGAACCATTTGACCCGATTAGAGAGAAATTACTAGAACAATTAATCCCAGCGGATGAAATCCGTCTTATTATTCAAACTGAAAATATTTGGTTAAGGAAGTTACCTTGGCATTTGTGGGATTTATGCGATCGCTACCCCAAAATTGAAATTGCTATTAGTGCGCTTAACTTTGAGAGGGACTGCCCAGATTCAGCAACAGATAAGGTAAAAATTTTAGCTGTTATTGGTAATAGTACTGGTATTAATATTCAAACAGATAGACTTTTGTTAGAGCAGTTGCCTGATGCGGAAGTTAGCTTCTTGGTAGAACCCCAGCGTCAGGAACTCACTGATGAATTGTGGCGTCAAGACTGGGACATTTTCTTTTTTGCTGGTCATAGTTCCAGTCAAGAAAATGGTGCAACAGGGCGCATGTATGTTAATAAAACTGATAGTTTAACCATTGAAAACCTCAAAAATGCCTTAAAAAAAGCAGTAGAGCGAGGCTTAAAAATTGCTATTTTTAACTCCTGTGATGGCTTAGGTTTAGCCCGCAATCTAACAGATTTACGGATTCCGCAAATCATCATTATGCGGGAACCTGTACCAGATAAGATAGCCCAAGAATTTTTAAAATATTTTCTGAAAGCTTTTGCTAGCGGTGAGTCTTTCTATCTAGCAGTAAGGCAAGCTAGAGAAAGATTACAAGCCTTGGAGGATAAATTTCCTTGTGCTACCTGGTTACCAATGATTTGCCAAAATCCTGCTGTGTTGCCCCCAAGTTGGCGAGATTTGTGTGAATTTTCCCCAGAACCTCCAGTACTTCAACCATCTCAAATACTTCAACCACCTCAAATACTTCAACCACCTCCAGTACTTCAACCATCCCGACGACCCAAACCTGCTTTAACAATAGTTTTTTTACTGAGTTTGGTTGTTAGCTTCTTCCTTATGGGTATCCGGTATTTGGGTATATTTCAATCCTTAGAATTACAGGCTTTTGATCATTTGATGAGCAAAAGACCAGTTGAATTTCCGGATTCGCGTCTGTTAATCGTCACAGTCACAGAAAAAGATGTTCTCGCTCAACCTCAACAAGAAAGGCGTGGTTCGTCCCTATCAGATAAAACCTTAGCTCAGCTATTAAAAATTCTCGAATCCCATCAACCACGAGCAATCGGCTTGGATCTATATCGTGACTTTCCTGTAGGAGCGGAACATCCAGATTTAAAAAGACGTCTGCAAAAAAGCGATCGCCTTTTTGCAGTATGCAAAGTAAGTAATCCACAAACTCAAGATCCTGGTGTTAGACCCCCACCGGAAATGTCAGTTGCAAACCTTGGTTTTAGTGATGTTGTACTCGATCCAGACAATGTTATTCGTCGTCATCTACTAGCTTTAACTCCAGAACCGGCATCTGCTTGCCAAGCCTCCTATTCCCTCAGTAGTAAACTCGCCTTCCGTTATCTCAAAGGAGAAGGAATTTCACCAAAATTCACTGAAGATCACCACTTGCAGCTTGGGGATACGATTTTTAAACGCTTGGAATCCCACACTGGTGGCTACCAAAATATTGATGCAGGAGCTCACCAAGTTCTACTAAACTATCGCTCCCATCAAAACCATTCTCTCCAGGATTTTGCTCCCAACATTAGTGTAGGAGAAATTTTGGCAGGTAAACTCAATCCCGATATGGTGAAAAACCGCATTGTGTTAATTGGTGTTACCGCTCGTAGCTTCAATGATTACTTATCAACTCCATATAATAAAGGTAAAAAGCAAATGCCAGGAGTAGTTATTCAAGGACATATGGTGAGCCAAATTCTCAGTGCTGTTCTGGATCAACGACCACTTTTATGGACCTGGCCTTTGTGGGGTGAAGTGCTATGGGTTTGGTGTTGGTCTCTGGCAGGAGGTCTAATTATTTGGCGTTTTCGATTATGGCTCCAAATAGGACTAGTTACTGGATCACTATGCATTTTATATGGTCTGTGTCTAGGTCTTTTAATACAAGGCGGTTGGGTTCCTCTTATACCCTCAGCAGTTGCTTTAGTATCTACTGGCGGCCTGGTTATTGCCTATAAAACTTACCAAACTCAACAACAAAATAGTCCATCTACAATCACATCATGAGTTATTTAAAATTTTTTCCATCACACAAGACTCTAGCTATGGTTTTGGCTCTTGTCTGTTGCGCTAGCTACGAACTACCAGCCCAGGCTAAATCTAAAGTAGTTAATGAGAAGGTTTCCTCCTCTATATCCCTACTCACTAACGGCAATATTCTAATATCGCAATCTAAAAGTTTTCCTAGCATAGAAGTACAAGCAGATCCAACGCCTCCCAATACTGGTGATACCAATAGAGAAGCAGGAGCATCAGGTCGTTCGATTTGTCCGATAGGTTCAGAAAGTAACTCTCTGATTACAGCCTTAGTACCAATTATCCAGGAAACCGACGGGCAGAATGAAAGTGGAACCACTTCGGAAACTGTATTGGGTTTAACCGTAGATGAACACCCAACTTTCTGGTTTTACGTTCCCTATTGGCTGACATCTGAATGCTATGCCGAATTTGTGCTCGAAGATGAAAGTGGCACAGAAGTTTACAAAACTACTCTCACAGATTCTCAAGATTCCCACGGTGTTGTCGGCATCAAACTCCCTGCTACAGAACCAAAACTAAAGATGGGACAATGGTATCAATGGAAGCTCTCATTCTATCTGGGAGTGGCAGACACTATCAATGTTAACGGCTGGGTGCAGCGGGTTGAAATGGAAGAAAAAACCTCACAAAAGGGAGTTAGCTTCTATGAACAAACAGGCATTTGGCATGATCCTTTAACTAAGCTAGCAAACTCACGCCTCCAAGATCCCGAAGACGAAGAACTCAAAACTGAATGGGAGAAATTGTTAAAAGCTGTTAATTTAGAAGCGATCGCTCAAGAACCGATTCTGGATTTCGGAGATTAATAAACACCAAGTACAGGGTGGGTTCACCAGCAATGTTACCTATTAACCGGAATATTGCTCAACCATAAAAATTAGCTAAACTGAAGCAAGCCGATAAAAAGAGGGTCATACCAAATCCAGGTTAGCCACCCCTGTTTTGAGCAAATTGCGAAACCTTGTAGAGACGTTGCATGCAACGTCTCTACAATCTGGTGATAACGGGGTTATATATGCCGGATTTAGTAAGTAGTCTGACAAAATTTAGAATGAATTTAATGATGAAAACCAAATTTGAGGCTTGGTACGTTGTCAATTTTATAGTGTTGGGTTTCTTTCCCTCAACTCAACCTTTTATGGTTAGAGCTAATCCGATTAATCTTGGAACAGAAGCCAAGATAATTTCTAAGCTGCCAGCACCACCAGATACAGGTACACCTACAGGTAATCCTAAGCCAGGAACAACACGTCCTGAGGCTAATTGCCATGAGACAGAAACACCTCTGACAGCTTTAGTAGCAAACAATGGTAGTGATTATACCCTTTCCGAGTATCCAACTTTTTGGTTTTATATTCCCTATGCACCTGAAGATATTGGCAGCATAGAGTTTTTGCTCCTTGATAGGAAAGAGCGTAAAACTATTTACAAAACAGGAGTTAAGCTAACTGAAAAGGCAGGAATTATTCAAGTTACAATTCCTGCAAAGCCGCAGTATGCTCTCAAACTCCAAGAAAACTACCGTTGGCGCTTAAATCTTGATTGTAAATCCAATGCAACAGATGAACCAGATTTAGTAGTGGATGGTTGGATACAACGACAACCGAGTAACCCCCAACTAGAAAATCAGTTAGAGGCAGTGCAACCTCAAGAGTACATTGCCTATAGTGAAGAAGACATTTGGTATGATGCGATCGCTAATCTGGCTGAACTATACTTTGCTAATCCAGAAGATGGTAATTTCCAAGATGATTGGACTAACCTTTTGGAATCTCTAGGCTTGGCAGAGGTTGCAGAGAAACCTTTTGCTCAATCAGAATTGGTGGTTGAAGATTAACAGTTGAAAGCGCCTAACGGCGCAGGTAACAAGCAACAGGCAACAGGAAAAAATATCACATTGAAAAAGAAAATGAGAAAAAAGTCAGCTTCCCTTAGCTCCTTCTGTTACCCTCGGAGTTCCCCTCCTCGGAGGGGTTAGGGGTGGGTTGGGTTAGGGGTGGGTTTTGCTTTCAGCAATAGTATAAGCTTACAAAGCTTCAATATCTTCCCGAGACAGTTGGGTAATTGCCATAATAGTTTCCACATCTAAGCCTTGTTGTTTACACGAGCGTGCGATCAATATTGTGTTTTCTTGGATACCTTCTTGCCTACCTTGTTGGATACCTTCTTCCTTAGCTCTCATTTGAACCTCCTCAATCTGTTCGATTTGCCATTGCGCCTCAAACTCTTGGGTACTCAAGATACTTGCTTCGTAACTCTTGTTGTCCATATAACGGTTGTATGCCGCTCTTTCTTTGTCTGAGAGATTATTTACTCGCAAGGTTTCCTTGGCTTCTACCATTCCTTTGGCTCCAAATTCCTCCTTGATTTCGCTGTTTTTCAGAAAATAAATCCATTCTTGTAAGGTTGTTTCCGCTACTCCTTTAAAATTCCTTACTTTCAGCAGGTAGTATTCTGGGAAGATATCTGCTACTTTTTCTATGTTAAATTTTCTTTCTTGAGCTACGGAAAGTTCCAGGATATCTCCCGTATTCACCCCAACGAACTCTGAGCGTAGACGATAAATGTAGTCATCCCCCTTGCCCAAGTTAAAGTAGACGATATTCACTGAGTAGATTTTCCTAATTTCGCCGTACTCTTGTCCTTGTTCGAGATATTCAGTGACTAGTTGAGACACACCGTAGAGCATACGATGAAAATAATCGAGTTGGGAGTTGTTTTGTACTTCGATAAGGATCAACTCCGAGGAATCAGTTTCCGCAAGAATATCTACTCGGTTGCTTTTATCATCAATGGTTTGTTGATTACCTTCACTTTCGAGAAGGGTTTTGATGGTGATATCAGTATGTAATAACTCGCTTAAAAACCCTTCCAAGACTACATAGTTAGCCTTATTGCGCAGCAGTTTTTTGATGGCCCAATCAAAGCGAATATGTCTCGAAGGCATGGTCGGTGTACTGATTTTACTACTTATATTTTAGCTAAAGTAGGCAACAGGGAAGAGACTAGTAGTAGACTTGAGCGTGAGTTGACCCACCATTTATAACCCACATTTGGCACGTATGAAGTCTACCCAGCCCCTTGAGGGAGTAGTAGACGAGAACTGCTATATATCAGCGCCTAAGAGCTTTTCCTTGGTAAGTCCATTTGAATGGTTTAGCCATCGTGCGATTGAAATAATCAATGAATTCGAGAATACGTTTTTTAAGCTTTGCTTTGCTAGTGAAACTGGCACGTCTGAGTAACTTCCTCACCAAGATACTAAACCAAATCTCGATCTGATTGAGCCAGGAACAATGCTTGGGGGTAAAATGAAATACAATCCGATGGCTCGAGTCACTCAAGAAGGCAGCTCGGGTTTTCATGGATTTGAGAATACCTGATTTCCCCTTCACCCCCAACTCGATATTGAGTCCTTCCTCTTGTGCCACAAAACGCACCAGAGACTCTGATTGATGGGTGTTTAAGCAATCCATGATCAAATGCCACTTGCTTGCTGTGGGGTCGATAGCAATCGTTTGTTTGACCTGTTCGAGATAATCTGCTTCGGTGCGTGTCTCACCTATCCTTGCCTGAATCACCTGCCCACTGACAACATCAAAGCTGGGAATTAACGTTTGGGTGCCGTGACGGATGTACTCAAATTCAAGACGCTGCTGTTTGCCGGGACGCATTGGTTGGTCTGGGAACCTGCGCTCTAACGCTTGAATGCTGGTCATTTCATCAATGCAAACGGTGCGCTCTCCTTGTGCCCCTCGCTCCATTGCTGTCAGATAACACTCGCAGATGTCTTTGACCTTCTCCTCAAATTGCGGGTCGGGGGGGGGTTTAACCAGTATTGCGACTGGTGTGGTTTCAAATCGGCTTCTGCCAGCAATCGCCCCACATGTCGGGGAGAGATTGTCTCTACAATTCCCTGTTTGCTCAGCTCATCCGCTAGTTCTCGGGGGGTCCAATGGCTAATTGGTCGCCCGTAGTCCTCCGGCTGCCAGAAGAATAATTCTTGCCCTCAAGGCGATTTGCTGAGGGATGCTGTGGCGATTGACTAACATTTGGAGTTGCTCGCGTTCTGTCTCACTCAGCTTCAGGGGAGGAGGAGCTAGTCTAGGCATGCGGTATCCTCATCACTTAATCTTACCTCTCAATAGTAGGTCAACTCCCGCCGAACTGTACTAGTGCAAGAAGGCAGAAGGCAGGAGGCAGGAGGCAGAAGGTAAGAAAGCTTGTACGGTAAGCATAAGTCAGCCATAACTTACACGTAACTTTTTTCTTCCCACACTTCCCTCTCTTCCCACACCCCTCTTCACCGAAAGCCTTTCGGCTTATCTTAGCGCCAGTGGTTTAAAATCAGACCTAATTTTCCTGTTCTACCTGAAAGACATTGGCGTAGAGATTGGCAACGATTTGCTTACCCTCAAATGTTAGTTCTAAGTAGCGTAATGCGGGTTGAATGTAGAGGAGAGCAACATTTCTGAAAAAGTTTGGGTAATTCTTGCGCAGTTCACCAGGAGTACGCAAACCGGAGTTCTTATTCGCACCAATTTCCTCAAATTCATAGAACAAGGCAGGAATTTTGTGTAAGTAATGAGGATCAGATAGCTGACCAATTAAATCTGCTGCTCTTGCTAAACCGGGGTAATTAACGGTGTCTGAATGCTCCTGATCTGCTGGTACCGGAAAACGGGTTAGCTCAATATTGCGCTCAATCACTTCAGTATCGAGGGGTAAGCGATCGCTAAATTGCTCTTTAACGAACAGTTTCCCTCTGTCTACGTGAAATGGAGTTAAGTATGCATCGGTAGAACCTGGTGGGAGATAAACCATCACGTCTTTCATTCCCGTGACATATAATCTCTTTGTAACCTTGTCTTGTTGACATACGCCCTTAACATAGCCAACGTCATGACACAACAAAGAGATCATGAAATGCAACCAATCTTCACGAGAAACGTTACCCTCTAAGAGGTACTTACCCCGTAAGATTTCCTGTCCTGCTAAAGCGACAAGGATGGTGTGCTCAATGTTGTGATACAGAGCATCAGTATTGATAATATTTTCTAGGGTTAGGTTCGCAGCCCAACCTAGAATGTCTAGATAATCTGGTTTGAGGTTGCTGTGAACCTGGTAGTAGCTAAACTTTAGGTGTTCAATACAGGTATTAATTATTACGTCTTGGAGATTGAACATTTTTTTCCTTGGGAAATCAGTTATCTAAGGCGGCTTTTGGTCTCACCTATTTGCGTTACAAAAGGGTAAATAATTCAAAGAGATAAGCAGTTAGGGGAAGTAGCTAAAGTTGACAGATTCCCCCAACTTTGATGATTCTGGGATTGCATCAATGGCGAGAAAAAGCTACGCCCCTAAAGTTCAAACGCGAACTAAGCGCCTGTTAGAGACATTACTGGCTTATGCTAATAACGAATTGGAAAATTGTGACCACCTTAAGATTCAGAGCCACTCGAAGACATGAAAGGAATTGCTGGTTAAGACACAGGTTAGATTTCTTGAAGAACTGACCTGTTAAGACCTGATGTTGTAAAGCATGTTTGACCTTTGTTATATATTTTTCCTGTACTTTTATTGACCCTGACATGATGGTCTTTCTGGATATATTCTAGGCTATTCTACTAATCTATTGGCACCACATTGAGTTTTCTATGCACCTCACCTTTACTTAGGGCTAGGGCATGTTTTCAAATTTCTCCGGCAGATAGTTTTGATTCCCCCCAGCACCCTTAATAAGCAGGGGTGCTGGGGGAAATATCTGAGTTTGAAGACACGCCTTAGTCCCTCAAGAAAAATTTGCCTTTTCGACCAAAAATTCTCACTCAATTAGGCTCTAATTTGCGTGTCATTCATATTAGGTATAGTATCGCTGACCCACTTATGCAGCCCCTAATAAAAAAACAACTGTTATGATTTAATAGTTGCATCTTCCACTAAGAGACAACCAAAATCAATACCTTTACCTATCTTTTCTTTGAATTCGACACAGTAGTGACCCTCCTCAAAAAGAAGATTAGTGAAAGGATATTCACCAGGGGATAGGGATATCTCCTGGAGGGGAATTCTCTGCTTGGCACCACCCTTGACGTTGTTACTATTAAAGGTCAATTGCTTCAAAGTAGTGTCGCGCTCAACAATGAGAATTCTATCTGATACAGGGAGATTATTGAGAATAGTTTGCTTGCCAATCAGACCAAATACGATCGCATCAGCCATGCTTTCAGCATCATAGATACTCATGTCTCCAGCAGCATCGCAGAAACAGCACTCAATTAAGATTGCTGGCATTTTTGTAGCGCGGATTACGTACAGATGTAATCCATTTTTAACGCCACGGTTATGGAAACCTAAGCTGACTATTTCCGTGAGAACTTTTTCGGCGATCGCTTTACCAGCTCGTGAGCCAAAAAACACTTCACTTCCATAAGTTCTGCCATTGAAAGCATTGAAATGGATACTAACATAAATGTCTACCTCCATGCTGTTAGCCATGTTCACGCGCTGAGATAGACTGTCGGACACACTACGGCAGTAATCAGGCAAAACATTAATCACTTGATGACCAACATATCGGAGTTTTTTAATTACTTTTTCCGACACTTCTAAACTTAACTGATCTTCTTGCCTAATCCCACTAGCTCCAGTGTCAGGTGCGCAATTATGTCCAGGATCAATCGCGATTTTCATTTCTACTTCGATATATTCTAGGTTGTTCTACTAACCTATTGGCACCACATTGAGTTTTCTATGCACCTTGATGTGAATGAAGAATGAAGAATTAAGAATGAGTAAGTAATTCGGGAGCATCCCAAAGTTGCACAAACGATTCTTTTGTGGGAGCATCCTGCTCCCTGGAATTACCAAAAGCGAACAATATGTTTGCGCTATGCGAACGCACTATCTGTGCTCATGTGCATAAAAAAAGCTAAGTCTTGCCAATAAGTAAATGAAAGGATTGACAACACTACTAATCTAGAATCATGAATTTTGAAGAACTAAAATATGAATACGAGCGACTATTCAAACAGGCTGTAATTTCTGCAAGTTCAACAGAAATTCAGTTAGTCACCAACAGGATTGTTACCAACAAAGAGCGATATTTAAAAATCCAAGGCAAGACTAATGTCCCTTGGTATCTAGTCGGTATCATTCACAATTTAGAAGCTTCTGGCAATTTCGCTTGCCACTTGCATAACGGAGATTCTCTATCGGGTCGAACTGTTCAGGTTCCTTCAGGGCGTCCTAAGAAGGGAAATCCACCCTTTACCTGGGAAGAATCAGCTGTTGACGCTATCAAATATGATGGACTGCACAAATGGAAGGACTGGTCTATCCCAGGCATCCTGTACTGCCTAGAAAAATATAATGGGTGGGGGTATCGTCTCTACCACCCTGAAGTCAAGTCACCTTATCTTTGGTCTGGAACCAGTGTGTACATAAAAGGGAAATATGTTGCCGACGGCAAATTTGATTCCAATGCAGTATCCCAACAAATTGGGGTAGCAGCAATATTAAAAGAGCTGGAAAATAGGGGAGAAATCTCAGCAACACAAACTTATCGAACCGCTACCTGGATCGAGCTGTTCCCCTCCAAGAAACCAGTGATGGCAGCATGGCAGGGTTCTGAACCAGAGCCAGTAGAAGTGATTTCATCTAATTCAACTAAGGATTTAATCACATTTTTGAAAGACCATGGTAGTGGTGCCAGAACTTTTTTGATAGCGCAACCAACCAAACCTATTCCGAAACTGGCAACTCGCAAGTTCCCAGAACAGAATAGTCAGGAAACTGAAGGGAACGAAAACTTTTTAAGCAAGGTAAGTAACTTTCCTGTCACTATTCGCGATGCCGTTAAACGGCAGATTGATAGGCTGGAGAAATACGTCAAAGTTAGCAACATTAACCTCGACACCAAAACAAAGTTCTTTTCCCAGCGGGACAATTACACAATGCCCCACCGCACCTGTAACTCCAGTGCCAACGCTATGTACTTAGATTGGCTCCTCCGAGTAACCGGAACTGGGGACGGACTAGAGACAGATGATGGCTACCTAAAAACAGTTTTGCAATATGCTGATACGATCTATCACCATGCACAGACAAGCGCTATCAAACACTATGGTTTTAAGACCAAGTGGATGACTGATGAGGACTTGCTTTTTATCGAAGCGCTAATAGATTGCGGGTTCCCAGTCGTAGTCAATATTCTCCACCGAGGACCACAATCAGCTCCCCGTGGGGGTCATATAATCTTGCTCATTGGTCGCAAAGAAGGACAGTGGATTGCTCACGATCCCTATGGAACTTTGGAGTCAGGATATTCCAATACCAATGGACAGTTTAGTCGAATTTCTGAATCGGAATTTTCTAACCGTTGGCAAGGAGGGTATAGAATTTTAGCTTAGAGCTCCAACTCTGTAGAGACGTTGCATGCAACGTCTCTACAATGTCCGACATAACGAGGTTATCTAGAGCTTGCTGAACGAGTGTAGAATCGATGCCAGACAGGGCTTTTAATGATTTTACCAGCGAAATAAGTGCAAAGAAATTGCATATGAGTGCCTCAAAAACCTTGCACAATTGAAGAAAATCCTGCTTGCCTTAGATGGATTATTACTCTGGAACTGTTCCCTGTTCCCCGTTCCCTGTTCCCTCCTCTTGCCACCAGACTGTTTCCGACTTATTCAGCAAGCCCTATCTATGGCGGGTTTGGTATCACCGCCAATTTCCGACTAAAACATAGGGTGCCCAAGAAGAGGGATTTTGATACTTTTGGTCATTTAAAAGAGCTTGCTGAGCACGATGGAGTGCCTCAGCTTTAGTGACTCCCGGCTCGTTTAATTGGTTGTAGAATTGTTCCATAAGTTTGACGGTGGACTCGTCACTTACTTGCCACAAAGTTGCCAAGGTACTGCGAGCTCCGGCTCGTACAGCTAATCCAGCTAGTCCCAAAGTAGCTCGCTTGTCTCCCTCGGCTGTTTGACAAGCGCTAAGAACAAGTAGTTCTATCGCCTTAGAGCTATTGCTACCTCGCAGCAAGTTATTTAAGTCTTGAGCTCTGAGAAGTTCATTATAAGCCAGGATATAGGTATCTTCTGGATTAGAGCTGAAACGTCCGTGAGTTGCCAGGTGAACTATCGAAAAGGCATCTGAGTTAACTTCTTGTTGCAGGTTGGTTTTAGTGAATTGTGCATTCAAAAGCTGTTGAGTGGGTATAGCTCCGGCAATTTGACTGATTTCATCTTCTACTTTCAGTGGCTCGAATATGCGATTTTCAATATTACGTGGTTCACTAATTCCAGCTGCCAAGACTTGGAAAGTGCCTTGGGAAGATCTGAAGTCGAAAAGCTGGGCACTAGAGCGTCGGTCCAGTAGAAGTGGTTGACAAAGCCAAGAAAATGTGAGTGGTGTGAAAATCTGGCTCGAAATCTAGGTGGTATTCTGTTGAGTGGTTGTGGGCATTCTGGCTAAAAGATGAAGATTATGGACAACAGCCATACCTAGTAAATCTTTCTTTTGTTCTTACGCCAACTCAAAGAGAGGCTACGCCCATTTGCCTTCGCCATGCCGAAGCGCCTTCGCTTCTCAGGAGTTAGAGTAGGTTTTACGTC